>Ga0209307_1001328_pt1 | contig 15577 bp, 14 predicted proteins | sample COGITO_mtgs_1105_FD_185519 | JGI IMG/M metagenome (GOLD analysis project Ga0209307, IMG submission 185519) | Pelagic marine microbial communities from North Sea - COGITO_mtgs_110530 (SPAdes) (version 2) | ecosystem: Environmental > Aquatic > Marine > Epipelagic ... | reverse complement strand
TTACATATAAATCATTTCTTAGATAGCTTCCAATTGTTTAAGAGATAATAAATATTAATAATGGCTAAAGAAATACACAAAGTACTAAAATTACAAATTAGAGGAGGTGCTGCAAATCCATCACCGCCTGTTGGTCCTGCTTTAGGGGCAGCTGGTGTTAATATAATGGAGTTTTGTAAGCAATTTAACTCAAGAACTCAAGACAAACCTGGAAAAATTTTACCTGTAGCAATTACAGTTTTTAAGGATAAATCTTTTGAATTTGTTGTTAAAACTCCACCAGCAGCCGTTCAGCTTTTGGAAGCAGCTAAAATTAAAAAGGGATCCGGAGAGCCAAATCGTAGTAAAGTTGCTACAGTTTCTTGGGATCAAGTTAAAGCTATTTCCGAAGACAAAATGGTTGACTTAAATGCTTTTACTGTTGAATCTGCTATGAAAATGATAGCTGGTACAGCAAGATCTATGGGTATTAAAGTCAAAGGTCAAGCTCCTTTTTAATTTTTAATAAAATAAGATTATGACAAAAATTACAAAAAAACGTAAAGACGCTCTATCTAAATACGATAATTCAAAAACATATTCTCTAGAAGAGGCTTCTTCTGTTATAAAAGAAATTTCCAATGTTAACTTTGATTCTTCAATTGATTTGGCAGTTAGACTAGGAGTAGATCCTAGAAAAGCTGATCAGAATGTTAGAGGAATTGTAACTCTTCCTAACGGTACTGGAAAAGATGTTAAGGTTTTAGCTTTGGTTACGCCTGATAAAGAAAAAGAGGCTTTAGACGCTGGTGCTGATTTTGTTGGTTTAGATGAATACCTTCAAAAAATCAAAGATGGTTGGACTAATGTAGATGTAATTATTACAATGCCTAGTGTTATGGGTAAATTAGGTCCCTTAGGAAGAGTATTAGGTCCTAGAGGTTTAATGCCTAATCCAAAAACTGGTACTGTAACTATGGATGTTGCCAAAGCAGTTAATGATGTAAAATCAGGTAAAATTGATTTTAAAGTTGACAAAACTGGTATAATTCATGCTTCTATTGGTAAAACTTCATTTGATGCTGATAAAATTTATGGAAATTCTCTTGAGTTAATTCAAAACATAATTAAACTTAAGCCTAGTTCATCAAAAGGAACTTATGTTAAAAGTATTTCCATGTCAAGTACTATGAGTCCAGGTATTAATATTGATACTAATATTTAGTTAAATAAAATAAAATGACAAGAGAAGAAAAATCTAAGGTAATAAAAAGGTTGACTGCTGAATTAGCAGAAAATACTAACGTTTACATGACAGATGTTTCCGGTCTAAATGCTAATGAAACAAGCAATTTAAGAAGAGCATGTTTTAAAGCTGGTATAAAACTTTCAGTTGTTAAAAACACTTTGCTTTCAAAAGCAATGGAATCTTCTGAAAGAGACTTTGGAAATCTAAACGAAGTGTTAGTTGGTAATACAGCTCTAATGTATTCAGAAGTTGGCAATACACCTGCTAAATTGATAAAACAATTTAGAAAAAAATCTGAAAAACCACTACTTAAAGGCGCTTCCATTGAAGATTCTGTTTATGTTGGTGATGATCAGGTTGAATTTTTAGCTAATATTAAATCTAAAGAAGAATTAATTGGAGAAGTAATTACAATATTACAATCACCAGCTAAAAATGTTATATCCGCTTTACAATCTAGTGGATCAATATTATCGGGAGTTTTAAAAACACTCTCAGAAAAAAACGAAAATTAATAATAACAATAATAAATATTTAAAAAATGGCAGATTTAAAAGATTTTGCAGAAAAATTAGTTAACCTAACGGTAAAAGAAGTTAATGAGTTAGCTGATATCCTAAAAGACGAATACGGAATTGAACCAGCAGCAGCAGCAGTAGCTGTAGCAGGTCCAGCAGCAGGTGGAGACGCTGAAGCAGCTGAAGAAAAAACAGAATTTGATGTTGTTTTAAACGCAGCAGGTGGTTCAAAACTAGCTGTTGTTAAGCTTGTTAAAGAATTAACTGGTTTAGGTTTAAAAGAAGCTAAAGAATTAGTTGACAATGCTCCAAGTAATATTAAAGAAGCAGTTTCAAAAGACGAAGCTGAAGGCTTTAAAAAATCACTTGAAGAAGCTGGTGCTGAAGTTGAATTAAAATAATTAATTCAACTTTAGTTTAAGTTTTGAGCTTTGGACTTAGTCCATTGCACTGTTTTTTTATGTTCTTTAACCTAAATTGTTTTAAATGTATAGTACTATTAATAGATTAAATTTTGCATCAGCTACAGATATTCCTGATTATCCTGATTTTCTTGAAATTCAAGTAAAATCTTTTGGAGATTTTTTTCAACTTGAGACAAAATCTGATGAAAGAACCGATGAAGGTCTTTTTAACACTTTTAAAGAAAACTTTCCTATTTCAGATTCTAGAAATCAATTTGTTTTAGAGTTTTTAGATTATTTTGTAGATCCTCCAAGATATTCAATACAAGAGTGTATTGAAAGAGGATTAACTCATAGTGTTCCTTTAAAAGCAAGGTTGAAACTTTATTGTACTGACGAAGAGCATGAAGATTTCGAAACTATAGTTCAGGATGTCTACTTAGGTGTAATACCATACATGACTCCTAGTGGGACTTTTATAATAAATGGTGCTGAGAGAGTTGTTGTGTCACAATTGCACAGATCTCCCGGTGTCTTTTTTGGTCAATCTTTTCATGCTAATGGAACTAAGTTATACTCTGCAAGAGTCATTCCGTTTAAAGGATCATGGATTGAATTTGCTACTGACATTAATAGTGTGATGTATGCTTATATCGACAGAAAGAAAAAATTACCTGTAACTACCCTTTTAAGAGCAATTGGTTTTGAAAGAGATAAAGACATTTTAGAAATTTTTGATTTAGCTGAAGAAATTAAAGTATCTAAATCAGGGCTAAAAAAGTGTTTAGGAAGAAAGTTAGCTGCTCGAGTTTTAAACTCATGGTTTGAAGATTTTGTTGATGAAGATACTGGAGAAGTTGTTTCTATTGAAAGAAATGAAATTATTTTAGATAGAGAAACAATAATAGATAAAGAAAATATTGAAGAGATTTTAGCTACTAATACTCAAACAATATTATTACACAAAGTAGATGGTCAACTTTCTGACTATGCAATTATTCATAATACTCTTCAAAAAGATCCTACTAATTCTGAAAAAGAAGCCGTAGAGCATATCTATAGACAGCTAAGAAATGCTGAGCCGCCAGATGAGGAAACTGCAAGAGGGATAATTGATAAACTGTTTTTCTCTGATCAAAGATATAATTTAGGTGAGGTAGGTAGATACAGAATGAATAAAAAACTAGGTCTTGATATTGATATGGAGATGCTAGTTTTAACAAAAGAGGATATTATAACTATCATTAAATATCTAATTGAATTAATTAATTCTAAAGCTGAAATTGATGATATTGATCACCTTTCAAACAGAAGAGTTAGAACAGTTGGTGAACAGTTGTCTTCTCAATTTGGTGTTGGACTTTCGAGAATGGCAAGAACTATTAGGGAAAGAATGAACGTTAGAGATAATGAAGTTTTTACACCAATTGATTTAATAAATGCTAAAACTTTATCATCTGTAATTAATTCTTTTTTTGGAACGAACCAGTTATCTCAGTTCATGGACCAAACCAATCCATTAGCTGAAATTACACATAAAAGAAGATTATCTGCATTAGGTCCAGGAGGTTTATCTAGAGAAAGAGCAGGATTTGAAGTAAGAGATGTTCATTATACACACTATGGAAGGTTATGTCCAATTGAAACACCTGAAGGTCCTAATATTGGTTTAATATCTTCATTAGGAGTTTTTGCCAAAGTTAATGATCTTGGTTTCATTGAAACACCTTACAGAAAAGTTGAAAATGGAGTAGTAGATTTAAAAAATCATAGATATTTAAGTGCTGAAGAAGAGGAAGGTATGTTAATTGCTCAAGCAAATATTCCAAAAGATAAGGATGGTAAGATTCTTTCTGAAAAGGTTATTGCTAGACAAGAAGCAGATTATCCTGTTATTGATCCTTCTGAAGTAAATTATACTGACGTTGCACCAAATCAAATAGCTTCTATTTCTGCATCACTTATCCCTTTCTTGGAGCATGATGATGCTAACAGAGCTTTAATGGGATCTAACATGATGAGACAGTCTGTTCCTTTGTTAAGACCAGAATCTCCTATCGTGGGAACTGGTTTAGAAAGACAAGTAGCTTCAGATTCAAGAGTTTTAATAAATGCCGATTTTGACGGTAAAGTTATTTATGTAGATTCTCAAAAAATAACTCTTAAGTATAGTCTTACAGAAGAACAAAAACTAACTAGTTTTGATAATGATGAAAAAACATATTCACTAGTTAAGTTTAGAAAAACTAATCAAGGTACTTGTATAAATTTAAAACCTATCGTTGTTAAAGGTGATAAGGTGAAAAAAGGTCAAGTTTTATGTGAAGGGTATGCAACTCAAAACGGTGAATTAGCTTTAGGAAGAAATTTAAAAGTAGCATTCATGCCTTGGAAAGGTTATAATTTTGAAGATGCTATTGTAATTTCAGAAAAAGTTGTTAGAGATGACGTTTTTACATCATTACATATTGATGAGTACTCCATTGATGTTAGAGATACTAAATTAGGTATGGAAGAGCTTACAAACGATATTCCAAATGTAAGTGAAGAGGCTACATCGGATTTAGACGAAAATGGAATGATTAGAGTTGGAGCCGAAGTTAAGCCTGGAGATATTTTAATTGGTAAAATTACTCCAAAAGGTGAATCTGATCCAACCCCAGAAGAAAAATTATTAAGAGCTATTTTTGGTGATAAAGCTGGTGATGTGAAAGATGCTTCATTAAAAGCGCCTCCATCATTAAACGGAATTGTTGTCAATAAAAAATTATTTACAAGACCAATAAAAGACAAGAGAAAAAGATCTGAGGATAAAGATCTTTTAATTGAATTAGGAAAAGCTTACGATATTAAATTTGAAGAACTTAAAAAATCTTTAATAGAAAAATTATATAATATTTTAGGTGGTAAAACATGTCAAGGTATATTTAATGATCTTGAGGAAGAAGTCTTGCCTAAGGGTAAAAAATATTCTTTAAAAATGTTAACTCAAGTTGAAGAGTACACTCACTTAGTTTCTGGTCAATGGACAGTAGACAAAAAAGTAAACTCATTAGTTTTGACTCTTTTGCATAATTATAAAATAAAAGAAAACGATCTCCAAGGTATGTTAAGAAGAGAGAAGTTCACTATCTCTGTAGGGGACGAACTTCCGCCAGGAATTTTAAAATTAGCTAAAGTTTACATAGCTAAAAAGAGAAAACTTAAAGTTGGAGATAAAATGGCTGGAAGACATGGTAATAAAGGTATAGTTGCCAGAATTGTTAGACAAGAAGATATGCCATTCTTAGAAGATGGAACACCAGTTGATATTGTGCTTAACCCACTTGGTGTACCCTCTAGAATGAATATAGGTCAAATTTATGAAACTGTTTTAGGTTGGGCTGGTCAAAAATTAGGTAGAAAATTTTCTACTCCAATTTTTGATGGTGCTACTTTAGATCAAATAAATGAATTGACTGAAGAAGCTGGCGTTCCGCAATTTGGACACACTTACTTATATGATGGTGGAACTGGTAAAAGGTTTGACCAGCCAGCAACCGTTGGTGTTATTTATATGCTTAAGCTAGGTCATATGGTTGATGATAAAATGCACTCAAGATCAATTGGACCATATTCTTTAATTACTCAACAACCACTTGGTGGTAAGGCTCAATTTGGAGGTCAAAGATTTGGAGAAATGGAAGTTTGGGCACTTGAAGCATATGGAGCTTCAAGTACATTACAAGAAATTTTAACAATCAAATCAGATGATGTCCAAGGTAGAGCAAAAGCTTATGAAGCAATTGTTAAGGGTGATACAATGCCTGATCCTGGACTTCCAGAATCATTTAATGTATTGATGCATGAACTTAAAGGTCTAGGATTAGATATTAGATTAGAAGAATAATAAAATAAAAACTCATTATGTCTAGAAAAATTGAAATTAATAAATCTCAAAAATTCTCTAAAATATCAATTGGATTAGCATCTCCTGAAGTTATATTAGGTAACTCAAGAGGTGAAATTCTTAAACCAGAAACTATTAATTACAGAACTCATAAACCTGAAAGAGACGGGTTGTTTTGTGAAAGAATTTTTGGACCTGTAAAAGATTTTGAATGTGCATGTGGAAAATATAAAAGAATAAGATATAAGGGTATTATTTGTGATAGATGTGGAGTTGAGGTAACTGAAAAAAAAGTAAGAAGAGATAGAGTAGGTCATATTGATTTAGTTGTCCCAGTTGCTCATATATGGTACTTTAGATCTTTACCAAACAAAATTGGTTACTTATTAGGTCTTCCTTCCAAGAAATTGGATATGATTATTTACTATGAAAGATATGTAGTAATTCAACCAGGTTTAGCATTAAATGCTGAGGGAGAAGCTGTAAATAAAATGGATTACTTAACGGAAGAAGAGTATATAGCGATTACTGATAATCTTCCACCTGAAAATCAGTTTTTAGACGATGAGGATCCTAACAAGTTTATTGCTAAAATGGGTGCTGAATGTTTAATTGAATTACTTTCCAGAATTGATCTTGACGAATTATCTTATGAGTTAAGGCACAAAGCTAATACAGAAACTTCAAAACAAAGAAAAATGGAAGCTCTTAAAAGGCTTCAAGTTGTTGAATCTTTTAAAGAATCTAATTTAAATAGAGAGAACAAACCAGAATGGATGATTTTGAAGGCGATTCCTGTTATTCCACCTGAGTTAAGACCTTTGGTTCCATTAGATGGAGGTAGATTTGCAACATCTGATTTAAATGATTTATATAGAAGAGTAATTATAAGAAACAATAGATTAAAAAGATTAGTTGAAATAAAGGCTCCTGAAGTTATTTTAAGAAATGAAAAAAGAATGCTACAAGAGTCTGTAGATTCACTTTTCGATAATACTAGAAAATCTTCAGCTGTTAAAACAGATGCAAATAGACCTTTAAAATCACTTTCTGATTCCTTAAAAGGAAAACAAGGAAGATTTCGTCAGAATCTTTTAGGAAAAAGAGTTGATTATTCTGCTAGGTCTGTTATAGTTGGTGGACCAGAATTAAAATTATTTGAATGTGGCTTGCCTAAAAATATGGCAGCAGAACTTTATAAGCCTTTTATAATTAGAAAATTAATTGAAAGAGGAATTGTTAAAACAGTTAAGTCTGCAAAAAAAATTATAGATAGAAGAGAACCTTTAGTATGGGATATTTTAGAAAATGTTCTTAAAGGACATCCTGTTCTTTTAAACAGAGCTCCTACATTACACAGATTAGGAATTCAAGCTTTTCAACCAATATTAATAGAAGGTAAAGCTATACAAGTTCATCCATTAGTTTGTACAGCTTTTAATGCTGATTTTGATGGTGATCAAATGGCAGTTCATCTCCCGTTAGGCCCTGAAGCTATTTTAGAGTCTCAATTATTGATGTTAGCTTCTCATAATATTTTAAATCCTGCTAATGGAGCCCCTATAACTGTACCTTCTCAAGATATGGTCTTAGGATTATATTATATGACTAAATTATTAAAGTCAACAAAAGATCATAAAGTCAAAGGGGAAGGGTTAACATTTTATTCTGCTGAGGAAGTAAATATTGCATATAATGAGGAAAGAGTAGATTTAAATGCAATGATAAAAATAAGAGCTAAGGATTTTGACGAATCTGGAGAATTAGTTTTTAAAATTATCGAAACAACTGTAGGTAGAGTATTATTTAATCAAGTTGTCCCTGAAAAATCTGGATTCATCAATGAAGTTTTAACTAAAAAATCATTGAGAGATATTATTGGTAATATATTGAAATTAACTAGTGTTCCTGAAACTGCTGAATTCTTAGACAAGATTAAATCAATGGGATTCTCGTTTGCTTTTGAAGGTGGTTTGTCTTTTAGTTTAGGTGATATTATGATCCCACCTGAAAAACATGAAATGATAGCAAAAGCTAATGTTGAGGTTGATGGTATTATTTCTAATTACAATATGGGTTTAATTACTAATAATGAACGATATAACCAAGTTATTGATGTATGGACATCTGCTAATGCTACTTTAACTGAGCTTGCAATGAAAAGGATAAGTGAAGATAAACAAGGGTTTAATTCAGTATTTATGATGTTAGACTCTGGAGCTAGAGGGTCGAAAGAACAAATACGTCAGCTTACAGGTATGCGTGGATTAATGGCTAAGCCTAAAAAGGCCAGTGCAAGTGGTGGGGAAATTATTGAAAACCCGATTTTATCTAACTTTAAAGAAGGTCTATCAATTTTAGAATATTTCATTTCTACTCACGGAGCAAGAAAAGGTTTAGCAGATACAGCTTTAAAAACTGCAGATGCTGGTTATTTAACTAGAAGATTAGTTGATGTTGCTCAAGATGTTATCGTTAATTATGTTGATTGTAATACATTAAGAGGTATTTCAGTTGAATCTCTTAAGAAAAACGAAGAAATTGTTGAAACTCTTGGTGAAAGAATTTTAGGAAGAGTTTCATTACATGATGTTTATAATCCATTAAGCAATGATATCATTGTTAGCGCGGGTGAGGAAATATCTGAGAAAATAGTAAGTCTAATTGAATCCTCTCCAATTGAAAAAGTTGAAGTGAGATCTCCTCTAACTTGTGAATCTCCAAAAGGAGTTTGTTCAAAATGTTATGGAAGAAATTTAGCTACAGGTAAAATGGTTCAAAATGGTGAAGCTGTAGGAGTTGTTGCTGCTCAATCAATTGGTGAGCCTGGAACTCAGCTAACTCTTAGAACTTTTCACGTTGGTGGTATTGCTGGAAACATTTCCGAAGAGAATAATTTATCAGTTAGGTTTGATGGAGTTGCTGAAATTGAAGATTTAAAAGTTGTTAAATCTAAAAATAGTGAAGGTAAAAATATCAATACTGTAATTTCTAGAACTTGTGAAATAAAGGTTTTAGATAAAAAATCTGGTGTAGTATTAAGTACTAATATAATTCCTTATGGTTCATCTCTTCTTATTAAAGATGGTCAAGTATTAAAAAAAGGAGATATAGTTTGTCAGTGGGATCCTTATAATGGAGTAATAGTTTCTGAGTTTGGAGGTAAAATAGAGTATGAAAATATTGAGCAAGGAATTACTTATCAAGTAGAAATTGATGAACAAACTGGATTTAAAGAAAAAGTTATTTCAGAATCTAGAAATAAAAAAGTAGTTCCTACTTTGCTTATTAATGATAGTAAAGGTAATAATGTAAGGACTTATAATTTACCAGTTGGTGCTCACTTGATGGTTGATGATGGTGATAAAGTTGAAGCAGGTGAAATTTTGGTAAAAATTCCTAGAAAATCTGCTAAATCTGGTGATATTACTGGAGGTTTACCAAGAGTTACTGAACTTTTCGAAGCTAGAAACCCGTCTAATCCTGCTGTAGTAAGTGAGATTGATGGTGTTGTGAATTTTGGTAAAATTAAAAGAGGAAACAGAGAAATTATTATTGAATCTAAAACAGGTGAGATTAAAAAATATTTGGTTAAACTTTCCAATCAAATACTTGTTCAAGAAAATGATTTTGTTAAGGCTGGTATGCCACTTTCGGATGGTGCAATTACGCCAAATGATATTTTAAATATTAAAGGGCCCTCTGCAGTTCAGCAGTACTTAGTTAATGAAGTTCAAGAAGTTTACAGATTGCAAGGTGTAAAGATTAACGATAAGCATTTTGAAGTATTGATTAGACAAATGATGCAAAAAGTAAAAATCCAAGATTCTGGTGATACAACCTTTCTTGAAGGTCAACTGATTCATAAAAATGAATTTATTTCTGAAAATGATAATTTATTTAGTAAGAAAATTATTGAATCAGTCGGTTCTTCTGAAAACTTTAAAGAAGGTCAAATTATCACTGCAAGAGAGTTGAGAGATGAAAATTCTTTGTTAAAAAGAGAAGATAAAGATTTAGTAATAGCTAGAGATGCTGTAAATGCGACAGCTACTCCAATTCTACAAGGTATAACTAGAGCTTCTCTCCAAACAAAATCATTTATTTCTGCTGCGTCTTTCCAAGAAACCACTAAAGTTTTAAATGAAGCTGCTGTTAATGGTAAAGTTGATCATTTAAGAGGACTTAAGGAAAATGTTATAGTTGGACATAAAATCCCTGCAGGAACTGGAAATAGAAAGTTCAACGATGTTATTGTTGGATATGTAGATGAATATGAAGAGTTACTTGCTAAAAAGAATTTAACTTTTAATGAAGAAATCTAATACTAAAGAAAATGGATTAAACCTTGAGCTTGATGAAAATCTTGCTCAAGGTACTTATTCTAATTTAGCACTAATTAATCATTCGGTTTCAGAATTCGTTATAGATTTTGTTAATGTGATGCCTGGTGTTCCTAAGGCTAAAGTTAAATCTAGAATTATTTTAACTCCTCAACATGCTAAAAGATTTTCTAAAGCTTTAAATGATAATATATCAAAATTTGAGAGTTCAAATGGTGAGATAAAGGAATACGAAAATCAAAAACCAATACAATTAAATTTTGGTCCTACAGGTGAAGCCTAATTAAAATTCTGATTTATAGTGGAACTTTAAAGTAGGGAATTTTTGTTTTGTCATTTCTAATGAAAATGATGAGTCTGATAAAAAAACTAGTTGTTGATTTTTGTCTTTAGCTATGAACTTGCTTTTTAATTTTTTAAAATCAATAAACTCTTTATTTTTTTTCGAATCTGTTTCTACCCAGCAAGCTTTAAAAATATTTAAGTTCTCATAAGAGCATTTAGCTCCGTATTCATGTTCAAGTCTATATTGAATAACCTCGAATTGCAATGCTCCAACTGTTCCAATTATTTTTCTACCATTCATCTCTAAAACAAATAATTGAGCAACTCCTTCATCCATTAACTGATCAATACCTTTCGCTAATTGTTTAGATTTCATAGGATCTAAATTATTTATATATCTAAAATGCTCTGGTGAAAAACTAGGAATTCCTTTAAACATTACCTTTTCACCTTCAGAAAAAGAATCTCCAATTTTAAAATTCCCAGAATCATGAACCCCTACTATATCACCTGGATACGATTCATCAACAATTTCTTTTTTTTCCGCAAAAAAAGCATTGGGACTACTAAATTTAAATTTCTTGTCTAATCTCACATGATGATATGGTGTATTTCTTTTAAATTTCCCTGAAACAATTTTTATGAAAGCCAATCTATCTCTATGCTTAGGATCCATGTTTGCATGAATTTTAAATACAAACCCCGAAAACTTATTTTCAGAAGGTTTGATAATTCTTTCATCACTAATTTTATCCATTGGTGCTGGAGCAATTGAAATGAAACAATTTAATAATTCCTTAACACCAAAATTATTTAAAGCTGACCCAAAAAATACAGGTTGTTGTTTACACTTTAAATAATCTTCTTTGGAAAAATTCGGATATACTTCGTTTATTATTTCAACTTCTTCAATCAGTTTTTCAGCTGCAGTTTTTCCAATTAAGTCGTTTAATGCAGGGTCTTTTATTTCATTAATTTTAATTGAATTTGCAATCTTTTGTTTATTTTCTTCCTCAAATAACATAAGATTTTTTTCCCAAAGATTATATATTCCTTGAAAATCATAGCCCATTCCAATGGGAAAACTTAGTGGACATACCTTGAAGTTTAATTTTTTTTCTAATTCATCTAGTAAATCGAATCCATCTTTACCTTCTCTATCCAATTTATTTATAAAAACTATGATAGGAATTTCTCTCATTCTACACACTTCAACTAATTTTTCTGTTTGTTCCTCAACTCCTTTTGCTACGTCAATTACAACAATTACACTATCTACTGCTGTTAAAGTTCTAAATGTGTCTTCAGCAAAATCTTTATGTCCAGGTGTGTCTAAAATATTAATTTTTATTCCTTCATAGTTAAATGCTAAAACAGAGGTTGATACAGAAATTCCTCTCTGCTTTTCAATCTCCATGAAATCACTAGTAGCTGATTTTTTTATTTTATGAGATTTCACTGCTCCAGCTTCTTGTATAGCACCACCAAATAACAAAAGTTTTTCTGTTAATGTTGTTTTTCCTGCATCTGGATGAGATATAATACCAAAAGTTCTTCTTCTAGCTATTTCCTCTATAAAATTCATAAATTAATTTGATTCAAAAATACCATAGTTTTTTAAATAAAGTATTGGTAATTTTTTAAAATTTGTAACTTTAAAAAATGAATAAAGAAATGGTAATTCTTGTAGATGAGAATGACAATGAGTTAGGTTTGATGGAAAAAATGAAAGCCCATCAAAAAGGTTTATTGCATAGAGCATTTTCTGTTTTTTTATTAAATAATTCTAATCAATTGTTATTACAAAAAAGAGCTTTAGACAAGTATCATTCCCCTGGTTTGTGGACTAATACTTGTTGTAGCCATCCAAGAAAAAATGAAAAAGTTATAGATGCTGCACATCGAAGACTGTTTGAAGAAATGGGTATAAAAAGTGAATTAAAACCTTTCACTTCTTTCGTTTACAAAGCAGAATTTGATAATGGTTTAATTGAGCATGAATTCGATCATGTAATTGTTGGAAGTTTTGTAGGGCATCCAATTATAAATCAGCTTGAAGTTTGTGATTGGAAATGGGAAGATTTAGATTTACTTAAAATAGATTTAAATATTAACCCTAATAATTATACAGAATGGTTTAAAATCATTTTTTTGAAATTTTATAAAAAATATAATAAATGAAAGTAACAGTAAGTAGAAAAGCACACTTTAATGCAGCTCATAGATTATTTGTTGAAAATTGGTCTGATGAAAAAAATCAAAATCTATTTGGAAAATGTAGTAACCCAAATTTTCACGGTCATAATTATGATTTAATTGTTGATGTAACTGGCGAAGTAGATATGATAACTGGTGTAGTTATTGATCTCAAAGAACTAAAGGATATTATAAAAAATGAGGTTGAAGAACTATTAGATCACAAAAATTTAAATTTGGATATTTTATATTTTAAAAAAGTAATACCAACAGCAGAAAATATTTGTATTTTTATATGGAATATTTTAAGAGATAAAATATCAAAGGATAATGAATTATCAGTTACCCTTTATGAAACGCCTAGAAATTTTGTAAAATATTCTGGGAATTAATTTATAATTATGGCAAGTGTAAAAAATTTAAAAAAAGATTTAAATAATATTATTGGCGAAATAATACAAAATATTAATCTTTGGCAATTAGAAAATTCGGATGCAGATTTAAAAAATAGTGAAAAATTAATTGATGAATGTTTTGATGCTTTTGATAGTATAATTAAAAAAATTCATCAAAAAGAAATTACTGACAACAATAAACATTTTAAAAAAATTAGTTTTGAACTTACTGATATTGCATCAGAACTAGTTAAGAAATTTAATAAGCTTTAGATTATTTATTTTTCACAATATCACTAAATATTTTTCCGTACTTAGATTTTAGGACTCGTTTACTCATTGAGTTCTTGATTGTATCTAAAACTATTTTTCCTGATTCAGAGAACTCATTTATTGCTACTAGTGGAGAAATAAAGCTATTTCCATTACTTACAGTATAATTTAAGTTATACAAATATCGTCTTTTATCTAGTGATTTTATTTGGTTTTGTACTTTAATTAAACTGTCTTCCAGTTCAGTTTTAGAAAGATTAAAAGATAATTGAATTAAATCAAGTTTTCGATTATTGAATTTTTTAATAACGCTAAGATAATTTCTGTATAAAGAATCAATTGAAGACCCACTTATTTTAAAATCTGAATTAAATTTTTCTAATGATGTATCAATATTAATTTCTCCTTTTTCGCCAAAAAACTCAATTCTGTTATCAATATCTGAGACATCTAGATTCAAATAAAATAGTTCAGGAGAATCAATATTATATTTTAATATTATTGATTCATTTTTTTTTACAAAAATTGAATCAACATTTATTAAAGCTGAATCAGAAATCTTTTGTAAATAAATATTTCCCTTTTTAAAATTTTCGACTTTCACTTTAACTGTCATGTTATTTTCATTGTTTTCACAATTAGTTAAAATGAATAAAAATGATATTAAAAGTAATTTTTTCAAAATGAATTAGTTTTATTTTTCAAGAATACAAAAAAAAAACAACTAAACAGTGGGTTTTAATTTTCTATTCATCCAAGCCCAATAAATAAGAACAAATTGGAATAGTGATCTGATAACAAGCAGCGGGGTATTGTATCCAAAGCTATTTTCAGGAACCAACATGTTTATATGAACTGACATAAATAATATCAATATTAATATAATCCCTGTTAATGAAATGTTTCTAAACCTATCAAATAAAACTCCAATTCCAAATCCAATTTCAAGAACTCCTGAAAATAAAATAAGTTCCATATGAAACGGAAGGAAGTCAGGCATTATTGGCAAATAAGATTCAGTGATAAAAAAATGAAAAATTCCATTAATTGTATAAAAAAAACTCAATAAATATAAATTTATTTTTCCCATGATTAATGAGTTAATATTTATTTTGAATCAGCTCAATTACAACTCCAAAACATATTCCTAATGGAAGATACATCCCAATATTTCCGGTTACAGCTCCAGTAATAGTTCCAATCATAAGAAAAATTCCTAACCAAAATCCTTTTTGAAGTTTTGTCTTTTTCAAGTTACTTATCTCTTTTTTACTTATTTTTTTCATGATTTAACTCAATCTTTTGTTATTTTATCAAATCTAGACTTCTTTTTATAAAAGATGTAAGTTCTTCTCCTTTCAAAAGGTTTTGAGAAAGTTTTGCCAAATCTAATGATTGATTAATCAACCTTTCTTTTTTCGCTTTTCCTTTGCAGTTTAATATTTCAGAACATATTGGATTATTAACATTTATATTCAAATTATACATTTCAGGCATATTACCGAACATTCCATTTCCACCACTTTGCTGCATTTCTTTCATTCTTCTCATAAATTCTGGTACAGTTATTACAAAGGGCGGAGAACTGCTTTCAGTAGCTTCAATCTGAACTGTATATTTTTCTTTTGGAACTACTTCTTCAATTATTGTTTTTAATCTTTCCTTTTCTTTATCGTCTAGCTTAGAAACTTCTTTTTCATCCTTTTTAATTAATTTTTCAATAACATCAGAATCAACTCTAGTGAAATTTAATTTTTCATTCGAAGTTTCTATTTTTTGAATTAAATGACTAATTATAGGAGAATCTAATAAAAGGACTTCGTATCCTTTAGCTTTAGCTGACTCAACATATGAATGTTGCTCATTAACGTTTGAAGTGTATAGAATTACAAGGTTACCGTCTTTATCAGTTTGTGTTTTAGATATTTTATCTTTTAATTCATCAAAAGTAAAATAATCATTATTTACAGTTGGATATAAAGCAAATTTTTGTGCTTTTTCAAAAAACTTATCTTCACTTAACATTCCGTATTCAATTACAACCTT
>Ga0209307_1001318_pt1 | contig 15626 bp, 3 predicted proteins | sample COGITO_mtgs_1105_FD_185519 | JGI IMG/M metagenome (GOLD analysis project Ga0209307, IMG submission 185519) | Pelagic marine microbial communities from North Sea - COGITO_mtgs_110530 (SPAdes) (version 2) | ecosystem: Environmental > Aquatic > Marine > Epipelagic ... | reverse complement strand
AAAAAATTAACTGCCGTAAATGCAATAAATTTAGCAAGTATTGCTTGGGCACCACCTGCAGTCAAAAAACTTTCTATTGGTGGCATTGTTCAGGCAGCAGCCAAATTTAAATGGGAAAAAATTGAGGATAATAATATTACTGGATATAAAATATATTGGAGAGACACTACAAATCCTGAATGGCAATATGAACGTTTTGTTGGGAATGTTGATGCTTACACATTAGAAGGGATTGTCATTGACAATTTCTTTTTTGGATTAGCCACTGTAGGTAAAAATGGTTTTGAAAGTCCAGTGGTCTTTCCAAATGCAGTTTTTAGATAATAAAAATAGAGTTATCAACGATCTCAAAAAAAATGAACAACTAAAGCAAAAAAATAATCTATTCTACTCTGATACTCAAATTCCTAAAACTTGCATCAATAAAGTATTCATTTTCTTCTAAAATTATTGGAACTGATGTAAAATTTTCGTTTATAATAATATAGGACTTTGGAAGTCCGTCTTCTAACTCGAAAGTGATTTTATATTTAGCGCCAGGTTCAATTAAAATAGGATCGCCATCCAAACTAATCGATTTTCCTATATTACTACCAAAACTGAATTCACCTCCATTTAAATTAATTTTCAATAAAGCTTCAAAATCAAGGGTTGATGAAGAACTTGTAGAAGTTTGAGTTAAATCCAAATATCCGATAAGTTTATTTTGATTGACTAAGTCATAAATATCAAGGTTTAGATCTACAGTCCCAGATTGAGTTAAAGAAAGCTCCCAAGTTGTTCTGGTGAGTCCAGGGTACTTTTTGATAATAAAATCAAAATCAGTCAAATTATCTACATAAAATTCTTGCTTAAAATAAGTGTCGTCAGTTACTCTCGAAATTCCAAATGCCTTAAGGTCACTAATCAATACCTCTAGTTTAATGTTTTCTGATGAGATATTCTCAATATAATTTTTATGAGTTAGTTTATACTCTATTGAAAACTTTAATCTTTGATCCTCAAAACCTGTGAATGATGCACTTGCTTCAAAGGGACTTTCTAAGTCTGAAACTTCGTTTTCTCTAATTATAACATTTTGACCATTTGGTAGAACAGCCCAATTGCTATCGTCTGAAGTAATAAATGTATTCCAGTTAGATTCTCTATAAAAGATTTCAATTGGTCTTAAAATTTGAATTGTGTCTTTATAGGAAATTATATTATTTAGGTTTAAAGTATCAACTCTTGTTAAGATAAGTTTAGAATTATAAGATCCGTATTTAGAATAATTTACAGTTGCGCTAAGGCTTTCATTAACTTTAGAAGGTTCTCCATTTGGAAAAATCCATTCTAATGAATCAATATCGTCATCTAATAATACTGCTCTGTATGTTATAGGTACAGATAAAGAACCATTATCACGCTCTGAACGAAATATAGCAGTAGAATCAGTAACTATTCGTGCCTTAATTTCCGCACTTCTAGTAGAATTAATATAAGTCAAAGATTCACTATCACTAGAACAATTATAGATTAAAAAGAGTATGATTAATAAACTTAAATATCTGATACGGCAAAAAAATTTAACAAGCATAGGTTAGTAATAATTGTCAATACTAATTCTTCGATAATCTCCACGTTTATTTCTTAAGTAAGGGCTAAAATCGAATACAAGAAAAATTTCAATGGTGCTTGGTGAGTAAACACTTGTATTCAATGGATTTCTGAATGGAAAATTATACAGAGCTCCAAATTCAAAATTTTCATAAGCTACGGCAACTGATAAACCAAAATTTGTGAACGCGAAACTGCCAGTATTTCTAAATTGTTGATTAATTCCCATCGAAAATGAACCTAATTGTGCTTCTTGAGAAAGGAAGACATCGATATCATTCCCCATTCTTGAGAGGTTGACAAAGGAATATAATGTTGAATATCTTGGCATAATATTTCTGTCGAATGGATTAATATCAAATTCATAGCCCCCTTGGACTGAATATTTGATAGGTAAAGTATTTACTGAAACATCTGTGTTACCTGAACTTTCATTATTGTAGGAAATATCGGGTTGATTTAAATGTTTAATGCTTAAACCAAAAAGATAATTTGAGGAGTGAACTAAAAAAGAAGCGCCTAAATCAATATAATTTGCACTCCCAAGGCCTGCTTGAAGTATAGGATCATTACTTTGAGCCTGGAGAAATCCCGAAATTGATGAGAGTTGGTCCTCAAAAATTAATTTTGTAGAATCAAAACGTGAGCTTCCAAAGCCAACGGAGAGGGATGGTAAAAAATATAATTCATTATCGAGCTGAATTTTGTAAATATAACTTAAAGTAGGTTTCGTGTTTACTAAACCTGTATTATCCATCTTAAGAGAATAAACATCCAATCCAATACTGAAATCATCATTATCAAAGGAGATTGCTCCAAAAAAATATTGGCTTTCAATTCGACTATTAGAAATCATTCCCTGAGAGTTATATAGTACTCCTGTCTTATTAATATTATTCATACCAAAAGCACTAGGATTTACTTTTTGCATAAATCTGGAATGACTTACAATTAAGTCCTCTTGACCTGTCATTTTGTAGAAGGTCATTACTAAAAATAAATATGTTAAAATCTTCTTTTTCAATTTATCTTAATAAAATAAAAGTTCCATCTCTAAAAACAATTTCATCATTAATAGTTTTTGCACTTATTGTGTAGACGTAATATGGTGAAAAAGATTCATAATTTCCATCCCAACCTAATAAAGACAATCCTTTTTTCTCTGAATCATTTCCTTCCGCTCCTATCTCTTCATAAATTAAACCTCCACCAAAATCATAAATCCTAAGTGTTATTTCCTTAAGCCCGTTAAATACTGGTCTAAATCTTGGATTCCAAATATTACCATCAGGGGTAAATGCATTGGGAATCAATATACTAAATCCTTTTCCGATTTTTATGAGTTTTGATAGTTCTTCTATACAGCCTAAATCATTATAAATTCTTAACGTAACGTAATACGATCCTGAAATAGCATATTCATGAATTATGGGATCTGGACTATTTCGCTCAATAATTTCAGACCTAGTTCCATCTCCAAATATAAATTCAAAAGAGTCATACTCATTCTCAGAGAGGTCTGAAAAAGTGACTTCCTCCCTTGCTAGAAATGACCCGTCTTGTAAAAAATTCACTGAATTAAAATCAAATAAAGGAGTTCCATTCCCAACATTAATTTCTCTTGATAAGCCACAGTTAGCATTATTAAATATTTCAAGTTTTGCACTTTCTACTGGGTTATCAATATTTATAAGATATTGATTAGACCCAACAACCTCAAAAGTAACAGGAGCACTATTATAGAAGAAAGTCAAAGGACCAGTATTACCATCAAAAACATCGATAAATAAAGTTCCTGATTTTCCGCTACATAAGTATTCGTCAACTATTGGACCCTCTCTAATTTCCAAAATATTTTCATTCTCAACTGTTATTATTTGCTGGATGGTATTTGGGGTAGCTCCATTTGAACAGTTGTTTACATCTACTGAACTTATTGTGTATCTATAAACACCTTCAGCTAAACTGTTTAAAGTTAAGAATCCAGTATAATTCGGGTTTCCGTTTGATCCATCTAAAGCAACCCATGAAGCGCCATTAGAAGATGTATTAACCATTTGAAGAGCTGTACTTTGTGAAACTACCTCTAAGTTGATTGCTGCTCCTGAAGAAGATAAAATAATAATTTCATTGGGGTTTGATTGATCAACAGAAGCTGTAAACAATGAATTGCTATCAATAACATTAGTTAAACCCGAGATAACATTAGCTATTGGCTCACCTAGCTGACTTGTTTCATAAAAAATTGGAATATCATTAATTTTTAATGAGTATACCTCCGAACTTGTAGCTGATGTGAAAGATCCTTGCAATAATAAGCGCTGCTCACTTGCATTGGAAGTAGATTGTTGAATATCCCAATTAATTACATAAGGGTCAGAACTTAAAACTTCAATACTAATTTGTCCATCTTCTGATCCTATTTCACAACTCACAGGAGTAGAGTATTGGTCTCCACTTAATCCTCCTGCTGGTATAACTTCTAGTGACGTTAAAGACTGAGAGAATACAAATTCCAACGGACTCTCATCACCATTCTGATCGAGTGTGGTACATCCATTTGAATCGTAGATTAACAGCTCATAAGAACCAGGTAAAGGAGAGAAATTAACATTATTACTTATAGAATTAATTACGGAAGGACTTTGTGATGGATCATCTGGTGTATAAGTCCATTTTAAGCTATAATAGGATTCACCATTGGATGTTTGATATGGTTCTCCCCCGTCGATTAAGAACTGATCAAAGAAAATTTCTTGGTAAGAATCAAAACAAGGATTTATTTCAAAATTAGTTTCTCCTGAATAAGAAATCGCGTCAGGTTCATTAACTGAAAAATTAAGAACTGCAATACATTCCGTCTGAATATTTTTTACAACCAATTCATAATCTCCTACAGGTAAACTCTCGATTTGAACTGTATTAGTATTCAAGTTTGGAGTATATGTACTTCCAACTGTTGCCGCAGTGGAACCAGACGCTGTGGTCGAAGTTGTTGTTGTGGAAGTTGTCGTTCCTGTAGAAAAGCTTACACTTCCATTTACTGTAGATTCAAGTAAAACAGAATTTAGAGTAAATTCAAAAGCACTTGGATCAGGAATATATGTGTAAACACCATTTGATAATTTAAACTCTAATTCTGAAGTTGGTTTATTACAAGTAACCTCATCAAATTCAATAGATGTAAATTGAAGAGACTGAGGATCATCAACCTCAAAAATAGTTCCTCCTTGATTAGAATTTTGAACTAAAGTACCTCCACAACCAGACCCATCATTTATGATAGCTCTGTAATATCCTGCACTTAATCCATCTATAGTCTCCATCCCTGCCATTCCGGGCACATCAGTCCATCTTGTATCAGCTATTTTAGTTATTCCAGAAACTGAAATATTTAAAGTGCCAGATGAGGTATTAACCGCTGAAGCGCTGTCAATAATAACTCCCTTTACAATTACAGTTGAGCCGTTAAGAGTGGCTGTAAGATTTGCTAGTTGATTAATATTAAATGCTAACTGAGCAGCCACATCTTGAGTTGTACTAAAAGTTAAAGATCCAGTTGATGAAGCAAAAACTGTTGCAGAAGATGTTGATGTTCCAATAGTTACTCCAATAGAACTCAAATTTGCTGTTGAAAGAGATCCGTTTAGTGCAATAGTAAACTGATCAAGATTTAGCGATGTTCTTTGTTGCCATAGTGGATATCCTGCATTATTTCCATCACCTCTGTCTGGCCAAGAAACCACTATAGAAGCTCCTTCTGAAACAGAAAGAGCATTACATCCTGAATTTTGAGATAAAACACCAGTTGCGGCAAGTCCATTAGATGTTTCGTTCACAATTATATTAGTTAATTGTTGACTACAACCATTAGTGTCAGAGACCGTAACATCATATGTGCCTGCAGTAGTTAGATTTTTAATTATAATTGATGAGTCAGCCGGATCGTGAGATGTGTTAAGAGTAAATCCTCCCCCTTGCCGTGAAACAGTAACTGTATAATAATCAATTACAGATGATGTACTATTTGTTGTTAAAGGTGAGCCTCCGCTTATATTCACCTCAATGGATCCAAGCCCTCCAGCACATGGTATTTCATTTACTTCTCCTAAAGTCAATTCCAATGGACCACCAGCAGGTTCACTTATAGTTATAGATTGTGTTATTGATTGCGCTGTACCACAAGTATTATTTGCATCTTCAACTATTAATGTATAGTTTCCTGCGGCAAGATTATTTTCTGATATAATTCCTGTAGAAGCTATAAATGGAATTCCTCCATTGATGGTATATAAGTAACTACCTGTACCACCCGTAACTTCCGTATAAATTGAGCCTGTTTCTTCTCCAGCACAAGTAACATTTGTTATTGTGGTAGATGCTGTAGCAAAAGCAATTTGATCTGGATTAGTAATTATAAAATTATCTAAAGTTGCTCCAACGGGACAACCTAAAAGATTATTACCGTCATATATCACCACAGAATATTCTCCACCAGCAAAATAAGCCGCAGGTATTATATTACCAACAACTAATGTTGAATTGTCATTATTTAATTGAAGTGTAACTGAGGATGTTTGAGGTTTAAAATACCAATCAAAAAAGAAGTTTCCTGTTCCTCCTGCTGTTACAACAGTGATAGTTCCATCTCTACTGTCAAAACAATCATTAGTGATATTTCCCTGAGCCCAATTAGCTGTCACAGCTAAATCAACAGCATCTATCTCAATTAAACCAATAGATGTTGCAGAACAACCAAGATTTTGATCCGTAACTGTGACTTCGTATAGACCAGGTGCAGCTGCTGGTAGATCTTTTGTTATATATTGCTGCGCAGTTGATAAATTTGTCCAGTTATAGCTATAATAACCTGATCCTCCTGTTATTGCACCGACTGGAAGAGTTATAGTTCCATCAGGCTGATTAAAACATTGTTGATCAGTTGTAATAATTGCGTTTTCATTAATCTGAATCTCTTCGCTTATGGGGCCAATGATTTGTGTAATTCTAGTAGCGCAAGAATTATCGGTTACAACAAGTTGATAAGTTTCTCCTTGGGTTAAACCATTAAAATTGACAGTATAAGTTTCTGTGGCAGTAGCTGCATTAAATGTCTGAGTACCGAAACTAATTGTGTATGCATTACTAGCGTCCCTTGTGAAAAGTTCAGCTCTCACAGCAATCCCTACTTGATTTAACTGTGTTGGTGTAAAGCTAGCATTTATAGGGAAAGAAATATTCCCATCACAGGTTTCCGAAATAGTACCTACTATGGTAGAGGGTTCTTCAATAGTGAATTCTTCAAGGGTTGGAGATGATACACATCCATTAACTGTAACACCAAGTCTATAAGTACCCGCTGGTAAATTTTCTATAGAAGGACCAGAGCCAATCAAAACATTGCTACCATTATACCACTCATATGAATAGCTTAGTGATTCATTTAAAACTCTATTTTCAATTAAGGAAGTAATAGTATTTGTAGCACTTACTAAAGTAACCGAGGAAGTTAAAAATCCAATACCAGCAGTATCGGCTGTCAACAGTAATTCAGCAGGTATTGTAGTTGAAACAACAGAAGCTACAACATTAACATTAACTGAATTAGCTCCACTGTTAATTTGTAAGGCTAGCGCTTGTAAAAGTGTTACAGTTGATTGTCCTGCACCGAAAGTAGCCTCAAAATCAAAACCATCAATATCTACTTTTATTACATCGCCTGCTGTTAATGAACTAGTTGCAGAAACTGTGACAACATCCAATTGTTGAGCAGCAAGCTGCCCACCAGTGATTCTTTTTATAAACTCACTTTCAGTAGTTGTAGGAATAATAATTGAACCATCCGAGCCTCCCTCACAGGTTACGTCTATTACATCATTTGCCTGAATAAAATCTTTGTCAATAGTCGGATTTGGTGCTACTTGTATTGTTCCAGTAAAAGAGACAGGAGCAACACAACTTCCAGGTCTATATACGGTAATTTGATATGGGTAACTGGTAAGTAGTGTAACATTTTCATTAACCACTCCAGCCATAGTCCAAACTGTATTATTGGCATCAGGAGTAACAGTAACGTTATCTAATTCGTTTGCTGTAGTCCAAGTTAATGAAACCTGGGCTGCCTGTTCTCCTCCTACTACTGTAAATAAAATATCTTGAATAGAATCAGTGTTACATAATGCTGATGCACCTGTTTGGTTAACAGATCCAGTAGTATTAATTGTGTAATTCAATTCAGGAAGTACCGTTATTACACCTGATACAGTGGCCGACTGACATGAATTTCCAATTGTTGTTATTGTATAAGTATATGAAGTAGTCTGAGTAATACCGCCAGGTACATTAACTGTTCCTGAGATAGTTATTGTATTACTACTTGTATTCAAAACATTTAAACCAATAGCGCCTCCAGTCCACGAAATGTTATATGTGGTAGCTCCACCATCTAATGTATATTCTATTGGAGTAATTGGGCCTCCAACATTACAAATTTCTTGACTTGCTAATCCGCTAGTAAGACTTATATAGTGTATTGGATTAACTGTAATTGTTGCTGTAAGACTATCTATATTACATCCATCACTTCCAATTGTAGTAATTGTATACGGATAAACAGTAGTAGTAGTAACTCCTGTATCTAGTGTACCAGTCAAAGTAAATGTACTTGTGCCTAAAATTATATTTGCAGCTTGATCAAAATCAATCCCATTAGGTTTTCCATTTGCCCAATTTACTGAATAACCATATGCAGAACCACTTAATACGAATGTTGGACTTGAAACTGATGCTCCATCACAAAATTCCAAATTAAGATCAGTTAAATCAGTCACATTTAAAATATCTGATGGATTTATAGTTAAAAGGGTAGAAGTAGTAACCGTTTGTGCTCTATCAGATGTTGTTTCAAGTGACAAAGTATATGTTGTAGTATCTGTTATAGCTAGGGTTGGTGTTCCTGAAATCGATAAAATACCTGATACTTCTGTGATACCTGTTACCCTAATTTTTGATTCATCATAATGAGCTATGCTTTCGGGAGTATTTCCAACATTTACTCTAACCCAGAATACATAATTTAGATCATTAGACTCTATTATAATCGATGTACCACTTGCAGTAGCCGTTACTTTAGGATCTGCTGTAATAACCCCCGCAAAAGCGCTTGCAATTTGGGTTGGTGTTTGAGTACCAGCTACATCACGATAAAAATGAGACCTATAAGATCCATCCTCTTCAACAATTTCAATAGTGTAAAATTCATTGGCTTTAGTAGAGCTTTGTACTATTGTAAGTTCAACTGAGGGAGATGTATTATACGAAACAGCAGTACTTAATCCTAAAGTATTTAAAGTATCAGAACTGGTAATTGTTAACTCTGGAATACCAGTAAATTCATATTCAAGATTAACATATGTAGCATCACAATAATTCAAATTATCACCTTGAAGCGGGTTTAGCAATGTATCTGGATCATTTGGATAAATCACTATTGTACCTGTAACTACATCTGCTATAGTAGCAGGACCTACAGTAGTTATTGTGTAATAATAAACTTGTGTAGCTGATAAGCCTGCTGCAATATTACCAGATAGGGTTACAGTAGTAGTTCCAACATTACCTGGGGCTGGAACAAATGATAAATTTGCAGGGCTTCCATCTGACCAACTTACAGTATAATCGGTTGCTGATCCAGATAATACAAATACCTCTGATGCAACTCCAGTCGTATCATCAAAAAATTCTAATTTATTGTCTGGTGGAACAATTGGAATTATTATTTCCGTTGGATTAACAGTAACTATTGTTGTGCTCGTAACTGTATCACATCTGTAACTATTAGTGCTTAATTCAATTGAATATGTTGTTGTACTTGTAATATTAAGAGTTGGTGTTCCTGTTATAGAAACACTTCCTTGTACAGGAACACCTCCCGTAACCCTAATTTTAGAATCATCATAGTGATCAACACTTTCAGCTGTATTACCGCTATTGACTCTTATCCAGAATACATAATCGTTATTAATTGCCTGTATTTGTATAGTTGTACCGCTATCAGTGGCAGTTATTTTTGTATCAGCATTTAGTTCGGTTGCTAGTGCAGCTGCAAGTTGGGTAGGTGTTTCATTACCGGTAATACTTTCAAAATTATAGGTTCTATATCCTCCATCTTCTTCAACAATTTCGACCTGGAAATATTCTCCCACAAAAGTTGCGCTTTCAACAATAGTTAATTCAACACTAGGTGTTGATGTGTATGTTATAGAACTACTTAAATTTAAATCTGCTATTGTTTGAGTTGAAGTAACACTTAATTCAGGGATACCTATAAAGTTATAATCAAGATTTATATATGTATAATCATCGATCGTATAATTGGGACCTTGCTGTGGATCTATCCTATCTGAAGCTGTATTTGGGTAAACAACGATAGTTCCAGTTACAGTATCAGTCTTACATCCTACTCCATTTATATCTTCAGTCGTTAATGTATAGTAATAAACTGTTGTAGTAGTAACACCCGTATTCAAGGTTCCTGTTAGAGTAAAAGTTGTAGTGCCAATGTTTAATGCCTGTGCAGCATCAAAATCAATACCGTTTGGTCTTGTTGGAATCCAATTAACACTGTATCCAGTAGCCGAACCACTTAAAACAAAAGTTGGACTATTGACAGCAGAACCGTCACAATATTCAAGCGCTAAATCAGAACTATCTGTAGCTTCAATTATTTCTGAAGGACTGACTGTTAATACAGTAGTAGAGGTAACCGTATCACAGCGGTTATTAGATGAGCTAATTTCTAAAGAGTAAGATGTTGTCTCAGATATGTCTAGTGTTATTGTTCCAGTTAAACTATAAACTCCAAGTGAGGGAACAGCTCCGGTGACATTTAATTTTGAGTCATCATAATGTTCAACTGTTCCAGTTACACCCGATCTATTTATTCTAACCCAAAAAACATATGAATTATTATTTGAATTAATTGTAATTGAAGTACCACTAACTGTTGCTGAAACTTGAGGGTCTGCATCAATTTCTGTTGCAAGAGCTGATGCAATTTGAGTTGGTGTCTCGGAACCAGTTAAACTCACAAAACGATAAGATCTTGCAATTCCTAATTCTGGTACAATTTCAACTTGAAAAACTTCTCCTACAGAAGAAGCGGAAGCAACTGAAGTCAATTCTACACTGGGTGTATTAGTGTAGGTGTAGGACTCAACTAGCCCAAGGGTTGCTAGTGTAGCTGTTGAAGTAGAAGTTAGATTAGGTATCCCTTCAAATTCATATTGTAAATTAACGTACTCCCCGTTACAAAATTGCAAATTTAATCCTTGTTGAGGATCTAAGAAATCTGATTCAGTATTTGGGTGGACAACAATTGTTCCTGTTACAGTATCAGTATCGCATAGGGTACCTGTTGTGGTAAGGGTGAAGTAGTATACCGTTGTTGTTGTAACTCCAGTATTAATTGTTCCAGAAATAGTAAATGTAGTAGTAGCCCCAAACACATCTCCAGCTTCTGGATTAAAAATTATTCCATTTGGTTCTTCAGGGAACCAAACTGGACTATTATAATCTCGAGCACCTCCTGATAAAGTAAAAACTATTTCATCAAGAGAAGATCCATCACAAATTTCTTGAACTAGAAGTGTGGGAGTGGTTGTTGTTATGAAATGGTTTGGATTATAAAAAATTTGTAATTCCCCTACTTCACTTGTACACGAAGCACTTGAGGATATGGTGTAAAGTTCAAAGCGATGATCTTGAGAAACACCATCAGGGCCCACACCAAAATATGAAGCACTAGATGTGGAAAGAGTTTCAGATATAGAACCACTTACTTCAACTGAACCTGTTCTTATTGAAATATTAGGCTGATCTAAACTAAACTGTCCCAGTCTAGGGGAGTTTGTAGCTATATTAAATCGAATGCCAGGATCTGCCCCTGTAATCTCAATTGTACTTGACGTAGTGTAAATAGTTGAAGTAGCAGAAGCTACTCTTGGTGAGGTTTCAATTAAATCAACAAGTTCATTTGTTATCTGTGTTAAAGAAGCACTAGTACTAACTGTTAAAGAATAATCAATATAATCAATTGATATAATATACTCAAGTGCAGTATTATCTACAGTACCATTTCTTCTGTTTATTTTGAAAGTAGCCGATTGAACGTCAGCAGTAAAAGTTGCGCTCAAACCGTCTGGTAAACCTGAATCATCTATACCAATTACAGAATATCCATTTACATTAAATGTTACAGGTGTTATTGCTTCTCCTTGACAGACAGTTTCATTTGTAGCTGTAGAAGTTCTTGTGAGTATTGGGTCATCTGGAATACGAACAGTGAAATTTCTTATTCCACTCGAGCAACTTACTGTTTGAGCAGAAATCCATGCTGTTCCAGAATATCCATTTGCCCACTCAACTAATAACGCATCTCTACCAAGGATTGTGGTTATTGAAGTTGTATTGACTGCACCCGCAGGTTGAACGCTCCAAGTAACATCTAAATCAGAGGTAAAAGTTGACGTGACAGCACCTGCTGCTGGTATTGGGCATACAGGTAAATCTGAAGCAAAAATATTTGGTAATCCTTCAAGAGGATTTATCGTTATGGTTGTACATACCCAACCATTATCATCACTAAACCCGTCACCATCACTGTCTGTACCGTCATCACATGACACTGCTCTGACACATACATCAAATTGTCCATAAAATCCTTGAGTCCAATTCACAATTCCGTAATCTGGATCTATACCACCATTCCATTGATAACTTCTTCCCGGATAACTTTGTCCTGAGGTTGAGGAATCAATATTATCAATTTTCCATTCTAAATATCCATAGGTATAAGAACTCGTAGCTGTTGGTGCAGAATAAAAAATAGTTTCCCAACTTTGTGTAGTTGTAAGTTCACATGTAGGTATTGCATTATAAGCTGTCCCTTCACACACATCGATAGTATTATACACAAAAGGTTCTCTCAAAGTGGGTAATGGAGAAACAGGATCATTTTCATCAACTACAAAAAGTTCAACTTCATACCAATCACTAAACACCCCGGTACATTCCACAGACTCAGCCCGAACTCTTAGTGTTGCAGTTACGCCTCCTGTTGTACCTGTTGTTGTACCAAAATCTGGATTAAAAATAACTTGTATAGCGTTGTCTTTTAAAGGATATTGATATACAGGAGATTCAAGTAAAAATTCTGCGTTATTAGGATTTGTAATAGAAAGTCTAAAATATCCTGGAACACCAGCAGTATCTGCTCTAAACACAAGTGTCTCATCTGTTCCATCACCGTCTCTATCTGCTTGAAAAACATCAATATAATCTAACGCACTAAAAGCAGCATCCAATGCATCTATAAGATCATCATAATCAATAGCAGATGTAGTATAATTTACAGTATCAGTATCTCCATCAGGACCTGTAATTGTGATAGTAAATATTTCACCTGCTGTAAATGTTGTTGAACTAGATATATTGTTAACATTAATATCAGCTAACATTCTAGTATTTCCATCATTTTTAAATGTTAATGAGCTAATAGCCGCTGGTGGAATAACTTCCCAATCAAAATTAACATCTCTTAAACTGGAACCATTAGAATAACAAGCAGCAAACTCATAGGTTAGAGATGGATCTGTAGGTGGAACACCTAATTCATCTTGGCATATAGTATTATTTACCCAAGTACCATCAGCGTGTTGGAATATCTGGAATCTTTGTTCAAGAGCGCGCCCAGCTTGAGCAACATTTCTGTATATTAAATCTGGAGTGTCAGGTCCATTGACTGTTTCAATTCTATAAGTTGCCTGAGCTTCATCTCTACAAGCTCCCTCTGTTTCCATTCTAACAACTAGACTTTCATTTTCTGCAAGCGTAGGTGTTCCTGTAATTGTAAATTGGGTAGTATTGCTCACAATCCAACTTAGTGAAGTGTTTGAATATGTAGCAGTTCCAGGAGCAACCGTAGTTACCTGAAATGCAGGTGAAGCTATACCTGAAATTTCAACATAATCAACAGATCCGCCGAACTGGAAGGTTACTGGACTCATAGCCTCACCAACACAAATAATTTGAGAATCAAAAGGTGCTGTAATTTGAGTAATAGTTGGTGCTTCATAAACATTTACTGTGATAACATTAGAATAAGATGAACAATAATCTTCAGTTGTGTTTCTATTTGCAATAATTCCCTCTAAAAATAAAGTACTACTTATTCCATTAGTTGTTCTACAAGTGAAACGTTGTTAGTATATTCATTTATTCTTATTACATTTTCGTCTGGATAATATGTTGCATTATATCCTGGAATATTTGTTGTAATCGAAGATGTTAATGCCTGACCAATTAAATCAGTAGTACTCACTGAGGCAGAGGTTGTGACTCTTACATTATTACCATCAATATATAAATCGTAAATTTCTCCATATGATATTGCATCACCCGTTTCCCTTAGGCCAATGGTTAGTGTTGGAGACACAGCGGTTGGAGTTGGATTACCAGAAGTAATTTCAACACGATAATAAGTAGTTTGGGTTGGGGTATTTGAATCACCAAAAGTCAATTGTGCATTACTGGTTGAAGAAGGTACTGTAGACCAAGTAAATTGATCTGTAGAGCTTTGCCAGGTATAGGTGACAACTCCTGCGCTAATTGCAGTAGCGTTCCTTAAGACTAAATCATCTGGATTTTCCTGACCTTCACAAATATAGTAATTAAGAGGAGCTACATTTAAAAACCCTAGGTCACCTGGTTCAATTAAAGGTGCAATTGTAATAGTTACTGTATTTGAGGGTGCAGATTGACAGCCACTTGCGTCAACAGCTATTCTTTGGTATAAATATGAAGTTGTAGTACTGGTGGGATCTGCAAATAATGGTGGAGGTTGATAATTCCTGTTATTTTCACCTACTATTTCGGTATAGCCTCCTGGTTGTCCCAAAATTTTATATTGCCAAATATAAGTTACAGGTCCTAAACTTGAAGATCCATTAGCACTGGTCCCCTGTCCTAACATTGGCGGTTGAGATCCATAACAATAAACTGCTGTAGGAGATGTGCTTAAAGAGCCTGGATCTAAATCACTCACATTTAAAGTGAAAATATTATCTGTAGTATCACTACAAGTTGCCGTAGAAAAAGTAACTCTTCTAAAAAAAGTAGTATCAGTAGATGTTATTGTTGGTGTAAAATTTGAATTCTGTTCCCCTGGTATATCTGTAAATGTTACCCCATCTGATGATTCTTGCCACTGGTAGGTTCCAGTTGCAGCCCCAGTAACAGAAATTAATGGGCCAAGAGCACCTAAACTGAAGCAAACAGTATCACTAGTTACTGGTAATGTACCTCCTTCAGCATCTCTTACTCTAATCTCTAAATCTAACAAAGTAGGTGTTCTACATAATTCTACTCCACCCCATGAGAAGATAGCAACTCTTCTATAAATTCTTGTTTCTGGTAAAGTTCCCCCAAATTCTAATGAGGGTGAATTCACTCCAGTTGAAACCCATGTGCTCCTATTATCATTACTATATTCCCAATCATATGTAATCGAAACTGTACCATTTGTTGATGTAGCGGTTGAAGTTGATGAAATTGTAGATGGTATTTCACTTGAACAAACATCTACCACAGCTGGTACAACGTCTATTGTACCTGGGTCCATATCGATAATATTAACAGTGATACTATCCGTAACACTACAAAATCCTGTGTATGAAACTGTAACTGTAATTATATCGCCATCTGAGAGGGTCAATCCGCTTACAGTTAATGAATTTGTACTCGTAGGAGATCCTCCCAAAGCTACAGCTACTGGTGTAGCTGTGCTTGATTTACTCCAATAATATGTTGCGGACGGCACATCAGTAACTGAAAATATAATATCATCCGAACTACAAATTACATGAGGAGTTAATGCATCTGAAGTTAAGTTAATGACTGGATCAGGATTTACCGTAACAATTAAATCCGTATCATAGGTGCATCCTTCGATTGTCTCAACTTCTAATTTTATT
>Ga0209307_1001317_pt1 | contig 15646 bp, 4 predicted proteins | sample COGITO_mtgs_1105_FD_185519 | JGI IMG/M metagenome (GOLD analysis project Ga0209307, IMG submission 185519) | Pelagic marine microbial communities from North Sea - COGITO_mtgs_110530 (SPAdes) (version 2) | ecosystem: Environmental > Aquatic > Marine > Epipelagic ... | reverse complement strand
TATAGCAGACAGGAAAAGGACCCTCTCGAATGGATGGCGGAGACTCTGAGGCGACATATCTCATTTAACTCCAACGGAACTCAGTTTATTATGAACACGTATGGTAATACTGTTATGAGTAAACAGAGACAGTTCACCCATGGGAATTACAAAGATACCCCCCCGGATCCTTCGAACACTTCTTTGATTTCACTCAACAATAAGGATGTCATCGTCAAGCACCAGAAAGTAGTATATAACCTGGCCAAAAAAATTAAGCTGAAAAGGATAGGGTTTTGTAATCTGCCAACAGAAGAGTCGAATCTTCAAGACTGTGTTTTGGTAGTTAAGAACTCCAAAAACCAATTGTACACCTACAATTGTACCATTGCCAAATATATAACATCCACACTTGAAGACAGATTCAGTGCTCAACTTCTCAACCATCAGTTGTTATTCGAAGAGAATTGTCACTGTCCCGCGATATTCAACCCTCCTATGGAAATAATACAGATCAGTATCATTATTTTCAATAGATCATCAGACAGTATAACGATTAAACTGAATCTGTTTGAAAATAACCCTGATGGGACTGAAACACTCATTTCGGACGACCTGGGAGATTGGAAACCGTTGATGGTATGGAAGCCCCATAAATCTAAGTTCATCACCCAACCCTACCCTGGATTTATATACGCCAATTTAACCCCCAATAAAAAGGATAATATCCTCTTAGAGGGGCGTCAACTTGAAAAATTTCTGTCGAAGGAAAAGTGTCTAATGAATGAAGTGTCGCTGTCGAATATACCAGATAGAAAGGTATGTGAAACGGCTATCATTAAGTTCTTGGGGGATAAGATACCGAAGATATCTCGTATTGAATTGTGTAATGTTAATTCCAGGGATTTCAACACCGCTCCTGTTCGAGTTACTAGGAACTCCACAAACCAGGGCCAGATGACTGTAATGAGTGGTGATGGGACGGTAATCGTTACATCTGACCCTGTTACGTGTGTGGTCTACACTCAAAACGCCATTGGGGATAGAGTCGATCATACTGTTCAGGGGGTACAGGGGTCTAATTTTGGAAGAACTGTGGCACTCGACAGGTCGGGGGGTATGATGGTAGTTGGGTCCATCGACCCAGAAGGGACAGACGGGAGAGTGGATGTATACAACTACACAGAAGATGGTGGTTGGGTTAGATACAGAGACCCAGTCGTTAGTCCAGGGTATGGGGAGTGCTCTTTGGCGTTCAGTTCAGACGGAAAAGTAATGGCTGTAGGGTATCCATCGAACAATAGTGTAAAAATTTTCGATTTTAACTCGGAAGGTACAGAGGTTATTACCCCCCCGGACAACACTCTACTGTTTGGGTCTCAAGTCGAATTAAATGCAGACGGAAAGACCATTGCCATTACAGACAAGAATAATGGGTCGATGGGTCGTGTTCATATATACCGTCACGGGGAAAACGGCTGGACTCCCCATAATTCACCACCCTATGGTAGTCGTGGTCAGAAGGTTAAACTCAATGGAGATGGTACTTTTTTTGCTGTGGATGACCTCCAGACAGGTAACCACAAGATAGTAGTCTACGATATAGAGAAACAGAAGAGTCAGACGATAGACACCACGAACAATCCAGTGTTTGCCTATAGTTTGGATGGTATGGTTGTAGCCGTCGCTGGTACAAACCGGGTGCTTGTATACCAGTCAATCTACCAATTCCCTCAGAATGATCAAGAGGATTCCTACAAGTGGGAATCTATTACAAACTCCCAAAAGGTAAACGAGAGTATAGTTGAAAACTACATAGAAGTTAATTACCAGATCTCTAGTCTGAGTATTAGTGCAGATGGTAGAATGATACTAGTGGGTTCCAGTGACCAGGACGTAGTGGCATACAGGTTCGAATATGATCCTGCGGTAGATTCATGGACTCGTAAAAAATCTAGTTCCCTGAGTCAGAAGGTAAAGATGCTTGTATCTACCCGAGATAACCACTACGAGTATTCCGGTATATATGGCTGTAATTTCTATCCAGACGATGGATTATTCGACCTTGATAAATCCCATCAGCATCAGAATCAAACGACATGTCTAGCAGATTTTGGGAGGGCTGTAGAACTCACCCAGATATGTCTAACTTTTTTTACCCGTGGTAGTACCCAGGGGTATAACTACTCTAAGCTGAGGCTATATGATGAATACAATAGGGTAATAAAGTGGGTGGCTAACACCATACCTGATGTAAACGGAGGCTTATTTAGCGTTCAAGCGACCATTGACTCGAATGTTATGACTTTTCAAACAGAGATTACTGTTACTTCACCTGTAGTGTCACCCCACACTAACTGGTTTTATCTTTTGGTATCACCAAACGATGTCTATCCAGAAGAGAGTATGTACTACTGTAAACAGACCTTCAGCGGGGAAATAAGACATATTCAGTCGACCGTTGTTCGATCGAATGATTTCCAAAATATCGTGTCGGGAGAAATCGCTAGTGTTAGATTTCGATTCCCTCTGTTGCTCACCGCTATTACTTTTCAGGACCTACAATCTAGTCTACCCTCCAGTCCAGCAGTCTTCGCACCAAGTCGGCAGGATGTTGATGTATATATCAGAACCAGCAGTGGTTGGTTAAAAAAAGGTGGGTATATAGATGCTTATGGGTCTGCTAGTTACAGCACGAATACCCTGAAATTGGAATTAGGTTCAGAGCAATACGTTTTTCAAATTATAGTACATATCCGTAGTGGTCTACCCCCAAATATGGATATACCCAATTGGTCCACTTATACAGGGGTAGGAGCTGTAAAACTGAAGTGTATGGGTATAGATGGTACAGAAGTAACAAATTTTGGAAACATCCATACTAGCTTCTCTTCTGTTAGTCCTTGGACCCATCTAGGGGTTGACACACACCAGATAACACACGGACCGGGATACTGGCTAACGAACATTAATACCATCTTCCCCGATGGGGGGAGACTAATAAGGTATCTCCATCCTGATAGTAGCAGCAGTTCAAATGTAATTTCCACCATAGTAGATCCTACAGATCTAAATCAACTATCTACGGATAAATATAAAGGTGACTGGGTATGGCTCAAGTTACAGGAAGCTGTACAGATGAGTTCTATAAGGGTCCATTCTACAAAAGAGACCGAAGGGTATACAGGAACTCAATCAATAGAATTGCACGCTTTTGCCCAGGGTATAGGCTGGAAAGGGAGATCTTGTATAGTCCATCCATACCATAACACTACTAGTTGGTTCATGGCCTCATCTCTCGATCTAAATACAGATAATACTGCGGATTCTAATTCTCCTGTTTCTGAAATACTAATATATGTACATAATCGTTTGTCTTCGCCAGATCATCCCCATGGAGTTTCTAAGCTATGGATTGAATGTAGAGTCATCACATCGGATACTGAGGGTATGCTGAACGCAAAACCAAACGATCAAAGCAGACTAACTTCACACAGTATCGATATTAGCAACTATTACTACTCATCCATTGATAATACCTCATCTCTGTTTTCGAAACAGAACATATTCCATGTAAATGGGGGGTGGACAGTGTCTTCTATACCCCAAGAAGGGCCTATCCATAAACAAATTGAACCGACATCCTCGTCCATAGGATCATTCAATTCTTCAGATACACAACTGGAAGGGAACTATTATATTACCCCCTCACCAGGACTGTCTATATATGATCTACTCCCCGTTAATACCCTACAGAATACACCGATATTGTCCGTCAATACCAGCACGATTAGTGACAGTTCTGTGTTTTTACCTACTGTAGACGAAATAGAAGCGAAATATAGGGAAAAGGAAAATAAACCCTTCCACCCCACGTGGGACTATAACCAGAGAATGTATCCAGTATGGGATCGTCTACGTCAGAGTAATGACCAGTCTGTTATAATAGCCACTTCGAAAACCCTGTCGACAGGTGTAGTTTTCTTGACCAAAGGGGAGGGTACAGACCACTATTCTAATGTGGTATTTCCCGATGTTTCTAGTATAGCTAAGGGGGGAGTAGCAGGGATAAGTGGAGACGGTAAGGTGGCGGCATTTATCAACAAAACCGCAGGAATTGTATTATTAAGTACAGTGACAGGTCAAAAAATTAATGAATTCGGTGAAAATATCGGTTCTATTGCCTGTAATGATCTCATCCTATCGAATAATGGCAAGGCATTCTACGCATTCATCAATAAAGAAAACAATGGGATGACGGACAAGTACCTAACATCTTGGTATGAAAATGAGAGTGGTGTTTGGGAAATGCAGAGGGAAGATCATCCCTTCTACCAGCATAGCCATGTATCCAAACTAATTCTACATGGGGACAATCTGGTAATAACGGGGTGCAATAAAAGCCAGGATGGACAAGTTATTAATCTATTTTTATACGTTTTCGACTTAACTAACATGAATCAATTGGTAAACTACAATGATCCAAATGTAAGTTCACCTACCCCTTTAGCAAAGTCTAACAGATTAGATTTTGTGGTTTACCATGACTTTGTTATGAGTATGCCCATAGGGTCAAATAATGTAGAATTCCCAGAGGGTACCAGCGCAGAAACCCATACGGTCCACCAATTCAACCGCCCCCCTCTAAGCGAACACTACCATTGGGAGTATATAGCGACTCGCTTCAAGTATACCACAGACCATAGTCAAACATTCACCCTCCCACCCAGTTTCATATTAACAGTGGATAATAAAGTGGTTGTTGAATTTCATCCCGATACTGTGTATGAACATGATGATTGGTTCCATCTTACCTATCCTTTCGAAATAAAACTGGATTCTGTTGCAAGGATTTTCCACCAGAAGACTGATGCTCCAATAGAACATTTTAAGATTGGAACGATTAGGACCGGATACAAACACTTTATACCGACTCGCGAGAGTCTGGTCCCCTATCCCTGGTATTACCAGATAACATATGGTTACTACGATTATGTTACGGAAGTAAACTCTACTGAAACCGAAGTTACCCATGAAGATGTACAGTGTTCCTTTGCTGGAGACAAAATATGTTTAACAAATCCTTTCAGTAGGAAAACGTCCGTTATCGCTCTCGAATCCAATAAATACGCAATAGATGGCGTTATCAATGAAAACATCCCTTCTCTAGAACTAGATCTCCTTTTTGACAATATACAACTCAGTAAGATAAATATAAAATTCCGTACCACCCATAGAAAGAATATGGAAGGTAGAATTTATGCCTATAGTGAGTCTGATAGGAAATTTACAGGGGTGATCTCAATGTTTAGAATTGAAGAAGAGAACCAACAACATACCCTGGAATTGACAGGACTGGATACAGAAGATACCTCTAATGGTATTTTTAACAGAGTCGTAATACAGTTATTTTTCGTTGACCATAATACTGTACAACCTGCAGATTTCATCGAAGTAATTACTGAGTTGTTTGATTGGTCAGGGTACATTATATTAAAACTACCAGGTTTAGTAGTTATTGATAAAAGTTCATACCTGTCTAGTACGTCTATTGGGCCAAAAAACATAATGAATGGTTACATTACAATGGCATCATTTTCGAAACCTAAATCATTTAAGTCTGGGATCAAGGTTTTAGAAGTACAGGGAGATACAGGATTAGTTCTAGATGATGGTGTACTAATTGGGACCAAAACCCGAACTGCGGTAGAAGCTCATATCCCTATATACGACTCGACAATAGGGGTAGTCGGGTATCCTCATATCGACGTCACGCAAAAGGGAGATGTATGGCCTCTGGTTACAGAAAGGTTCAAATATAAGAAATATAAAACTAATAGTATAGCGTATGATAAAATATTAGATTTAATCATCCGTGGGACAGTTATCCCCAGCGTTTTGATCGAAAATATGGGGGATAAACTAACCCCTCTAGACGCTATTAATGCACTACAGAATGTCAACACTCCAGTTATTATGGACAGTAGGTTGATGAAATCCATCCTCCCTGATTTCACGCCCTATAAATATACCAAACTGTTCAGACCGGACAGGAGTACACCCATTATGGTCAATGAACTCGATAATCATACAGGCTTAGTTGTAAGTATGACTCCTGGTGACGAATGTAGTATGGAATTTGGTAGATTCGAAGGGGCTTCTTCTTATATTACCCTTCCCAGAAAAGGCCAGATAATCAGTAACTCGGAGAAATATTTCAGATATCATCAACTCGAATGGCAGGAACTTAGTGATGACACGCAGAAATTATTACCCAATGACCGGGTAAGGATCTCCAGAAAATCGGATACACAATATGAAATCACCTTGTCTGTATACTATCCAGTCGTCGTACACCATAGAAATGTGGTTACAGAATTCCCTCTGCTGGTCAATATTGGAGACAGGGTGTTTATCAATAATGTTGGGTTGGAGTTCAAGAACCTAATTATATCCAGGACAAAACAGTGGGATGGTATCACAGATACTACCAGACCAGAAATTTTCATGAAAGGTATGGCTCATGTCGATACAGCATTCAAGCAACCTTTTGTGGATAGTGGAGCGGTTGCTTTTGATAAGAATGGTGATTCACTTACAGTTATAACATCTGGGAATATTGACACCTCAGACTTTTCTAAAATAGGTATACCCCATACAATTGTATATAACGCAGTAGATAATGAAGGTAATTCCGCATCGCAGGTACAAAGAAAGGTGACATTGATTCATAATTCTATACCACCAGAGATTACCATACTAGGTCAGGAGGTTATTACTTACCTGGTAGACAACGAGAATACATATACAGATGAGGGGGCCACTGCTATAGATGATAACTTGGTAAATGTAGATGTTTCTACAGAGCACAGTGTTGATATGGCAGTACCAGGAATTTATACTGTTAATTATACCGCAGTGGGTAGTAATGGTAGTGTTGGTCACAAGAGTCGTATTATCCACATTATACCCATAGCGAGTAGGATCCAAATAGAGATAGTATCTCCCGAACATAACCCGGGTTATCGTCAGCCTGTGATATTAAACGAAGATTATATAGATCTTGGCGTAACTACCCATACTAACGCTTATGGTGATATATATGAAGTTATAAAGACAGGTTCGGTCGATACAACTGTGTTGGGTACATATACTATTCAATATGATCTGGTAATCAAGTCTTTCAATATTCCTATTGCAAGGCAATTTGCAACAGTAGATGTAGTTACTCAGCTAATATCTACTGATGATCCATCAGAGATTAAAATATACCAATATGAGAATTATGTACATTATCCTACATTTACCTATTATCTTGGAGATAGGCATATAGTTACTCGCCTTTATAAGTTACAGACTCCTACAGGAGAAGAAGAATATAATAATTATCCACCATATTTCGATATAATTGGTACATACACCCTCTATTATAAGAATTCAGATCAATATAGAGAATATAGAGAACATATTCTGAAGGTAATTGTTCAAGAAAATATTATAACCTGGAACCTACATGATTCCATCACCATAAAGCAGTACTCCAACTTCAATACGAACTACCCAATAAAAGACCAGCAGACAAATATAATAGCGACCACACAGGATGGTACCATGTTGTATTCTCCAGACACTGTCATTACCAGTAGCGACGGTTCCTCGGTTACTGAAGAGCAGGTTACCCAACATAAGGGAACCTACAGTGTCACTTATACAGCGGTAAACAACGGATACGTCTATGGGTCTCGCTCCTTACAGGTAATAGTAGAAGAAAATATTATAACCTGGAACCTACATGATTCCATCACCATAAAGCAGTACTCCAACTTCAATACGAACTACCCAATAAAAGACCATCAGACAAATATAGCGACCACACAGGATGGTATCGCTTTGCCTCTATACACTGTCATTACCAGTAGCGACGGTTCCCCGGTTACTGAAGAGCAGGTTACCCAACATACGGGAACCTACAGTATCACTTATACAGCGGTAAACAACGGATACGTCTATGGGTCTCGCTCCTTACAGGTAATAGTAGAAGAAAATATTATAACCTGGAATGTACATGATTCCATCACCATAGAGCAGTACTCCTACTTCAATACGAACTCCCCAATAAAAGACCAGCAGACAAATATAATAGCGACCACACAGGATGGTATCGCTTTGCCTCTATACACTGTCATTACCAGTAGCGACGGTTCCCCTGTTACTGAAGAGCAGGTTACCCAACATACGGGAACCTACAGTGTCACTTATACAGCGGTAATCAACGGAGACGTCTATGGGTCTCACTTCTTACAGGTAATCGTAGAAGAAACTGTTAAAACTCTGGTATGGAATGTGTCCAATACAACTATAAACCAGAACTCGCAGTTTATTATAGGAGACACTGGTGATACAGCACAATTGGACGGTAATAATGTAAATATAGAGTTAACACAAGTTGAATTTTTCTCAGGAGATACAGGAGGTGTAGTCCTACTCCATTGGGATAATGTATTTAATTTAGAAGGACGTTACCTTCTCGAATACACTGCAAAGGTAGATTCGAGTGTTCAGAATATAAAAGCTTATAAATCTGTCTTAGTTAATACAGTAGAATGGCAAGTAACTGAAACTGTCGTTGAACAGGATTCACCTCATCTTAATCTCTTCTTTATCACAAATTTGTCGAACCCACACGGAGATAAGGCGACTTTAGATAATATTGCATTAACGATTCATTATCGTATTGCTCGATTTTATGCAGATGGAGCAGATACTTATACTTCTATAGACGTGAGTGGGGGTCATGTATCTACATCTATTCCAGGATATTATAGTCTGTTATATACAGCTTATATGGATGGGTTTGAAAAGGGGGTCTATACAAAAATAATTAGAATAACCAGGCCAAAAATAGTTAACTGGACAGGGGGCACAGTTGTAGAAGTTCAGCAGGGAGGGGTCTACACCAGCCTCCCCACTTCGGTGGTGGTGGGGGTCACAGACACCGCAACGATCCTAATGGCAGTGGTCAACAGCAACAACCAGATCCTCTCTATTGGTACCGACGGGTTACCCCAGCAGCCCGCTGGCACCTACTACTACCTCACTTTCCAGGCCGTGGCGGCTAGCGACCACACCACCGTCTACTCCGAGTTCCAGCAGACGGTGGTGGTCACAGGGGGAGGAGGGGATGAAGGGGAAGAAGGGGAGGGTCAGAGCCCCACCACCAACTGGACGGGTGACCCTTCCGTCCAGGTCCAGCAGGGAGGGGTCTACACCAGTCTCCCCACTTCGGCGGTGGTGGGGGTCACAGACACCGCAACGATCCTAATGGTAGTGGTCAACAGCAACAACCAGATCCTCTCTATTGGTACCGACGGGTTACCCCAGCAGCCCGCTGGCACCTACTACCTCACTTTCCAGGCCGTGGCGGCTAGCGACCACAATACCGTCTACTCCGAGTTCCAGCAGACGGTGGTGGTCACAGGGGGAGGAGGGGATGAAGGGGAAGAAGGGGAGGGTCAGAGCCCCACCACCAACTGGACGGGTGACCCTTCCGTCCAGGTCCAGCAGGGAGGGGTCTACACCAGTCTCCCCACTTCGGCGGTGGTGGGGGTCACAGACACCGCAACGATCCTAATGGTAGTGGTCAACAGCAACAACCAGATCCTCTCTATTGGTACCGACGGGTTACCCCAGCAGCCCGCTGGCACCTACTACCTCACTTTCCAGGCCGTGGCGGCTAGCGACCACAATACCGTCTACTCCGAGTTCCAGCAGACGGTGGTGGTACTTGATTATTTATTCGAAAAAGAAGAAGATGGGATATTTGAAGGTGAAGAACAGTATAATGATCCTGGTGCTTTTATCACGAATAATGGACACAGGACACGTATTTTTGGTTTCTCAAACAATGTAAATCATAGGCAATCTGGGACTTATAGTGTACATTATCGACTCCCAAACGGTGGTGTGTCAACTAGTGATGTAGTCGTATGGGAGAATCCATTCAAATCTCTTATAGATGAAAAAGTAAATGATCAGGGTGTTGACGTAGATGTGATCAACAGAATAAATAAAAAAAGCAAACAATCTTTGTACGATATCATAAAGTATGCATTTTCAACCAAACCTCAAAAAAAGGCGAATATTAGAAGAGAATACTTGCAGCATATTCTACCAGTTCAATCACAATGGAGTCATATAGAACTCCATTCCCCCGACGACAATTCTGTAATAGACTTTTCAAACACACTACCTGAGAATACTGGAAGGTTTATAGTCACTACCATCGGAGAATCCGTTAAACTGGAACTGGATCGTTATTCTCCAATTAATATAAACACCTATTCGGGGGTACAGGGGCAGATAATTAAGTATGAGGGTGTATTCAAGGAGTACACCCTAGAAGGTTGGATTGATATAAGTTCTGAAATTGAACAGACAAAAGATCGAGATAGTGTCAAGATAACTCAATTATCTACCGATTCATTCTCTGTAGAAGCATTGAAAGGGTTTCCTATCATTTTTCAAGAGGGTAGCCCAGAAGTTATAATTGTAGCTGCGAAAACTGTGAGTGATAATACCCAGTTATACCTGAATAATATCGGATGTATACTAGGGTCTATAAGTCAGACTGAAGGGTACACCCAAGAGACTCTTTCATCGGGGTCGATGGGAGACCCCTATATAACAACAATGGATGGTACATTGTATAAACTTCCGAACCTTCATAAAACGTATCGATTGTTACAGACCAGTGACATTATCATTAATGCAGATGTAAGACCACTTCCATCCAGTCTACAGGAAAAAAGAAAAGAATTCGTCAGAACCCACAGAATTACAGACAATACCCATGACACTGAGTATTTCATGTCGGATGTTTTTATTCAATTCAAAGGGAAATTTATTCTACAGTACGATATGAACATGAAAATAAAGGTAAACACTTTAAGTTCCAGCCCCGACGCTAAGGTATTTCATTCCAACATAAGAAAATTTTTCAGTTGTAAAGTAAGAGGAAATGGGTGGTATAACTGGACGCTTATTACTCTCCGATGCCAGGACCAGACCTATAATATAGAGTTGCTTAGATTTGATCATCCTCAATTAATTAATGGAGTGGATATCAGAATACACAACCGTACCAAACCCAAACGTTTGGCGGGTATCATGGCAGGAGATAGATATAGGAGTTGTGTTGTAAAAAAGATAGATTCTTGTGAATTTATAGGTACAACCCGGGAAAGACAGAAGGTAAAACCTCTACGGGAAGAGTGGAGATCTGTAAAAAAGAGAGGAGATCTGTAAAAAGAGCGAAAATCGATAAATTTGGCTGGAAGATAGAAAAAAAATTAATTATTTTAAATTAATTTTAATTTAAAATAATTAATTTAATATTATCTAGAATACCACAATATGTTTAATCTACCCAACAAGCAGAGGGGTGGGGTAGGGGTATACCCCCGCGAAGAAATGCACATCATGAAGGACCCCCCCAAGTCTATCCACACCAGGAAATACACGCAAGTGTCTGAAGGGGAAGTTATGTCAAATGTCAGAACAGATGTTAGGGGGGTGTCCGAGCCCGTTATGATGTTTCCCAGGGGTGTAAATCCAATGAGGAAGGGTGTTAACTACGGACAGTCTTCTGTATATAGCGTCAGCGAGAAGTTTGTTCCCCCTCTAATCAGACAGGAAGATCTCCTCCCCCTCTCTAGGCAGAAAAGGGATCTCACCTCCCTACAGACCAACATATACTCCCCCTATTCAACTAAAATTTCAGAAAACCTAAGTAACACGGAACTCCGCCTGGATAGGAACACCCCTGGTCATTACCTGGAGAGTAATAGGGTCGCACCTACGAATGTATACCATACCAACCATAATATTAGAGTGTCACTAGCCGATAAATTAAATGGCAAAATACAGGCCCAAACATCTAAGCACCAGGAGGATGGATTGTACGGTAGTCGTCAGGCAGATATCCATCTAACACCCAAGACCAGAGCCGGAGGGGTAGATACCTCCCATACAAACACTTTAGACACCAATCTATACCCAGACATGGCGCTAGTGAACAGCAATATTGTCATAAAACCATCTACATCAATAGAAGGGAGCAGAGGGGCGGAAATGGTTTCTATTACGAATCTGGATAATAGGAATACTAGCCATAAGGTGGTAGATGACCCTCTCCGGGTATACCTACCCCATACGTTTAATGTAGCATTCTATGACCCTCAGTCTAACCAATTTAGGAGTATCGTTCTCCCGGACAGTCTCAAGGAAAAAATAGTGGTGGATACGGCCAGAGGGGCCCCCCTAGATATATACTCTCAAGCTGACAGTCAGAATATAAAACTGAAGGACTATAATTGGTCTATCCACCATACGGTAAATGGAACTAGTACGCTAGTTCTAGAGACGCACGATAGACCAGACCTGTTTCTAGAAAGGAATAACCCTCTTACAAGTACGACCACTGCATCAACTGGGTCCTACGGATATGAACACAATGTGGGTGTATCGACCCCTACACTGCATAATAACACCCCACTGGTGGACGTTAGGACGTCTTCTGACTACGGTTACGGAACATTTACGGACCAGAATAGAGAATATAATCTACCCCCTTCTCTCTCCAAAGGAGGCTTTGTGAGACAGGGGGATGATCCGGGTATGTATACAACTGATTCTCATATTAAAAATACCCACAAAAAAGGGTAAATATCTAGACTTATTTATAACTGTAAGTAAGGTTTATTGGGATTAAGGAAACATAGCCATGAAATTTTCGGTTTCTCTAGTAATGTCACTCTGTGTAATGTCAGAGTTGGTATGTTTCCAATGCTCTAACTTCTGGTACGCTTCGATAGCTGTTTGTTGTGTGAAGACAAGTAGCTGTTTGTTGTGTGAAGACAAGTAACTGTTTGTTGTGTTTTCCTCCAAAAATGGTAGCTAAACTTTTCCAGAAAACGTAGTTTTTTAAGATACGAGTTCTCTGCTCACTATGGGTGAAGAGTTGCATAGTCTTCGAATAAGTGTTGTTCACACCCATGTATTTACCATATAATTTTCTGATCTGTCGATCGTTTCTAGGTACCCTCTTGATTTTTTTAGATGACATAGTTTTTTAAGATATAATTTGTAAGCAACCGTTGCATACAAATTATCAATTTTTATTTTTATTACCAGAGGAAATTTATAGAGGTAGAGCAAATATAAATTTTGTGAAAAAAAAAATGTTGGTTGATAGTATATATACGTGTATATATAACCAAAATGGATTTTCTAAGAAAAAATTTCACGAGTGACCGACTAAGTACTAGGACCCAAGATACTGTCCCTAAACTGGGTGGTTGGTCCAATATAGGTATGATTGTACTTCTGGCTGCAATTATCATCACAACTGGTATCTTTGGAACCCAGGCCGTGAAGGGGTGTGAGAAAGATGGTTACGATGGTGAGAATGAAAAAGATAGGGAAGACAGCAAGAAAATAGTGTTGAGGAATCAAAAAATACTGGCGACCAGTATCGGTATTGGGTGTGGTCTATTAACCTTTATAATGTTGAGTATGGTGACCAACAAACTTACCTTGATTATAATGGGTATAATACTGAGTACCATCGCGGTCATTGCTATAAAGTCTTATGAAAAACTAGGTGACGATTATGAAGGTGAGGATAAGACAAAGGGGTGTCCCGATAAGAAAAAGATACAGAATACGTACTCTATGATGTACGGTTTGTTGGGGGTAGGTATAGGATTGTCCACCTTTTCTATTTGTTCGGGGGGGTTAGGATTTATTCAGTCGAGTACAGATAAGGCTCGTGTTCTAGGATTAATCGTCTCCCTATTCGCAATGCTTATCACATCGACCTCTATAAATACAGCAAACCAATGTGACGATGGTTTAGCAAACGCTTATAATACGGAGGGTGATCTAATGGATACACCCAGTGGTAAGAAAGTATCTGCCAAATCAGCCAAAAATGTTAGTATAGGTCTACTGGTAGTCAACATACTTGTGATGATCGGTGTCGGGACATCATTTTACTTTGTCCCACCCGGTAGTTCCCCCTGAAGTACTCCATCTGGGGGAACTAGGATAGTTGGGTGGGTAAAAAGTTGGGATGGGGGTTGATATGTCCGTATAGTCTCCCTCTGATAACCAATGGGATTTAAAATCCTTATAATTGTCTGGGATCATGAATAGATCCTTCAAGGCTCCAGTGTGCAGATAGAACATATCCCATGTACATATCATCATATTGATATTACCTGTCAATGTACAAGTTCTGCACAGACCCCCTCTGATATAGCACTGTATACATGGGGAAGCTGTTCCATGTCTTCCAGTCATTCTCATCCCAATATCTCTCAGTCCAGTATTGGAGATCATACCTTTTGATTGTTTATAATGTAGTAGATACTGTACGTCTGAATTTTATCAAATTTTTTATTACACTACGTACAGTATCTAGAATTTTGATCATTTCTATATAGTCTAGGATCAGATTATGTATAAAAATGGATGTTACGTCTGCAAACCCAGAAAACACCCTCCCTGGTAATACAGGAATATCCAGGAATCGCTTAACCTGCTCCATATGTACAGACGACATGGATCTGTTGAAGAACAATACAATCCCTTGTGGAACATGTAACAACATATTCCATGTCCAGTGTGTCGGTGAATGGGTATTCTCTAGTAACAACTATACGTGCCCGCTGTGCCGATCATCTTTCAGTCATCAACATATCCACTTTATGAAAATAAATATCATTATTCCCTTTAGAATCCAGATAAAAATGTTTGGCTATTTTATCCCTTACACTTCCGTACAGATAAAAGATCACTACATCAGATTCCGTGGCGGGTCCATGACCCACCTCGAATACCAACAGATTATGACCTTTTACTGTCATAATAATAATATTCCATATAGATGGGACGATAGAGAATTATGTGCCCACGAACTCGACAAATACTATATTCCTACCTACAACAACTTTATACAGAACTACATCCGTAAACCTGTTCCCACTACTCAGGAAACAGGTTTATGTGACACTATATTTTCAGTCTGCAGGACAGGTACCAGGTACGTAAAGGTGTCTCTTGCTTATATCATGATAATAGTGAACATACACTACTGTATATGGCTGGTATGTAAGTTTCTAAATTGGGTATGTTACAGTATAGGGGGGGTATAGTCAGGGTTAGACCTCTGGTTGTTGAAGTCGTGGCAGTAATCACTCCCAAACCATATATATTTGGGTAGGTTTATGGGGGCTTTATAGTAGTAGATACAGTCCCTGTAGTCATTTGTCGTTGTCTGATTGTCTATATAAAGAGCGGTATAGTCGCTCGTGATCTCGTCCATAATCTTACAGAACATACTAAAGGTAGGGATAACAGATGCATAGTTCTCCCACAACTTTTTACGGGTGTTGATATTGGTCTCCCTCATGATGAACACCCCATCGATATTATTCCTGATATTAGGTTTGATATCCAGTGCGTACTGGAGGGACAGAATGAAAAGCATATTAAAGTGCCTACCGTTCTTGTACAATTTCTGGAAAAGAGGTTTGTTTAGTATTTTAGGATCATCTGTACAGTCGTCTATCACGAGTACACCGTATGGATTTTCCAGGTATTTCTT
>Ga0209307_1001303_pt1 | contig 15761 bp, 12 predicted proteins | sample COGITO_mtgs_1105_FD_185519 | JGI IMG/M metagenome (GOLD analysis project Ga0209307, IMG submission 185519) | Pelagic marine microbial communities from North Sea - COGITO_mtgs_110530 (SPAdes) (version 2) | ecosystem: Environmental > Aquatic > Marine > Epipelagic ... | reverse complement strand
AACTGTAACTTTTCTACAAATATTAGCTAAATATGTTGCTTCTTCTGCAGCTGTATCTCCTGCTCCAACTACTACAACATCTTGTCCTTTATAGAAAAAACCATCACAAGTTGCACACGCAGAAACGCCTCCACCAATTAAACGTTGCTCACTTTCAATTCCTAAATATTTTGCAGTTGCACCTGTAGAAATAATAATGGTTTCTGCTTCAATATGCTTTTCTTCGTCGACAACTACTTTATGAATTCCACCAACTTTATCACTCAAATCAACTTTAGTTACCACTCCAAAGCGAACTTCTGTTCCAAAACGTTCTGCTTGGTGTTTAAAGTCCATCATCATTGCTGTTCCATCAGTTCCGTCTTTGTAACCAGCATAATTATCAACTTCTGTAGTGGTTGTTAATTGCCCACCCATTTGCATTCCTGTATACATTATTGGTTTCATATCTGCTCTTGCTGCATAAATTGCTGCTGAATAACCTGCAGGTCCTGAACCAATAATTAAACATTTTACTTTCTCTATATTTTCTGACATATTCTTCTTAAAATTGATTCACAAATCTAATTTTTTAGATTTATTTAAACTACTTATTAGTATGAAAAATTATAATGTATTTATAATAAAAATTTATACATAAAATAAACACTATTTTTTAGAAACTGATTCTACCTCTTCAATAGTAATCATTTTTGAATTTTCATTTCCCCAAGAAGTTGTTATATAATTCATAACATCGGCTACTTCATCATCTAATAAACCCAATCTAGACATCATTTTTTTGTAGGTAATTCCGTTTACCACAATCTTACCACGTAAACCATATTTTATGGCTCTAATACTGGCTTCTCTCTTCTCCATTAAATAATCAGATTTTGCTAAAGGAGGATACACTTTAAGTTTACCTTCTCCATTAGCCATGTGACAAGACATACACATATCTACATAAACTTCTTTACCTCTTTTAATACTTTCTGTAAATCTCGAATCTTGATCTATTGCTGTATAAGTGTCTTCTTTATTTGTGAAAGAAAACATCAAGATACCTAAAAACAATATTGCTAAATATTTTTTCATATTATTTTAAAACAATTTTAATAATTCCTAAACCTTCAATACCTACGTACATAAATCCATCATTCCCTTGTTCTATAGAACGCACTCTTCCTAAACCTTCCAAAATTTTTTCTTCTTTGACAACTTTTCCGTTTTCTAAAGTACAATTAGCAATATATTCGAATTTTAAAGAACCCACCAATAAATTTCCTTTCCAATTTGGATATGTATCAGAATTAATAAAAGCCATTCCACTTGGCGCAATTGATGGTGTCCAATAATGCAAAGGTTGCTCCATTCCTTCTTTTTCCGTAATTTCTGTAAATTTTGTGCCAGAATAATTCACACCATAACTAATAACTGGCCAACCATAATTTTTTCCTTTTTTAACAATATTAATTTCATCTCCTCCTTTTGGTCCATGTTCATGACTCCAAATTTCATTGGTAAATGGATTCATTTCCATTCCTTGAGGATTTCTATGACCGTAACTAAAAATAGCTTTTTTAGCATTTTTATTGTCCACAAAAGGGTTATCAATTGGAATAGTTCCATCGTCATTTAAACGATACACTTTACCACAATCTCTTGTTATATCTTGTGGATTTTCTTCTCTATTTCCTCGATCACCAATACTAAAATAAACATGATTTTCCTTATCAAAAACAATTCTAGAACCAAAATGTTGCCCTTTTCTACTATTAGGTTCTGCCTTGTATAAAACTTTCTGATTTGTTAATTTATTATTTTCAAATTTAGCACTCATTAAAGTGGTATTTGCTCCACTTCCTTCTCCTTCAGAAGATGCGTATGTAAAATAAATTAAGTTATTTTCTTTAAAATTTGGATGTTTCTCAATATCTAATAAGCCTCCTTGACCACGAAGCGTAACTTCTGGCATTCCAGAAACAATTGTCTTTTTTCCATTTTTAAAATGAATTAATTCGCCTTCTTTTTCTGTAATCAAAATAGAATTATCTGGCAAAAAAGTAAATCCCCAAGGAATATTTAAATCTTTTACAACAACCTCATAATCTATACTATTTTGAGAATTATTTTGAGATTTTATTTTGCAAGAAAAAACTAAAATAAATATTAAAAGGAATGGTAATTTTTTCATTAAATTAAGAATTTAAAAAATAGATTAAAAATATATAAATATACAAAAATTACTATATATTTGCACTCCAAAAATTAAATTTAGGGTTTGGCTTTTCGACTTTGCTCGAAATAATATTCACTAAAATTTTATATTTTTCGGGGTGTAGCGTAGCCCGGTCATCGCGCCTCGTTTGGGACGAGGAGGTCGCAGGTTCGAATCCTGCCACCCCGACTAAAATGAATACCAATAGAAACTAAAACCTTGTAAATCGTATGATTTACAAGGTTTTGTAGTTTTTGGGTTATCATAAGAATTGAATTAATATAGTTTAGTTTGGTTCACAATTCGGTTCACAGTTTCAAAACACAAAAAGTGTGAACCAATTGAAGCCTCAATAAACTGTATTTGAAATAGTTGATTTGACTTTCGTCTAAAAGAATGTTTAATTAAAAGACGACAACTATGCAATCACAAATTAATTTTACCTTATCTTTTTGGGTAAACGCAACACGTATTAAAAACAACCAAGTATCTGTATATGGTAGAATAACTGTAAATGGCAAAAGAGCTAATATTAGCTTACAACGAAAAGTTATTCTATCTGAATGGGATTCTAGAAGAGGAAGAGCAAAAGGTAATAAACAAGAATCACGTTTACTCAATAGATATTTAGACCAGGTTAAAAATAGAGTTTATACAGCATATGATGAACTTATAAAAGAAAAAGCATTTATCTGCTCTCAATCTATTAAAGCTCGTTTTTTAGGTGAAGACAATGAAGAATATTCTTTACTTACTTTAATCGATTATCACAACACTCAAATGAGTGAATCTTTAACTTATGGGACTTTAAAAAACTACTTCACAACTCAAAAGTATATCAAACTATTTTTGACTAATAAAAGAAAAATTCAAGACATATATTTATCTCAATTAACATATCGTTTTGTTGTTGACTTTGAAAAATTCTTGCGTTCATATGTTCCTTCAGACCATCAAAAACAGATGGAAAACAACACAGTAATGAAACATATTCAAAGACTCCGTAAAATGGTAACTTTAGCTTATAAAATGGAATGGATTGACAAAGACCCTTTTATAAAGTTTAAGCCCACTTATATTAAAAATGAACGCGAATTTTTAAGAGAAGATGAGTTACAAAAAATCATTGAAAGAAAATTTGATATAGAAAGATTAATCCTGGTCAAAGACTTGTTTATTTTTAGTTGCTATACAGGATTATCTTACATAGATGTTATGCAGCTAAACGAAGATAACATAAGTTTAGGAATTGATGGAGGTAAATGGATTATCACAAATAGACAGAAAACACACAATAAAGTTAAAATACCTCTATTACCAATAGCTGAAATTTTAATTAAGAAATATAAAGGTCACATTAAAACAAAAAAAACTAAAACATTATTCCCTAACATTTCAAATCAAAAATTAAATTCATACTTAAAAGAAATTGCAGATTTAAGTGGCATAAAAAAGAATCTTACTTTCCATATCGCTAGACATACTTTTGCTACTACTATAACTTTAAGTAATGGTGTGCCTATAGAAACTGTTTCAAAATTATTAGGTCATACAAAAATTGCTACAACGCAGATTTATGCTAAAGTTATTGAAAGAAAAGTTAGTGATGATATGGCTTCATTAAGAAGTAAATTAGAGAAAACTACTTACAGAAGTAAAAATATAGAAATAGGCAGATAAATTTGAGATTTTAATTTTTTAACATACTATTTAATCTTTTTTGTTACTATTTCGTACCTTTGTTTTTATAATGACAAAGTTTTCACATAAAATATTAGCTGTTTTAATGTCGTTTGTAGTTTTATTTTCTACAACTTCATTTGCTATCACAAAACATTTTTGTGGTGATACTCTTGTAGATACTGCTATTTTTTCAGAAGCTTCAACTTGCGGAATGGAAAATCAGAAAGATACTTCTGTAGCTATTTCTGGTTGTTCAATCATAAAAAAAGATTGTTGCAAAGATGAACAAGTATTAATTGATGGTCAAGACGAAGTACAATTGCAGGTTGATAAAATATCTTTTAACCAAGAATTATTTATTGCTTCGTTTATCTACACATACATTAATCTTTTTGAAAATTTAGAGAATAATGTATCTTCGTTCGAAGAATACGAACCACCACTCGTCATAAAAGAAATCTTCAAGATTGACGAGACTTATTTAATTTGATTTTTAAACAATAGACTATAATATCCTATAACTGCAATGTTATAAGGATAAATTGTTGTATTCGATGTTTTTCTAACATCTATGTCTAATTGTTTAATAATCAAAATATAATGCTAAATAAAAGCATCAAATTCTTAATAGAAAATAAACTTGTAGCAGTTTTACTATTCTTATTATTTGTAGGTTGGGGTACCGTAAACGCTCCTTTTAATTGGGATATTCCATTTTTACCAAGCAATCCTGTAGCTGTTGATGCCATTCCAGATATTGGCGAAAATCAGCAAATAGTTTTCACAAAATGGGATGGTCGTTCACCACAAGATATTGAAGATCAAATTACATATCCTTTAACCACTTCTCTATTGGGTATTCCTGGAGTTAAAACAATTAGAAGTTCATCTATGTTTGGTTTTTCCAGTATCTACATTATTTTCGAAGAGGATATCGAGTTTTATTGGAGCAGAAGTAGAATTTTAGAAAAACTAAATTCATTACCTAACAATTTATTACCAGAAGGTGTAAATCCTGCTTTAGGTCCAGATGCCACAGGTTTAGGACAAATATTTTGGTACACTTTAGAAGGTCGTGATGAAAAAGGAAACGTTACTGGTGGTTGGGATTTACAAGAATTGCGAAGTATTCAAGATTACTACGTAAAATACGGATTGTCATCTGCAAGTGGCGTTTCTGAAGTTGCCTCAATTGGCGGTTATGTTCAAGAATATCAAGTGGACGTGAATCCAGAATTAATGCGTCAATACAATATTGGTTTAAATCAAGTCGTAAAAGCCGTTAAAAGTAGCAATCAAGATATTGGAGCACAAACTATAGAAATAAATCAAGCTGAATATTTAGTTCGTGGTTTGGGGTATATTAAATCTATCGAAGATATTGAAAACGCAGTAGTTACTTCCGAAGATTTTATAGCAATCAAAATAAAAGATATTGGTAAAGTTTCTTTAGGTCCTGCAACAAGAAGAGGTTTGTTAGATAAAGAAGGTGCAGAAGTAGTTGGAGGTGTTGTAGTTGCAAGATATGGAGCAAATCCTATGGAAGTAATTACGAATGTAAAAACTCAAATTGAAGAATTAAAAGGAGGTTTGCCAACAAAAGTTTTAGCAGATGGTAGAACATCACAAGTAACTATTGTTCCTTTTTACGATAGAACAGAATTAATTGAAGAAACTTTAGACACACTAAATGAAGCGTTAACATTAGAAATTTTGATTACCATTTTGGTAATTATTGTAATGGTTTTCAATCTTCGAGCTTCTATTTTAATATCTGGTTTATTACCTGTTGCAGTTTTAATGGTTTTTGTAACGATGAAACTATTTAATGTGGATGCAAATATTGTAGCACTTTCAGGTATTGCAATTGCGATAGGAACTATGGTTGATGTTGGCGTAATTCTCGCCGAAAATATGATTCGTCATTTAGATGAAAAAAAGTTACAAACGCGTGAAGATGGAACAAAATATACTACAGATGAAGTAATTTATAATGCAACTGCAGAAGTTTCTGGTGCCATTTTAACAGCAGTTTTAACAACAATTATAAGTTTTGTACCTGTTTTTACAATGATTGGTGCAGAAGGTAAATTGTTTAGACCTTTGGCGTTTACAAAAACAATGGCACTATCAGCTTCTTTGGTTATTGCTTTGTTTTTAATTCCCCCTTTTGCAGCTTATTTATTCAGAAAAACAACACTAAAAAAATCTTTTAATCATATTATAAATATCGCTTTAATAGTGGCTGGTATTGTAATTACAATTAGTGGTTATTGGTTAGGTGTAATTCTAATTGCTTTTGGCGTTAATGGTTTATTAGTTGTTATAGGAAAACTAAACAAGAAAAATAACAACCATATAAATATTATTATTTCTTGTACTGCTATTATATTCTTACTTGCAGAATATTGGCGACCATTAGGTTTTGACAGAAGTATCTTTATCAACTTGCTTTTTGTAGCCATTATTTGCTTTGGTATTTTAGGAATATTTTCAGTTTTTAGAAAATATTATGGCCAAATTTTAAAATGGGCCTTGGCTAATAAAATCTTGTTTTTAGTAATTCCTGCAACTGTTCTTATTTTTGGAGGTTGGATTTTAAACAACACAGGTAAAGAATTTATGCCTTCTTTAAATGAAGGTTCATTTTTATTAATGCCAACTTCTTTGCCACATTCTGGAGTTGCAGAAAATAAACGCGTTTTACAGCAATTGGATATGGCAGTGGCAACCATTCCAGAAATTGAAACTGTGGTTGGTAAAGCCGGTAGAACAGAATCTGCTTTAGATCCTGCACCTTTGTCAATGTATGAAAATATGATTCAGTATAAACCTGAATATATGAGAAATTCAGAGGGAAAAAGACAACGTTATAAAGTAAATGAAGATGGTGCTTTTGAATTGAAAAATGGTGGTTTTGTAACAAATCCGAATAATTCTAAAAATGTCTCCTTGAGCGTAGTCGAAAGGTCTCAACTTATCGAAGATGAAGATGGAGAATACTACAGAAATTGGCGACCAGAAATTAGTTCTCCAGATGATATTTGGAATGAAATTGTAAAAGTAACCAAATTACCAGGCATTACTTCTGCTCCAAAATTACAACCCATAGAAACAAGGTTGGTAATGCTTCAAACAGGTATGCGTGCACCTATGGGAATAAAAGTAAAAGGGCAAGATTTAAAACAAATTGAAGCTTTTGGTTTGCAATTAGAAAGCTTTTTAAAACAAGCAGAAGGTGTTAAAGTAGAAGCTGTTTTTGCAGATAGAATTGTTGGAAAACCATACTTACTGATTGATATTGATAGAGAAAAAATAGCACGTTATGGAATTTCTATTGAAGATGTTCAGAATGTTTTAAAAGTTGCAGTTGGTGGTATGCAATTAACTCAAACTGTGGAAGGAAGAGAACGTTATGGTATTCGAGTTCGTTATCCAAGAGAATTGCGTAACAATCCTGAATCTATAAAAGACATTTATATTCCTGTTTCAACAGGAAACCCTGTTCATTTAAGTGAGTTAGCAAATATTAGATACGAGCAAGGTCCACAAGTTATAAAAAGTGAAGATACTTTTTTAATTGGTTATGTACTGTTTGATAAATTAGATGGTTTTGCAGAAGTTGATGTAGTAGAAAATGCCCAAGAATTGTTTCAACAAAAAATAGATTCTGGCGAATTAACGGTTCCAAAAGGCATCAGTTATAAATTTACGGGAACTTATGAAAACCAATTACGTGCAGAAAAAACCCTGTCTGTTATAGTTCCATTAGCATTAGCAATTATTTTCTTGATTTTATATTTTCAGTTTAAATCGGTTGCTACATCATTTATGGTTTTTACAGCCATAACCATTGCTTTTGCAGGTGGTTTTATTATGATTTGGTTATATGGGCAAGATTGGTTTTTCAATTTTAGCTTTTTTGGTGAAAATATGCGAGACTTATTTAATATGAAAACCATCAATTTAAGTGTGGCAGTTTGGGTTGGTTTTATTGCATTGTTTGGTATTGCTACAGATGATGGTGTAGTTATGGCAACCTATTTAACACAAACTTTTAAACGTGAAAAACCCGCAGATAAAAAGAGCATACGAGCTTCAGCTTTGGAAGCTGCAGAAAAAAGAATTCGTCCTTGTTTAATGACTACTGTTACAACAATTTTAGCATTATTACCAGTTTTAACCTCTACAGGAAAAGGAAGCGATATTATGATTCCAATGGCGATTCCAATTTTTGGAGGAATGGTCATAGACATCACATCTTATTTTCTTTTACCTGTTTTATATAGTTGGAGAGAAGAATTCAAATTAAAAAAAGCAAACAAATGAAAAATTTAATTTTTACACTCATAAGTTTTTTAGCTTTTGGTTTTTCAAATGCACAAGAATTAAATGTACTTATTGAGCAAGCTCTTAAAAACAATCCAGCAATTCAAAAATTTGAACTGCAATATAATATTGCATCAGAAAAAGTGAATGAAGTAAATACATTGCCAAATACTGAATTTGGTGTTGGGTATTTTGTAAGTGAACCAGAAACAAGAACAGGAGCACAACGTTTTAGAATTTCTGTGAAACAAATGTTGCCTTGGTTTGGTACAATTACTTCCAGAGAAAGCTATGTTTCTTCTATGGCAGAGGTTAAATATGAAGATATTGTTATTGCCAAACGAAAACTAGTTACTTCAGTTTCCCAATCATATTATAATTTGTATGCAAATAAAGAAAAGCAAAATGTTTTAAAAGAAAATATAAAACTACTTCAAACTTATGAAACATTAGCATTAACATCTGTTGAAGTTAATAAGGCATCTATGGTAGATGTATTGCGTTTGCAAATGCGCCAAAATGAAATGGAGCAATTATTAGCAATTTTAAATCAACAGTATTTAGCAGAACAAACTACCTTCAATAAATTATTGAATCGAGATAAATCGATTTTTATAAATGTTGTGGGTAATTTGAATTTTCCTGCAGAAAATTTTGATACCAAAACTAATAATTTATCAGTTCATCCAGAATTATTAAAGTACGATAGATTGTATCAATCTATAGAAAAATCAGAATTATTAAATCAGAAAGAAAGCGCTCCAATGATTGGTTTTGGTTTAGATTATATAAATGTTACAGAACGTCCGAATATTAGTTTTAGTGATAATGGTAAAGATATTTTGATGCCAATGGTATCTCTTTCTATTCCTATTTTTAATAATAGTTATAAATCAAAAACCAAACAAAACAGCTTACAACAAGAAGAAGTTTTAGCACAGAAGAAAGAACGAAAAAATAAATTAGAAACGTTTTTAGATAAAGCAAAAAACGAACGCATTTCTGCAAGAATTAGTTATAAAACACAAACTAAAAATCTGAAACAAGCTAAAAATGCAGAAGAAATTCTAATTAAAAACTACGAAACTGGGTCTATAGATTTTAATAATGTATTGGATATTCAAGAGTTACAATTGAAGTTTGAAATGAATCAAATTGAGTCTATAAAATCTTACTTCATACAAACCACAATTATTAACTATCTAACCAACTAAAAAAGATGTAAACACTAAATATAAAAAATATGGTTTGTAACAGATGTAAAACAGTTGTTCAACAGTTATTTAATAATGTAGGTTTTCAGGTCTTGTCTATAGAACTTGGTAAAGTTGTGATAAAAGAAAATGACAATAATAATTTTGAAAAACTTGAAAAGGCATTAAAAAAGGAAGGTTTCGAAATTATTAAAGAGACATCAAAAGCTTTGATAGAAAAAATTAAAATAGCACTAATTAAACATATTGATAAAAGTGACACAGACTATATACTTTCTGAATTAGCAAACGAATTAGGTAAAACATATTCTTTTTTAAGCAAGTCTTTTAGTAAATCTGAAGGCATAACACTTGAGAAATATTTTATAAGTCTCAAAATTGAAAAAGTAAAAGAACACATCCAACTAAATGACTTAAACTTTACAGAAATAGCGTACAGTTTAAACTATAATAATAGCAGTCATTTAGCAAAACAATTTAAAAATAATACAGGCATTACAATGTCAGATTATAAAAAATCAGAGATATGGAATAGAAAGTCTTTAGACAAAATTGTATAAATATGAACCATAATTAGAAAAGTAAATTAGAAAAGCTCAATGTAATTTTACAGATTAATTTAAAATATTTAATAATGAAACACACGTATAATATTACAGGAATGACTTGTGGAAACTGCAAAGCTTCCGTAGAAAAATATTTAGGAGATATAAATAATGTTACCAATGTTTCTGTAAATCTCGAAAAGAGAGAAGCAGAAGTTACAATGGAAAAACATATAGAAACCAAAGTTTTAAAAGATGCTTTGCCAGAAAAATATACACTTTCAGAAAAAAAAGAAGAAAAGAAAGAAATACCAGCAGTAGATTTTGGTGAAGAATTTGAAAAATCAAAATTCGAGCAATTAAAACCATTATTTCTAATCATCTTTTATATTACAACTGCAGGCATTTTATTGAACTACAAAAACTGGAATTGGAGTAGTTTTATGCTCGATTTTATGGGTTTATTCTACATTGTATTTAGTTTTTTTAAAATGTTAGATTTGAAAGGATTTCCAGATTCTTTTAGAATGTATGATCCTTTGGCAAAAAGAGTTCCTATTTATGCTAAAATTTATCCCTTTATAGAAACTGCATTAGGTCTAATGTTTTTAATGCGTTTTGAAATAACTATAGCCCTAATAATTACACTGGTTATTTTAGGTGTTACTACAATTGGAGTTACAAAAACACTTTTAGACAAAAAAGCAATTAGATGCGCTTGTCTTGGTACTGCTTTAAAGTTACCAATGACAGAGGCTACGTTTATAGAAAATACCATTATGATAGTTATGGCAATATTAATGTTAACAATTTAAAATAGAAAAATTATGAATTCAAATGAACACAAAAACAATAATAAAAGTATGAGCAATTACACCAAATTCTTTTTAATGTTAGGTTTATCTTTTATAGCGATGTACATAACTATGTATTTAAATACCTATGAATTTGACCACGTATATTTTAGTCTAACACGCTTTTATATGGTTTGTTTAGGTACTTCTACAATGGCAGTAATTATGTGGTTTTTTATGAGAAATATGTATGAGAATAAGAAAAAAAACATTGCAATTCTTATTGGAAGTTTTGTTCTTTTTGCAGGTTCATTAGGTTTGGTTCGTGAGCAAAAATCTACAGTTGGCGACGTTCTTTGGATGAAAGCAATGATTCCACATCATTCAATTGCAATCCTTACAAGTGGAAGAGCTGATATTAAAGACCCAGAAGTTAAAAAATTGGCAGAAGATATTATTAAAGCGCAGAAAAGAGAAATTGAAGAAATGAAAGCGATGATAAAACGTTTAGAAAATGAAAAATAAAAATATAGCAATCTATTTAGGAATACTTGCTTTCGGTTTGTTGTTGGGCTATTTTTTCTTCGGAAATTCTTCTGATAAGACAACTCACAATCACAATGAAGTTTCTACAAAAAGTCAAATGTGGACGTGTTCTATGCATCCGCAAATTATGAAATCAGAACCTGGTGATTGCCCAATTTGTGGAATGGATTTAATTCCTGCAGAAAATAGTTCAGATGGTTTAATGGCAAACCAATTTAAACTGACAGAAAATGCAATGGCTTTAGCAAACATTCAAACGTCTATTGTTGGTAATGATAAAGTAGAAAATAATGGAATTCTATTATCAGGAAAAATTGTAGAAAATGAAGAAGAAAATGCTATACAAGTAAGTTATTTCTCTGGTAGAATAGAACGTTTAAACATCAATTCTACAGGTATAAAGGTTAATAAAGGGCAACTATTAGCAACTATTTATTCACCAGAATTATTTGCTGCACAACAAGAATTAATTACTGCTTCCTCTTTAAAAGAAACACAACCAACATTATACAAAGCTGTTCGTAACAAATTAAAATTATGGAAACTTTCAGAAACTCAAATTAATCAAATTGAGACATCAGGTAAAGTAAAAGAGAACTTTCCTGTGTATGCAACTGTTACTGGTACAGTTTCAGAAAAATTAATAGAAGAAGGTTCTTCTGTAAAACAAGGGCAACCTTTATTTAAAATAGCAAACTTTAACACTCTTTGGGCAAATTTTGATGTGTATGAAAATCAGATTGGTTTGTTTAAAAAAGGTCAAGAAATTTCTATAACAACAAATACTAATAAAGTAATTAATGCAAAAGTAGATTTTATAGATCCTGTTATAGATACAAAAACAAAAACCGTAAAATTAAGAGTTGTACTTAATAATAGAAACAACCTATTAAAACCAGGAATGTTTGTTGAAGGAAAAATTAAAGGAATCAATTCCGATAAAGGAGCAATTATTTCTATACCAGCATCAGCAGTTTTATGGACAGGAAAACGCTCTGTTGTTTATGTAAAAACGAATGAGAATGCTCCTGTTTTTGAAATGCGCGAAATTACATTAGGCAATAGAATTGGCAATAACTACGAAGTTTTAAAAGGTTTAAAAAATGAAGATGAAATAGTAACTAATGGAACTTTTACGGTTGATGCAGCAGCTCAATTACAAGGTAAAAAATCTATGATGAATAAAAAAGGTGGTAAAGTAATGACAGGTCACGAAAATCATCTTGGTATGGCAAAGAATACTTCATCAATAACAAACAGCTTCAATAAAAACGAGAGAATAGAAGTGTCAGAAGATTTTCAAAATCAATTAAAAACAGTTTTTAATGCGTATATAAAATTAAAAGATGCTCTGGTTAAAGAAGAAACTAATAAATCAATTTTAGCATCAAAAAAGCTATTAGAAAACATATCTAAAGTAGATATGAAATTACTAAAAGATAATAAAACTCATACAGATTGGATGTCTTTAGTAAAAGAAATAAAAAAAGCTACTACATCAATTTCTACAACATCAAATATTGAAGAACAAAGAAGTCATTTTAAAAATTTGTCTTTAAACTTAATAAAAGCAATTCAAATATTCGGAATCAACACAAAAGTGTTTGTAGAATTCTGTCCTATGGCAAATAGCAACAAAGGTGCTTATTGGTTAAGTAAAGAAGAAAAAGTAATAAATCCTTATTATGGTGATAACATGTTAACCTGTGGTGAAGTAAAACAAGTAATAGAATAATAAAACAAATTAATAATTAAATTTTAAACAAATGAAAAAAGTAATTTTAAGTGCAGTAATTATTGCAGCAACAGTATTTGTAAGCTGTAAAAACGAAGGTAAAAAAGAAACAAATACCAACAAAACTGAAGTTTCTAAAGAAGTGGCAACAATAGAAATTTCTTTTGGTGTAAGAGGAAACTGTGGTATGTGTAAAAGTACCATAGAAAAAGCAGCAAACAATGTTGATGGTGTTGCAACTGCAGTTTGGGATGTAGATAAAAAGAAAATTGCTGTTTCTTTTGATGAAAGTAAAACGAATGTAATGGCTATTCATAAAGCAATTGCAGCTTCAGGTTATGATACAGAAAAAGCGAAAGGAGATATAGATGCTTATGATAATTTACCTGGTTGTTGTAAATATGACCATACTATGGAAATGAATCAATCTAATTAATAAAACTACAAAGAGAAGAAGTGCTTTTTAAAAGTACTTCTTTTTAGAATTACAAAGTGTGATTTCTTTTTTGCACAACCATTGCACTAATTAATTTATATCTTTGTTACAATGAAATATTTAGCCTTCATATTATCAATTTATATTTTAGCCCTTAATTTAGCACCTTGCGAAGATTATACTGTGCTTGATAATGAGGTTCAAACAGAAGTTTCACAGGTAACCGACAGTGATCATCAACATCAAGGTTCAGACTTATGTTCTCCTTTTTGTATTTGTCAGTGTTGCCATATTAGTGCGTTAGATTTCAAATTTGTAGATGTAAGTATTAATACATCCTACATATCCACACAAGATTTTTTCTACCAAAATGGTACAGAAAAAGACTTTTCTACTTCGATTTTACAGCCTCCAAGGGCATAATTCAGTTTTTTTTTAAAAGGATACTTATATCCCATTTAGAACCTAAAGGTTCTTTTCATCTCGTGTAACTCTAATTTTTATTACGAATTATATCGATAAGTTTAACTGAATTAACACATTTTCTATGATTAATAAAATCATTGATTTTTCAATCAATAACAAATTTATGATTGGTTTGCTAACGCTTACCATTATTGGAGCTGGTATTTGGAGTATGACTCAAGTACCAATAGATGCCGTTCCAGACATTACCAATAACCAAGTTCAAGTCATTACACAAGCACCTAATTTAGGAACAGAGGATATTGAGCAAATTATAACCTACCCAGTAGAGGTAGCTATGAGTAATTTACCTAATGTTCAGGAAATTCGTTCAATATCTCGTTTTGGTTTATCTGTGGTTACCATCGTTTTTGACGATGAAATGGGTACTTATCTACCACGTCAATTAGTCGCTGAAAAACTAAACAACATTAAAGGGCAAATTCCTGCAGGTTTTGGCAAACCTACAATGGGGCCTATTTCATCAGGTTTAGGAGAAATATATCAATATACATTAAAAGTAAAACCAGAATATAAAGATAAATACTCGATTACTGATTTACGTACGATGCAAGATTGGATTGTACAACGTCAAATGGCAATGGTTGCAGGTGTTGTAGAGGTAAATGCAATTGGTGGTAAAATAAAGCAATATGAAGTTGCTGTTGACCCTAACGAATTGCGAGCAATAGGAATAACTATTACAGATATATTTGAAGCACTGGAAAATAATAACCAAAATACTGGTGGTGCATATATTGAAAAAAATCATCAAGCTAATTTTATTCGTGGTGAAGGTTTGGTTCGAACTTTAGACGATATAAAAAAAATAACAATAAAAAACTCAAATGGTATTCCTATAACAATTGGCGACATTGCCAAAGTACAATTTGGTGCTGCCATTCGTTATGGTGCATTAACACAAGATGGCGAAGGAGAAGTTGTAGGTGGTTTGGTAATGATGCTTAAAGGAGCTAATTCAAATGATGTAATAGAAAATGTAAAAGTTAGAATGGCTCAAATTGAAAAATCTTTGCCAGAAGGTGTGATAATTGAACCTTTATTAGACCGAAGTAAGCTAATAGCTGAAACAACATCTACAGTTGCAACAAACCTTATTGAAGGTGCATTGATAGTGATTTTTGTCCTTATTTTCTTATTAGGAAACTGGCGAGGTGGTTTAATAGTAGCTTCCACTATTCCATTATCATTATTATTTGCTTTTATATTAATGAATGCATTTAATGTTTGGGCAAATCTAATGAGTTTAGGAGCAATTGATTTCGGTATTATTGTAGATGGCGCAGTAATTATTGTAGAAAGCACCGTTTTTCTCATTGCATCAAAAGTATTAAAGAAAAGGAAATTAACATCCAAAGAACGTGATGGTGTTGCAAGTGATGCTTCAAAAAAAATGATGAATGCTGCCTTTTTTGGTCAGCTAATTATTCTAATCGTATTTCTGCCAATATTGGCATTAGAGGGTATTGAAGGGAAAATGTTTAAACCTATGGCATTGACTTTCATTTTTGCAATGATTGGTGCAATGGTGCTGTGTTTGACTTATGTACCAATGATGTCTGCATTAATTTTAAGAGCTCCAAAATCAGAAAAAAAATCTTATGGAGATAAATTTGTGCATTGGGTAGAACGTAAGTACCAACCTTTATTAGAAAAAGCATTAAAAAAAGGAAAGCTAATAATTGGTGTTTCTGTTATTTTATTTGGTATTGCAGTTTTTATGTTTACAAGAATGGGTGGCGAGTTCATACCCCAACTTGATGAAGGCGATATTGCTTTTCACGCTATTTTAA
>Ga0209307_1001291_pt1 | contig 15855 bp, 13 predicted proteins | sample COGITO_mtgs_1105_FD_185519 | JGI IMG/M metagenome (GOLD analysis project Ga0209307, IMG submission 185519) | Pelagic marine microbial communities from North Sea - COGITO_mtgs_110530 (SPAdes) (version 2) | ecosystem: Environmental > Aquatic > Marine > Epipelagic ... | reverse complement strand
TGATTTAATTGATTTTAGAATACAGTGTATGTTAGACTACAAAAACAAATACACCGAAATGTTTAAATAATTTAACGATGATTTATAAGTAATTTTTATTTATAAATAATCTGAATAGTATCATGGGTGTGCTTTAATTACTGTCCGCCCAATGGTAACTTTTCTTCTATTCGTACTTCCATCTCATTTTTTTCTACTTTTCTTCTTTTCTTCTTTTCTTCTTTTTCCTTTTTTTGTGCTTCTTATTTATGTTTACGTCTTCTTCTACTTTGTTTCTCGCTATCTTATCCTTCGCCACTCCTTCTTTATATTTTCCTTCTTCTCCTTGGTTTCTCATTATTTTCGATCTTGTTTCCTTTCTTTTCAAATTGCTTTTTACATTTTTCTCTTCATCTTCATCTTCAATAACTTCACTTGGGGCTCGACCTGCTACATTTTGTGTAGCTATTTCTCGTGGTATTCCATCTTCCCCTTCGATTCTCTCTTCCTCTTTCACTTCCGATAATTTTCCTTCTTTATTCATTATTCCAAATAAAACCGCATATAATGTTGCATTTATCCAACACCTATTATTGCCGTTACCATCTGTGCTAACCTTTAGGTCTTCAGATTTTGGGTAATTTTCATCATTATTAAACAGAAATATTAAATAACGACATAAATCTTCGTGTAAATAATCATTTATATTAACAATTTTAAGGGATCCATCTTTCTGTGTGCCACCAGTAAGAGCGTCAAAATGAACGTACTTATCACCACCTTCTATTTTTACAAAGGAGTCAAAATGGCCTATTGATCTTTTTCCATTGACTTTTTCAGGGCCTTCCCCACAATCAAATGGATCGGTCCCTCTTATTATTGCTTTCAAATTGAACACGCCCATCTCATCCTTCCCCATAGCCATACTCATAGCACTATCTATAGCCGTATCAAGATCGTACTTTTTTGCAGGATCGTTCTTTTTTGCATATGCAGACCCAATTTTCATTTCATTTTCTCCGTCGATATTTTCCAAAACTTTTCCCATCGCAGTTGCAACCTGTAGCGCTTCACCAAATTCACCTCCACTTAGATCGTTTACAAAAACAGTTTTAGTCGGGTTGTCTTCAATTAATCCAGCGAGTTCTTTTCCCAATTTTAACCAGTTGTCTTCATTCCATTGATCGTGTTCCTTTTTCTTATAATATTCAAGCATCATATTATATATTTCCTGTTCTCCACCAGATTGTTGTGATTTGCCGTCTACAACCTCCTTGGCCGCTTCAACATGTTTTGTAAAATCACCCAAATCTCCAAACACATCTGTTGTGTTTAGCTCATGTGTATTTGGAGATATAATAGCTTGATCGGCCTTGGGAACCCCTTGTTTTACAACAATTATTCTAGGATCGTGTGGAGGATGGTCGTATGGTGCTCCTGCAAATTCCGCAAACTTAATACTCTCAATCATGGCGTTGAAATTGATTAATTCATCAGTATCTTTCGCATCAGTATCTTTCGCATTAGTTAAAGAGTTTCGTATTTTTGTTTGATTTTCGTTCTTCATTAAATAATCATATATTGCTGTTAGTTGGTTTTCGCCTTCCACCACAACCACTATCTCCCCCTCCTGCCCTAAGACTACACTTTCTATAAGCTTTTTGAAACCAACATTATGACTCAAAAAATCTTTGTATGGTCCATTCTCATGTTTTACTTTTTCTAGAAATGCCTTAAATTCCGGTGTTTTAATATTGGTTTTAATATTATTTATTTCTTCTTCTGTTTTCATTTTTTTTTCTGCTTTCTTTGCTGCTTCTTCCTCTGCCTTTTCTTGGGCCTCTTTTTGGACCCGGTCACGCTCTTCCTGGGCTTTCTTTGCTGCTTCCTTTGCTGCTTCTGCCTTTTCTTGGGCCTCTTTTTGGACCCGGTCACGCTCTTCCTGGGCTTTCTTTGCTGCTGCTTCATTATCTTTCCTTATTTGTTCTGCTACTTCATCTTCTTTCCTTTTTTTATCTGCTGCTTCATTATCTTTCCTTATTTGTTCTGCTTCCTTCACTTTTTCTAAAATTTCGTCCATTTTTTTAGTTAAATTAATAAAATTGTATATGTTGCTAGTTTTGTCTGGGGTTGTGAGCTTCCATGATTTTCCATTTGTTTTTTCTAATTTTGCTTCTCTAACTGCTATTTGCCTGGTTTTTATTGCTTTTCCATCGAATAAAACCTTCAAATGTTTTTTGTCGTCAGTTAGTGTAAGTTTAAATATAGTTATTAAATGTTTTTTATTTTCTTCCTTATATAATTCATTATTGGTTTTTTTATTTAATTTGTCTATTGCTGTCTTAATTTCACTACTTAAGGTTTCATCATATTTAGAATGTTTAGAGGTGTATATCTTGTTATTTCCTTTGGGTGGGTAGGCTATCTTTAAAAGTTCATCGATATACCATTTATAAAAGTCTGCTACATGGTCATTATCTTTATCCACCTTTATGATCTTAAATATTTCATCTTGTAAACCATCTATTTCTTCTTTCTTTTTGGTATTAGCCGTTCTAAATAATTTCTTAAAATTTTTCCAAACTAGAGCACCACCTGTTTGCACTGTTTCAACTGGTTTGTCTGTTGTGATTATTTTTAAAGGTGCTGGTTTCTTTCCAGGTTGGTTGTCTTTAAATTTAAGAGATTTATTTTTAAGGTCGTATGCTCTTTTTTTTTGTTTATGTGTTTTTCTATATTTTCCAGTGCTTTTATTGTATTTACGATTCTTTCTACGATTTTTTTCTTTTCCATTCTTTTTCTTGTTTTTATAATGAATACGACGCTTGCTTTGATTTTTTGTTTTTTTTATTTTATCCAATCTTTTACTAGTAATATTCATTTATATACATAAAATTATATTATTTTATTATATATTAATTATAATGTCGGATATAAAAACAGGTACATCATGTCATAACGATGATAGTTGCGGAGATTATTTGCAATGTGTCATGGTTGATAAAAAAACGAAAGCTTATAAACAATGTTCGGGTAAAATGTGTGGGCTACAAGGCAATCCCAATGGGGTTTGTTATCCATTTCAAAAAGCAGGGCAAGTGGATGTTACCAATGCCTCGAAAATTGCAAAAGAAACAACAGATAAAGGTATAGAAAATTTTGCCGTGATAGTCGGGGGGATCGGCGTTGGTGTATTGATAACTGGTTTTATACTTTATAAAGTTAGAAAGCATATTAATAAAATAAGAGGGTCAAACTAATACGATGGGTAAATATAGCATATCATTAAATATAGCATATCATTAAATATAGCATATCATTAAATATAGCATATCATTAAAGTTAAAAATCAAATAATAACTTTCCTAAAATTTAGGAAATATATTATTTTATACTTGGTAAATTACAATTTAGTAAATTACAATTTAGTAAATTACAATTTAGTTGCGTTATGTAAATTGTTTAATGTAGGTTTGTAATCAGGTGATTGGAGATCGGGGTTTGTTCGGGGCAACATTTTACCAATCACTTCTTCTTCAACCGTTAAAGGAAATTGGTTCATTGCACTAAGTTGTTTGGTTTTCTTTACTTCAGAGGGAGAGAAAGTTCGCACTTCTTCTTTTTTACTACATCTCATAATAAGAATATAAGCAGCAACAATACCAACCGCTCCCATTAACATATCTAAACTAAATAAACTAAGAGCAACCATGATGACAACTGCCTTGCCCACCATAGTATCTACTAACATACATATATTGTTAGGAGGGGAAATATCCATAACAATAAATACTGCCATCAACAACGACAATACTAAATATGCTGGGTTTTTTGGTAACATTTTCATTAAATTTTTCATATATGATAATATGATATTTTATTTATAGATTTTAGGATATTTATGCCGGTTATTGGTTGTATTACTTAATGGCTGTCAAATAAAATAAAAAAACCCAAAATAACCGTTATGATTCCAAATATACTTTTAAAAATACCCGTGTCTATTTTACTTGTAAAATAACTGGCGAATGTGCCCATTATAAAGAAAAACGAAATTGTTAAAGCATAATTCCATTTAATACATTTTTTTGCCGTGCCGGTGCAAATTTCCCTAGCAAAAAAGTAAACAGCAACAATACCAATTGGAAGTAGTAAAGATGCTAAAGAAGTCCCTATTGCTACTTTATAATCACTTAAAACATTAAAGTAAATTAACATGGGAACAATTAAAATTTCGGCTCCACCACCCACAAATGAAGCAACTACACCCGTAAGCGTTCCTATCATCATTAACTTAAATATATTATGATCTACAATAGGAAACAACCCGTCCATGTTTTTTTTAATAAAACTGTTGTTTTCAATTAATTGTTTTAATTCACTTATCAAGTTTGCCATTTATATACATAAACAAATTATAAATAATTACAAAACATACAAACATACAAACATACAAACATACAAACATACAAACATACAAACATACAAACATACAAACATACAAAACATTAATGTAAACAATCTAAACACTTCAACTATAATTAATAAGTAAATTATAAACGATGTCTATAAGTCAAAGTCAAAGTCAAAGTCAAATAAACGATGACGATATTGCTACATATCTGGGTCAAAAAGGATATACTATTAAAAAAGAAAACATGATGATTGAAGAGCAAAATCTAATAAAAAAGGAATTGATGATGAAACCATATGTTCCTAAAAACTCATTGGCAAAACCCAACGAATTTCCTATTTATCGCGAGTCTAAAAAAAAACTATACATTCCCAAATTCTATGGAATAAAAAACTATGGTGAACCGGACATATCAAAAATCGGTTCAGGAGCGCCAATTGATATAAAGTTTAAAGGTGAGTTAAGAGATTATCAATTGCCAATTGTAGATACTTATATGAAAGCCGCGGAAGAAAAGGGAGGAGGGTTGTTAGAATTGCATACAGGCGCCGGTAAAACAGTATGCGGTCTTAGGATCATATCTAAAATACAAAGAAAAACATTAATCATTGTCCATAAAGAGTTTTTGTTACGCCAGTGGGTGGAACGCATTGAACAATTTTTACCGACTGCACGCGTTGGAAGAATACAAGGTTCTATAATCGATGTTGAAGATAAAGATATTGTTATTGGAATGCTGCAAAGTTTAAGCATGAAAGATTATGATATCAAACTATTTAGCGATTTTGGATTAACTATTGTAGATGAAGTCCATCATATAAGTAGTGAAGTGTTTAGTAGAGCACTTTTCAAGATCGTCACGCGATATACTCTTGGATTATCGGCGACATTAACTAGAAAAGACGGTTTAACAAAAGTAATAAAAATGTTTTTAGGAGATGTTGTATTTAGTAAGAAAAGAAAGGGGGAAAATAAGGTATTGGTGAAGGCGATTGAATATATTAGTAATGATGAAGAGTTTGACAACGAAGTATTAAATTGGCGCGGTCAAGTTAATTATACATCAATGATAAAAAAGTTGTGTGAATATAATCGCCGAAGTGAATTTCTGTTAAAAGTATTGGAAGACACAATTGAAAAGGGACATGTAGAAGACCAAATAATGATATTGGGGCACAATAAAAATGTATTAAAGTATCTGCACGATGCGATACAACACCGCAGTATTGCGACGGTGGGTTATTATGTGGGTGGTATGAAGGAAGCTGATTTAAAAATAAGCGAAGGGAAAAAGGTAATAATAGGCACTTACGCGATGGCTGAAGAAGGATTGGATATTAAAACATTAACAACGCTTTTAATGGTAACGCCAAAGGTAAGTGTAAATCAAGCGGTGGGCAGAATTCTTAGAAAAAAAGACCACGAAGCTTTAGTAATTGATATTGTAGATGTTCATAGTATATTTCAGCGTCATTGGAGTAAACGATTAACCTTTTATAAAAAACAAAAGTTTAAGGTTGTAAAAACGGACAGTAATGATTATGAAAAAGATGTGTGGGATACGATTGTAGAAAGAGATAAAAAAGAAACGCCGTTTACCAAGGCATCTAAAACTAAAACTAAATCCGCCAAAACATCAAAACCAACCACTATAAAAATAAAAACAGGTGCGGAGATTTTAAAAGGAGTATGTTTAATTGATGATGATGATGATTAATATTTAACAAAATCGACATTATTATAATATAAAATATTGTAATAATGTATAAATAATGGCTCATGTCGAAGTCAAGAATTTGAAATCGGTAAAAGATGCTGCGTCACCCATCAAAGCCGATGATGTTGTCACGATTGGTGAAGAAATTGTTGCAATTTTTCCCACGGGAGTAAATTTAAAAAACATGGCAGATGCCACAATGAAAGTATTAACAAAAGTGACTACATTATATAATTTAGGAGCCGAACAGAAAAAGGATTTGGTAGTTGATATATTGTGTTATGTGGTTGATAATACCGATGCAGGTGCGTTGGAATTTTTAGATCCAGTAATCAAGGATATGTTGCCTGGATTGATTGATACTCTTGTTATGGTGGATGGTGGCAAATTACACATTGTAAAACCACAAAAGTTGATGGATAAAATAAAAGCACGCTTTTGTTGTAAGTAAATAGGTTAGTAATAACGGTTAGTAATAAATATTACAAATAATAATATTAAGTATTTAACCATATTAATATTATTTAACCATATTAATATTATTTAATCATATACATATTTAGTATCATTTAACATATTTTCGATAATATCGTATCCATTGAAACAATGTTTGCTTTCTACCTATTATTTCAGTAGATATGTTATTATTATCTAAAAAACTAACTAATTCTCGCGTTTCATTGATTTCTCTGGTATTACTATTATTATTACTACTATTATTATTACTATTACTATTAGAAGCGGAAGAGTTGTTTAGTAGGTTTTTTATATAGGTTGTATATGTTTTGTTCCAATAATTTATAATATCGGTTGCAATTGTGTAATGAAAATAATAATTAACACTTTCATCTGTGTCTGTGATGTGTTTAGCATTCCAAACTGGAAACATTTTTATTTCATTTAATACTTTTTTGTATTGTTCATGATATGTAGGATCATATTCCATTATTTTGTTTATTATATTGGATGGCAAATTAAATATATTAAACACATTAGATACATTAGATACATTAGACATTGATGAATGTTAATGTTAATGTTCAATTATATTATTTATCATTAAATATTTAAACTATTTAATAATAATGATTACATCACGCAAGGCAAAGACAATTCACGATTGATGCTTATTGTTTATTTTTTATAATGATTATAATTATCGGTGCAGTTTACATTAGTTTTGTTAAAACTATTTGGGGCAACTGCTGGAAGAGGTGTGTGTGCGCCGGGCATTTCATATGAAGCACCCATTGGTGTATTTGATTGAAATTGAGAATAACCTAAAGAAGCAATTCCACTACCTCCTTTTTGATAATGTTTTTTTCCTTTTGTTTTGGTTTTGTGTTTGCGCGATTTCTTATGGTGTTTGGTGCGTCGACATACACACTTACCTTTGCAACGGCACTTGCGACCATGCTTTTTTTTCATTTTATGCGTTTTATTTTTTCTACTTTTATTATGCTTACTTTTACGCATTCCTTTTTTTGTTTTTCTAGTTTTTCTTGATTTTTTAACTTTTCTACCGGCACCACATTGTGCGTTTACATAAGGTGAAATTGGGGCGTATCCACCTATTACTTCGCCGGCCATTCCTGCACCACCATTAGTATATCCATACCCAACACGATTGTTAAAAATTGCCGAAACCGAACCACCCTTTTGACCACCACAATGATTATATGGCGTTGCACTTGGATAACTATATCCCATACCACCTTGTGCGTTATTTGACAATGAATTCATTGTATTTCCATACGCACCTCCTTTTTGACTTTTTTTTTTCTTTCCAGTGCTTTTTCTTTTTAGTTTCAGTTTTAGCGTTTTTAGCGTTTTTCTACCTCCACATTTACTTGGCATTATATAATAACAAAATAAATTATTTTTATTTTTCCAGAAAAAGTAACTCTTGTTTTTTAGAAATTGGATCATTTGTGATGTTAAGAGGTTCCCATTTCTTATACTTTTTATTAAATATACATCGGATTGTATATGTAGTATTTAACAAAAATTTATCATTGCTGACATCTTCAAACATATCTTCATCATCACTTTCTTCTATAAAATCAATATTATCATTTTCACGAACGCGTCTAAATAATTTATTCATTAATATACTTGTTTTTATATTACCAATATAAGCATACCCAATATTTACTAAATCATTATCGTCCAAACATCTTAAACAATACACATCTGGTTCATTGGCTGCCGTCACCGAAAATACACCGTATTCTATTTTTTCAATATTTACCTTTTCATTTAAGTATTCGTTTTCCGTCCATGAACGATGCTGGATACAATATACATTATATGGAAGTTTGTTTAAATTAGATACAATATCTTTATAGGATGATTTAATTAGTGGTATTTTAAACAAGTATTCTTGCTTTAAATATATTTTGCTTGAAATCGAATTACTTAGTATATTTTGAATTATATTTAGTTTTTCATATTGATTTTGAAACAACACTTTATTGTTTTTATAATAGTAGATGTTCTCTATACTAAACAAATTGTATTTTTTCAATAAAACATGTGTTCCATATAAAATGGTCCCGCTTCCAGTGCATAACCTATCGTCAAAATTACATTTAATTACCTGTATTTGTTGAACCGTTCGTGTTTTAAATACATAACTTAAACTAACGCATATCGGTTTACCATTTAAATATGTAAACCATATAAAATACTTTCTACCGTTTGGTATAATCACATAAAATTTATTTTTGTCGTTTGTATTAACCTTATTATGCAAAGTTTTTTCATAAAAAGGTTTTACCTTTGGAAACTGTGTTAATAAATACTTTCTTTCTTTATTTGATAACATATGTGTATATTTATTACCATAAATCGTTTTAAATATGTTTAATATATTGTTTAAATGACAACGGCTTAGTAATTGTTTACTTTATTTTTACTTTAGTTTAATACGAGCTGTAGTTTGCATTGTTTATATTACCAGCGTCATTAAAACTGTTGATATTATTGCTGTCAAATGTGCTACTATTGGTGTTGCCAATGTTACTGATGTTGTTGCTATTGCGGTTCCCAATGTTACTGCTGCTGGTGCTATTGTCGGCATTTTTCTTTAAATCCTTTAAATAATTTTTCAACTCATCCTTCATTTTACCATTATCAGCATCCGATGTTGTTTTTTTATTATCTTTATTGATTTTCTCATATATTTCCTTATACTTTTCACGAGGTTGATTTACTAAATCTCGTGTTTTTGGAACTGTTAAATTTGTTTTCAAAAATATAAAAATGTAGTGTGCGCATAAAATCAATACAATAGAAATTATAATTCTTTGTAAAACCCAAAATATCATATACATATTATTATATTAACTTTGCTAATAAATAACTTAATGTTTCTTGAAATGAAAAATCGTTTTCGTTTAAATACGATGAAAAATAAGCATCAACTATCTCTCCCTTTTTGTTTTTCTCTACTACAAAAGAAACATTACATTTTTCATTTAATTTATAAATATGATTTGTAACAGTAATATTTACATGATTTGCCGGTATCTCATCTGCGCGTCGCTTAATCCATTTGCTATTATCAACATAAAGTGTATGCTTATCTAAATAATTGTCAACTACCCAATATGGGGAATCATTTTCTAAATGGTTTGTATCAATAAAGTGATGATAATATTGATTATTATATACGGTAAAGTAGCCACAATCTGATAGCAGCATTTGTTGTTGCGTTGTTTCATAATATAGTGTATTTTGTAATTTATTTAATTGATTGGGTGGAATTGATAAATCTTTAATGTAATATTTCATATTCGAGTTTCTTAATTTATATAATATAATTGAAACTATTTAAACCGATTTGTTAGATTAATTTTATATGGTAAAAGTTGTATTTGTAAGTAAAGATGCTTCATTAAATGAAAAATCTGTAAAAAATCTAGATTTAAAGACACTGCATGTTAAGTGCAATGTTAAAGAAGACAGTTTTGGTAAGCGACATACATGGAAAGTAAAAGGCGCGTATTATTCGGTTTATGCGAAAGATACTGGTAGACACAGCAGCGAAAATAAATATGATTTACCGCCCCCAGTTGATGAAGAATTATATTTTAATATTATGGCTATATTAAAGCATAGTGATGAAAAAATCACCAATGACAATGTAGTGGATTTAACAAAAGAAGAATGGGAAAAAACATATGAACATTTGTTTGGTGGTTTTGAAAATTTAGACGATACATCTGGAGAAATGTCGGTGGATGAAGAAGAGGAAAATTTATCGGAAAGTGAAAAAACAAAGCAAGGTTATAAAAAAGATGGATTTGTGGTCGATGACGATGATGAAGATGATGAAGACTATGTTCCAGAAGAAGATGAAGATGAAGAAGACGATGAAGATTTAGAAGAAACAGAAACCAGTGAAAATACGGATGATTATGAAGAAAGTGAAGGTGAGGAGAGTGATGGTGAAAGTGAAGGTGAAGAAAGTGAAGACGAGGAAACGGATGACGAATGCTATTCTGAATTAAGTGAGGATAGTTATTGTTCGTCTGATGAAGATGGTGCAGAAGTTTAAAAATCATTTAATAATAGAAAATTGAATTTAAAAATATAATTAACACTTAATCTATAAAACCATGAAAGTAGAATCACCTGAAACTTTTCGCAAAAATGTCTGCGCACAATTTCAAACTAAATTTAATATAACTAATAAGAACCTATGTAAAAATATTGAAATAAGTATATTTAATTATACTTTAAAAGCAGCTTCCACAAAGAAAATAGTGAAAAAGTGGGAAAATGTATATTTTGTGCGGTTATATGTAAATCGGTTGCGGTCTTTAATGATAAACATGGAAAATAACAGTGATTTGTTAAACTCTATTAAAAATAAAAAAATAGACAAAAAAGGACTGGAAACATTATCACATCGTGAGATGAATCCATCTATTTGGAAACAACTTATTGAAGCCAAAGTAAAAAGAGATAAAAATATGACATCAGATAATATGATGGCAGCAACCGATCAATTTAAATGTTATAAGTGTCGAAAAAGAAAATGCACATACTATGAGATGCAAACACGATCAGCAGATGAGCCAATGACGACTTTTGTGACATGCCTAAGCTGTGGTAATAGGTGGAAGTGTTAATTAATCTTGAGGTATTATTAAGTATATAAATAAGTATAGGTAAAGTTTATGTATAGGTAAAGTTTATGTATAGGTAAAGTTGGTGTATAATTAAATAATAAAGATAAATGATAAAAAATATAGCATTTTAAAATGTTATATTTTTTATATATGAGTACGACAACAATACCCAATACAATATTTCATCATAATTTATCTAATGGAATTATTGAATATGTTAATAAATACCCTTTTGTAGTTGTAGAAAACCAGCAATTAAATAATACAGACCCTACTTATATTACTCAGCAGTTAAATATATCACTACTTGACGCTCAAAAACATATTTTAAAATATACTAATTTGATTGGATTTACTTTTAACAGCCCCAGTGTCCCAAATATACAAGATATTTCAAGAGGAACCATTGGAAATGCTAGTTTTTATAAAAATAATAGCACATTATCATCTAATGTCGGAACGGTTGTATATTTAATTAAAAACAATGGCATGACTGAAGCACAACATACAGAAACAGTCGGTGATTATTATTTTGGAGATTTAGACTATGTTAAATTTACAATTCCTACCAGTGATGTTGCTAGTATACGCGATAAAACTACCAATTTATCTAATAATTTAGATACATTTATTAATTTTACACCAGTCGATATATTAGGTGATGTAAACACAATCACAAAACAAGCGGTAGGAAATGAAGAACTGTATGTGGAATATTATTTTTATGTATGGGAAGATATAAATGGACCGTGGTATAATGGTTCGACATTATCGATGACTCCAAATAGCAATCAGTTGGTTTCCAATCAAACTATTCGCGATGTTTCATTTAATGGAATTACTAATTCAACACAAATAACCAATGCAGATATAAACGGTAAAAATCTCTATACTTATAATTACTTTTACACAACTGCAAGTGATACATCTAGTAATTATATTAAAGTATTTAAATTAACGGGAACATATGGAACAAATGATGGTTTGCCCGAACAACCATCTATTATTATACCCTCTCCAAAATATACAAAATATAATTTTATATGGACTTACTCAATAAAAAATAGTTACAATTTAACTTTTAATTATAAGTCTGGACAACAAGTCACTTATTTGCTAGAAGGAAGTAGTCCATTTTTCACTCCTATTATTAATATTACAGGGACAAGTTGGGTATATGATGCGTTTACAACAATGGGGTCACTATCTACGCACTATACATCTAAAAGTGTTGAAAGAATATACAAAGCAGTTAATCAGCCGGGAATATCTTATAATACGCAAGTAATTACATTAACTATACCAGAACAAGATAGATATGATATATCTGAAAATTTTATTAAACGGTATCAACCCGATGATAGACAAGGAAATAAATATTTAATAAATGCGGTTGATCGCACAGAATATCAGCATTTACATGAAAATAACGAAATTATTAGATTGTTTTATAATATTTACATTTTTACCAATGAAGAAATACAATATGGACATACAAGTGATAATACGCCGATTGACTTATCTAACAACTTATTAACACAAAATACTTCCGCCGCCTATCCATATCAAGACAATTTTGTCGATATTTCGTATACACAACTTATAGAATTAAGTGACAATCAAGTATATTTAAAAACATTTAATGGAGTTAATATTGATTATGGTGACATACCTTATAATGGGACAGTATCCGTAAATGGAGTGGATGTTTCTAGAAACAGATACAATAATGAAAATGATATAGATGGTGATGCGGCGACCGTTCAAGCTCAAACGGTTCTAAACGCAGATACAATAGATAAATATTTCGCATTTGAGTTTAATAGTAATTTAAATGTAGAAGTTGTAAGAATTAGAAGCGCGGATTTATTAAACCTACCGAATTATGCACATTTCGTTACAACACCGGATTGGGATGTTACTTATAAATTTTTCAATGTAAATCCTACTTCACATTCTACTAATTACACTATGGATAGCAACAAATATTTTATACGATGGAATTATAGCACTGTAAGGTATCGATACAATAAAAACGCACCTATCGATTATACGCAAGTGTATTTTAATAAAACCGCATTTAATAGTGGTATAAGTAATTTAACCGCCTTTGATTTTACTGAATTTAATCGAAGAGTATATCCTAATACTTTATTGGATTTGTCTTACACATCTCTCCCACATTACACAAATAATGTTGTGGATTATTACTATAAAAATTTAAACATAACTATTCCACAATCTATATTAGATCAATTGTCTAGAAATATATTTTATAATCACAATGAAAATGCTAGGGCTAAAATAAATATATATATACTAAAACCCGATAATTTAACGGACGCGGATCAAGGAAATGGTTATGATACGCGAGACATTGATTATGATACATTTGATTTATCTTATTCTTTTTATGATGCAAATAGAATCGTGCCTTTACGGCAAAATATATCAATTGATATTAGCGAAAATGGGAGAGATAATTCGTTAACCGCCGGGCAATATACAATTGAATGGGATTATGATATTAGTGAAAACGGAGGAATTCCCGCACCTTATTTACCTTTTGACAAATCGTCATCTAGTGGAGTATATCAAGTAAACAGTTCTGTAATAGATGTGTCGTTTAGCGATTTCTTATATGATTTAAGTGGTGTGTATGTTTATTCGAATTCAGCATTTACAAACTTATTTTTAGAATTTGCTCAAGAAGATATAGAGCGCTTTGTTGATTACATTAATATATATCATAAACCACTTGATAAACTAAACACCTTTATTTCATTTGATTTTAACTTACTAACTCCTAATAAAGAACGATCACAATCGACTGGTTTTGTATGGTCTTTGCCGGACGGTTACCAGGGCAGAGACGACCATCGTTTATATCAATCACCTACTACTTATATAAACAAAACAATTGTCCCAAGTCCAACATTATCATATGTTAATACAAATGTTTATGGGGATGTAGGATTTGATTCCAGATATTTTAGTTACATAAACAGCACCAATGAGTTTTATAAACTAGTAAATGTATACGATATTTCAAACACCACCAACATAACATTAGGCAACGATATTAGCAATAGTTTAAGTGATATAAAAACCTATATTGTGGAAATGTATATACCCGAAGCTGAAACAAACCATACCGATGTAAGTGCCAATTTTGGAGTGGGTAATATATCTAATTTTTCACTACAATCTATTGAAACAAAAGTAACCGGTGTTCATGTTGGGTTATTAACCGATTCCTCAAACAATACAATTGTTTATTATAATAATGAAATTCCATATACAATTGATACGGTATCGGGTGAATCTTTGCATGGTAAAATAAGATGGATGATGGAAGAAACATCTACTGGTGCTATTTCAGTGACAGTTAGTGTAAATAATAAAAAAGGGGTTTATTTACAAGAAGCAGGTGTTCCCGCTACTTCATTAACAATATTAGGAACTGGAACAACTGATATGTCGCAAAACAATTCAACTATAAAAATATATGATAAACGAGATAATTCACAAAATATTTTAATGTCGGATATATCAAGAACCGATATAATATTTCATCAAATAAGAGACCCTACCGCTGTTGGCGGTGTAGATACATTTCCCCAAAGTCATATACATACAAACGCAACATTTCAAATCCCTTATATTTGCAGAATGGATTATAACATTCATGATAAAACTAGTAATTTTAAATTTAGCAGTGTAATCAGAACTACTAATAATAAATTAAACAATGTATATCATCGATTGCAAGATTGGGATATATCTAATAACACAGATATTAACGGCACCACTAATTATTTTTTCAATACCACCGCACAAACTCCATTTACTCACAAATATATTTATGGCGTTGGATTTATTTCGCCATTTGATTATGATATTGTGGATTTTTACTACCCCGGTAAATTAGATGTAAGTTATAATGAATCCCGGCGATTTATTTCATTACAAATACCCGATATTCAAATTTTATACCTGAAATTTAATATGGTAGAATTGTGGAATGCTGTAAATGATGCGACCTCTGTAAAGTTTCGATATTATGGATGGGAACCCAATAGTACTAGAATTACTGGTTTACTAAGCAACGGATTAGACCCAAATTTGGAAAATAATATAGACGCAGTTGTTACCGAATTAAGTGGAGTAGAAATCACAAATACAAATGTTGATTTTTTATACGAAGTGGATTCAAATGTTTATTATGAATTTAATTATCCTCAAATACCCAAAAGTGCGTTTCTTATTGATGAATACACTTTAAAAGCTGGTATATATTACATTGCTTGGACTTATAATATAAATAACACTTGGAATGTAAATAAAATTCCTCCAACGCGTGATTATGATATTTCATTGGCAACGGTTGTAATTCAACCTTTCCCACATAAACCACCTAAACCAACTATTGTTATTAATAATAATATTACTGAAGATATATCGCAAGTAGAGTTGTTTATAAGTGAAGCCCAATTAAATGATTTGTCTAGGAATATTTATTTTAAAAATCATGAGTATAATGAAATTTCAGAAGTAAAAATACATTATTATTTATGGACGCCAGATGATGTATATAGAGAAGATAA
>Ga0209307_1001289_pt1 | contig 15862 bp, 17 predicted proteins | sample COGITO_mtgs_1105_FD_185519 | JGI IMG/M metagenome (GOLD analysis project Ga0209307, IMG submission 185519) | Pelagic marine microbial communities from North Sea - COGITO_mtgs_110530 (SPAdes) (version 2) | ecosystem: Environmental > Aquatic > Marine > Epipelagic ... | reverse complement strand
AAAAAAAGAAAAAAAAAAACTTAAAACTGAAAAAGAGTTAGCTAAAACAGAAGAAGAAAAAAAAGAATTGGAATTAAAAGAAAAAGCATTAGAGGAAGAAGAAAAACAGGCTGAACAAGAAGAAAAAGAAATAGCAGCAGAATTAGAATCTAAAGAGTTGGCTGAAGAAGAAGAAGCTCAACGAAAAAGAGATCAAAAAGAATCATTATCTTCAAAGGGTGCTAATGCCTTAAAACTATTAATTAAAATTGTAGTTTTTTTAACATTTATAACACTTCTTCCTATAGCACCATTTATTGCAATTAGTTATTATTCATTTAAAAAATTAAAAGATTATTATGACAATCAAATTGTAACTTTATAAAATTAATTTTCTAATATATATATAATGAGTTATTGTACATTAGATGAGGCATTTGAAACACCCTTTAATCAATGCATTAAAAAGAAAAAAAAAACTAAATTAAACTGTAATAAAAATAAAAATAAATTTACTGAAAATTATAAAGACTATAATTTAGATACAAATTTAAAAAAAAAATCTACATTTGAGCCTTTTGAAAATTATAATCCTGCTGAAGCTTTTGAATATAATGAAAATGATAATAAACCTATAAAAGAAATTGTTGATATTGATATTAATAATAGTGATATAGAAAATAGCGATATTGAAAATAGTGATATTGAAAATAGTGATATTGAAAATAGTGATACTGAAGTAATTAAAAAATCTCATAATTCAAAAAAGAATAATTCAAAAAGGAATAATTCAAAAAGGAATAATTCAAAAAGGAATAATTCAAAAAAGAATAATTCAAAGAATGGTTCTGCAAATAATGATTCGAATGCTCAAATGAACGAAATTAATAATAAAATTAACTTCTTAATTAATCAGGTTAATGATGATAATAGTTTATTATCTACTAATTCTAATAATTCTAATAATTCTAATAATTCTAATAATTCAAAAAGTTTAGAAAGCAATATGCATGATATAATATTATTTATATTATTTGGTGTATTTGTAATATTAATTCTTGAAGCTCTTTATAAATTGGTAGTCAAAATATGTAGACATCAAACGTTTAATAGTGTTTAATAGTGTTTAATAGTGTTTAATAGTGTTTAATAGTGTTTAATAGTGTTTAATAGTGTTTAATAGTTTTTAATAGTGTTTAATAGTGTTTAATAGTGTTTAATAGTTTTTAATAGTGTTTAATAGTGTTTAATAGGTTTTAATAGGTTTTAATAGAGTTAAACTAGTTCATTAAATAATTAGTTTTTTTATTAATATCCTTAAGATAATTTGTATTGTATATTAAATTACCTGAAGGTTTGTAATCATTTATAGATTTTACATTTGTGCTATTGTTTAACATAATATTATTTTTAGGTTGTGACTCTTCCTTTTTAAACCAACTAATAATTAATAAATTTGGATGTGTATAATTAATTTTAAATCCATTTTTACTAAGATTAATTACTAAATAATTTATACATTTATCTAAATTATATAATGGTATTCCATAAATAAATTTAGGAATAATATAAAAACAACAATTATTATAAGGGTTTAATTCGGCTGCTCTAAGTATCTTTTTATGACATTGTTTTAATACATTATCATATATTTCTTCTTTATGTTTTTCTTTTTTAGATTGATCATTAAATAATTCATTAATATTTATCATTGACATTATTTAAAAATATATAATAAAAAAATATTATATAAAAAACTATAAATGATAGAAAATATAGTATTCAGTGGAGCTGGAATAAGAATATACAGTTTTTTAGGGTTTATTAAAGCATTAAATGAATTTGACTTACTCTCTAATATAAAATCTATTATAGGAACATCATCTGGATCATTAATAGCTACATTATGTGTATTAAATTTTAAATATAATGAAATAGAAGAAATTGTATTAAAAATTAACACATCCAATCTCAAAAATATTAATACCGAAAATATAATGAGTTTCTTTAATGATTATGGTGTAGATGATGGTTCAAATTTTTCACGAATAATACGAATAATATTTCAACATAAATTTAATAATGAAAATATAACATTTAAAGAATTACACGAAAAAACACACAAAAATCTTATAATAACGGCGACGTGTGTTAATACAATGGAAATAGAATATTTTGACCATGAAAAAACACCTGATATACCTGTAGTAAATGCACTATTAATGTCTATAGCAATACCTATTATTTTTAAACCTGTTAAATTAGGTGAAAAATATTATGTTGATGGTGGTTTAATTAAACATTATCCTATAGATTATTTTAAAGACTCTAAAGAAAAAACATTAGGGATATTAGTTGTAAATAAATTAAATAGTTTTAATGAAATTAATAGCATTAAAGATTATATTTATAATGTTATGACTTGTTCTTTTATAAATTTGGTTAAAAATTGCTATGAAGACTATAAAGATAGTACTATATTAATTGAAGACAATACAAATTTTATTGATTTTGATATTGAATATAACACAAAAATTAATTTAATAGAAAAATCATATAAGGCTACAAAAACTCATTTAGAATCTTATGTAATTATAAGTTAATTATAATCCACTAATAATTCCTTTTAAAGCGTCTATATTATTAGTTAATTCTTCGTTGGGTTTACCTTTAAATTTAAATGTTGGATAACCATCAACTTTATATTCCTTTGCTAATGCTTTGTCTTCACTAGAACCTTCACAATTAATTCGTTTAATATTAACTTTATTGGTGATGGCACTATTGTTTTCCATTTCAGCTACTTTTGGTTTAGCTTTTTTGCAGTATCCACACCAATCCACATAGAAGAAATATAATGTTGGTTTTTCACTATTAAACCCTTCATTATTTTTATTTACATAGTATACTACTAATACAACTAATACAATAACTAATACACATACGACACATTGTTCAACCTTAATACCTTTAAACACATTGTTCACTTTATTTGATCCTCTTTTCATTTTATAAATATAACAAAGATATTTTTTTTAGTTTAACTAATAAATAAATTATAATTATTATTAATATGAATAATATTAATAAACTTAATAAACTATATTCTATTGAAGATGGTATAATAGAACTATTATATAAAAAATATAAAATAGATTGTTATACTGAACATACACGTAAACATAATACTATAACTAAAAATGAATTATTATTAAATATTAATACAAATTTAATTAATTGGGAAGATTTATTAGATACATATATGGAAATTGAAAGTTCATTATGCTATTATGATATTGATATACTTAATTTGATTTTTAACTATATTTTTATAAATAAAACATTAGAAGAAAACGATTATGATAACAAATCAAGTTTTATGGACTCTATTTATTATTATCTTGGTTATAAAATAGAAAATAAACACTATAAAATTAATTTTAAACACTTTGATAAAAAAGCATTAACTATAAATAAATTAATAAAGCCATCATATTTACACATTACAAATAATATTATAATACCTAATTCGTATTGATATAATTAATGATTTTTTCATTGCATAATGTATTATCAATTGTAACTAAATCATAACTAGATATTTTTATATTTTTTAATTCTTCTATAGTATGTATTGTATTTGAAATATGCAAATAATGACCATTTGTATTATTTTCACTTATTATCCCAACAAAATCATTATTTATAATAGTTAAATCATTACTATTAATATATATCATGTCTTTTACAATTGATAAAGATACATTATAAGTAGTCAATATATCACACCATTTATAGTTATCACTATTTATATGATTATAATTATAAATTCCTAAATTATCAATTATAATAAAATTATGATTTATTGCTAATTTATGTAATGCATTACCATAATTAATATTAAAATTATCAATATTATTACTACAAATCTTAAGTGCTAAAATTTTACTACCTATATTATCCACTTGTCTTACTAATTCTTTTATGTTTGTTAAATTGCATTCATAACATATTTTACTTTTTTTAATTTTTATTAAACGTTTTATTTTTATTGTTAATTGGTTATTGTAATTAAAATAATCATTTTTAATAATATTTTTAGAAATAAGTAATTTTATAATATAATTGTTATCAAATAAAGAGAATACTTTATATTTTTCTATATGTTTAACAGAATTATCATCATAAATATTAAAAACGCAACTAATAGTTAATTTATTTGCTTCTAAAATTGAAATATATTTAAGAAGTTTAAACCTATTATCTAATACATCATTAAATAAAACGACACAGTTATTATCTTCATAAATACCATCAACAATTCTATTTTTATTAAGCATTAGTAATGGAATATTATGATTATATGATATTATAGATGCTATATGTTGCATACAGTTACACATGCCAATTATATTTGTCGATTCTATATATTTGAGTTTATCATATATAAATTTAACTATAGTATTATTTAAATATGGATATGATAGTAAATTATTAAATTTACATTTGATAGTATTATTATCTAATGTAATTATATTTTTATTAAATAAATCTATAATTAGATTATCCATTAAACAATAATTATACGATAATCCTTAAATAATTTAATCAATATTTTCAATATTTTCATATCTATTTACTAAATTACACTCTTTAATTGCTACAATTTTATCATCATCATCAAATAAGATGACACATCTTCCATTTGGTAATATTTCTTCAATAACACCTTTTTTATTGTTGTAAGATTCGGTTGCAAGATTTTGAGTCACTATTTTATCTCCAACATTTAATCTATTACCATCAATTTCTATATTTTCTAAATCATCTATTTTAATGTCTTCACATTCACCTTCGTCACATTGAAGATCACAAGTATTAGATTCACATCCATAAGATTCATCAACATTGCAACAATCAGATTTTTCATTGCATTCATTAGTTGATTCTCCGGTGGATTCATTAGTTTCATCAGTTTCATGTGGCATGCCTGGCATGCCACCCATCATATTTTTAAGATTACCCATAAGAATTAGGGTCGCTCATCATTTTTTGTATTTCTTCATTTTCCATTAAATTTTTCATTGATTCAGGATTAAACATTGACATTAAATTCTCCATTTTTATAAATTATAGATACAATTAATTTTTTTTTTTAACCGCTATTCTTTAATTTAAAGATTATTTTTCATATAAAATATATGAAAAGTATACAATTGTTTCATTCATACAATTATGTTAATGAAACATTTATACATGATAATAAAAATATTTATGATAAAAATAATAAATTAATATACTCTTTACTGAATATTCCAAACAATAGTGATTTATACAACATTCAACTTCAAAGAATATTAAAAAAGAAAATATTTTCTAAAAAAAAAGATAATAAATCATTTTACACAAAACACAATATAAAAGTATTCTTATTATTAAAATGTAATGTAATACGCCATTATTTAAGACTAAATAAAAGTATTCCTGAATTTGACTTATTATATAAAATTATTTTAAATAATATTATCATTAATAAGAATGAGTTTATACACAATGTAATATGCATTAATAAATCATATAATAAGAAATTTTCATTAAACAATACTATCATTAATGATTTTAATTTTTTTAATTTAAATGATTACTATTTAGATATACGTTCTAAAAAAATAATTGAAAAAAAAAAAATAATAATAAAAAAATATAATGTAAATGGATGTATTATTTATTATGATTTATTAAAACTCCTTATAGAAGAATTTATTACATATAAAAATACTATTATTATAGGTACTCAAGACCAAAATAGACAATTTAATATTATTAATACAATTTATTGTATTGATAAAAATAACGTTTATGATACTATAATAGTATTAGACACTTCTATTGATATTTCTAAACTTAAATATTCCAATATAATTGTTTGTGTAAATAAAACTATTAAAATTACTATAAATGAAGTACTATTGTTATTAGATAAATTCTTTAAAATTAATTTATATAAATATAAATTAACTAATAAACTAATTTACAATTTGATTAATATATGTGTATTTAGAAATTATTCCCAAAAATTAATAAAGATTAATGAACTTAAACTACACGATAATAAAGCTATAAACATTAAACATTTTAGGATTGATAACAGCGATTTAATACATAGTACATGTTCAATATGTGTTACTAATAAAATAAATATTGAAACTTCTTGTAATCATCATTTGTGTAGTGATTGTGTATCTAAAATATTACATAAAAATAAATTAACTTGTCCGTATTGTAGAACAAATATTAATATAAATAATTTAACATATTTAGTAAAATCTAAAAATGATATTGTATCCGATAAATCTACTATTAATAGTAAATATAAATATTTAATAAAAAAATCAATGAAACATGATATTTCTATTATATCAAATTATGATTCTAAAAATAATTGTTTAAAAAATTTATATAAATTTATGGGTATTAATCCTAATATATGCTCAATAAATAATATTAGTAATATTACTAATAATATTTATTTTTTAGATAAAAAAGAAAAACATGATATTAATAGTATTTCAAATAGTCTAATTAAAAATGGTTTAATTAAAAATGGAATAAAAAAAATTAATTTAAACTTTTTTAGTTGAATTTGCAATAAATAGTGCTACATGTGAGAAATAATATGCCGCAAATGCCCCTAAAAATATAAGAAACCATAATGGGAACAAAGTTTTATTTGGACCAGAACCAAATTGTTTTAGATCACCATCCTTATTATACATATGCGATGGTTTCAATATAATAATAATAGCCATAAGTATTAAATAAATTACAAATGCTAATTGTATTCTAAAATTTTTTCCCATATTAATATAACATAATTTTTTTTTTATTTTTATTAGACTATATTATGAATTTATCAATTATTATTTTATTTTTAGTAATATTGGTTTTATACAATATTCAGTCGAATATATTTAAAACAATTACGTATACAGAAGAATATACTCTAGGCATTACTAATAATAATAATATTAAAAAATTTGTGGAATTATTTTTGCCATTAACGGATCTTAACATAAACATAAAACATTATTCAGATAGCACTAAATTATTAGAAGATGTAAATAATAATACTATTGATTTTGCTATAACAAATGAAGATAATTTAATGGATGCGCATCTTGGACTAAATAGTTTTAGTAATAATAAATTAGAACACTTGCGGTTTATAACAGGGCTTTTTTATAATTATCAATATTTTTTAACAGACTTATTCTATAGCGATACTAATAAATCTATATATCTTAAAGATATTAATGATATTAAAAATTTCTATACCATTTATAATAGGCATATTATTATTGGAACAGAAGAAAGTGATAGTGATTCATTTATGTCACTTATTATATTATTATATGTCTATGGGTTTAATCCTGTCAATATAAAATCAAAAAATACATCTAAAAAATACAGTGCAAATACTGTTTTTTATTCTAATTATAATAGTAATGAATTGTTTGATAAATTTAATAAAAATGGTATTGATGCAATTTATTTAGTAAATATTTATAATTATGGTAAAATAAGGGAAATTATTAATACTAAAGATGTATTATTTTTAGATATAACTTATAATAATACCATATTTAATGATGTTTTTTCCAATTATTTTTACAAAAAGAATATATCTATAAGTAATTTTAGCGAAGATTTAGATTCAACCTATACTTTTGAAACAAAAGCAAGCAGAATATTATTGATTTGTAATGTAAATACTAATAAAGACGCTGTTAAATCTTTAATTAAGTTATATTATACACATAACGATTTAATTATTAATAAATTATTAGAAAATGAAGATTTAAATGAAGAACACACTACATTTGAGCCGTTAGATATGTCGTATATAAATAAATATATTAAAATACATGGTGGAGCTTATAATTATATGAAAGAATTAGGATTTATTATTGATGATAGTATAAAAAAACAAATTACATTAAATAAGAATGAAAACTATAAACATTATTGGAAATTTAATAAGATTGGATTAAATAACTTTACATTAATAGAATAAATATAAGTATATTAATAAATATAGTTCAATTGTTAATAATATTTTTATATACTATTTTTTGGTATTATGTTTTATATTATTTATTATAGAGATTGTAAACTAGCAATATATTTTATGTGGATTTTAATAGTTATCTCTATAATTAAATTAAGCATTTTATTTAAATATAATGATTTATGTGAATTTGCAAATAAAATGTATTGTCCTATTAAAAAATAATAGTATATAATATAAATGAAGTGTAGTGCTAATCTAGAAAATATAAATTTAATATTAATTATTGTTATTATTGGGCTTTTAATTTATTACAACATAAATAAAAGGGAAAATTTTCAAGCTACAACATCAAGTAAATATATTCCAACACATCATAGTCACCCACATACGCATACAGAAAATGGTATTACAGATCCTGATCATACACATACAGAATATGAAGAAGATGAAGAAGATGAAGAATTAGAAGATGAAGTAGAAGAAACCGACACTACTACACAAGCAGCACCAACTACACAAGCACCAACTACACAAGCTCCAACTACACAAGCACCAACTACACAAGCTCCAACAGCAGCACCAACCGCAGCACCAACCGCAGCACCAACTACATTAACACCAGCACCAACTACAAATAATTAATTAATTATATTAATAAATAATATATTTATTTATATTAATGTATTTTAACTTAAATCAAATTTTATGTATTTTATTAATTATTATATTATGTATTATAGTTTACTTTAAATTTCTAAAAGAACCTTTTAACTTTACTAATATTAATTCAGAAACGACACATGCAGGTACAACAGTAGCAGGCACAACAGTAGCAGGCACAACAGTAGCAGGCACAACAGTAGCAGGTCAAGAAACGACACAAGCAGGCACAACAGTAGCAGGTCAAGAAACGACACAAGCAGGCACAACAGTAGCAGGTCAAGAAACGACACAAGCAGGCACAACTAACGCTGGTAGCACTACATCATCTAATTCTTTAAATAATCATATTAAAAATAGAATAGGGTTATATCTTAATGTAAATGAAGGTACACTTCAAATTCAATTACAACATTCGAATGGTACTCTCGTTGATTCATCCCATGAACTTAAATTTAAATCTTTTGTAGAATTAAGAAATTGGTGGAATTCATCCGATGACGATACAGTAAAATTTTATTATCAACCAGATAATCAACAACCTAATTATGGCTTTGGATATAAAAAATTATATAAAAAAGATACAACACAATTAAACGAATTTATAAAGCAATATAATTATTTAAAAAAACATCATGGACATTATCATACTCATACAACCCAAACAGGTATTTCAAATAATAATAATGGAACCCAAGTTATATGGAGTAAAAAAGGTAAATATTGGCCACATATTCATGCATCAGATGGTTTTGATCCATGGTACAAACCATTTGAAGCTCAAAATTCAAATGTTCCTACACAAAATAATGCTCATCATTAAACTTACGCAATTAAACTAATTGGAGCCATATTTTTAGATTCAAAATCACGCATATATTTCATGCGTTCATTATAATCATTTGGATATGCATAATCTGGTCCATCTAAATTTGGATATAATTTAGAATCTTTTTGTTCTTCACAACACATATTACAGTCCATTCCGGAACATTCATCAGTTTTTTTACAATTATAACAAATGGGTTTATTTCCATCTATGTATTCTTTATAACCTATTAATTTAACATTAGTAGGCATTTCACAGAACCCATTTTTACATCCTCCTCTCCCATTGGGATAATTCTTATTTTTTTTATAATATGGACAATCTTCGTTATATAAACAGGGACTATCATATATCCCTAATGAATTATTATTTTTACTTAATGAAATACAGCCGTTTCTATTATTAGCATTTTTGAAGAAACAATAATTATTATCATGGTCGTAAATCTGTTTTTTCTGTTTTGAATTAATAAATTTATTAATTTTGTCCTTATCAAGATTGATATCACTATTAAATTTATCTGCCAATTTAAAATAATTTTTTTTGAATTTAGAAAATGCAATATTTTCTTGTATATCTGTTCCTAATATAATAATATCATTAATATAGTATTTGGTATTGTAATTATCAAATAACATATCAAAATATACTATATAGTGACTCATTTTATTATCTCTGTATACTCTCATTTTAAATATAAACTGTTCTAAATGAGATTTATAATCAGCCTTATATGTTAACAGTTGGTCTTCAATATATTTATAGCGTTCATTATTAACGTATTTCATTTCATATAATTTTTTATCAGCTTCCATACTAATTTGTTCTAATATCCACTCTTTAACTAAATGATATGAATATAATAAAGATTTATCGAAATCTATTTTGGTTAATACTGATATATCACCGTTAAATTTAAAATGTTTTTTATGTTTTAATGTAGATAAAATATGGTCAAATTCTATAAGAGATAATTCGCGTTTAATAATCGGATAATTTGTCATTCTATCTAATTTTTTTATAATTTCTATATTTTGTGTATTAATGTCATCAAAATCTTCATTTTCTTTTGTTTTATTTTTAATTTCTAATTTTTGCCTTAAATTTTGATATTCTACTTTACCTAATTTTAAGAAATTATCATATTGATTTATAAATTTACTATCTTTTTGATAATCATAATTATCACCTGCTACAAATTCTTTATTTTGATCATATTTATTTTTTGGCATAGTATTAAAATCATAAAATCGTACAGCATTAGTAAATTTTTCTTTTACTACAAGGGAATAAAAGAATAATATTATTAGTAATAATAATGTTAAGTATAGTAATATATTCATTAATATAATAATATATTAAAAAGAAAAATAATACTAATATTTAATGGATGATAATAGCAATAATGAAACTATTATAAATGAAAAACTCAAAAGAAATAAAGAAATACGGGGTGAACTAAGTGAATTAAATGACAAAATTAAATTACTAAGACACGAAAAAAAAATGAATGATATTTTTATATTTAATAATTGTCAACATAATTGGGTTCTTGATAGAAGATATTTCCAATATGACGAACGTCCTAACAGATGTACTAAATGTAATCTTGTTAAAAATTAATATATAGTTATATTATAAAATGGTTAAAAAATTATTTTCATCGAGAAAAAATATAAAAAAATTTAAAAAAATAATGAATGGAGGATCGCAATATTTTTGCACTGAATGTGGTGCACCTTTAGATTTAAAACATAAATTCTGCACTCAATGTGGATCACCTATAAAAAAAAAGAGTATAAAACATGTATCTAAAAAAAAATATTGCTCTGAGTGTGGTGCACTTATAGACTTGTCGCTACAAAATCCACCATCAAACTCAGCAAAAAAACCATCAATAACACAAAAACCATCAATACGGAAAAAAACAAAAAGACACAAAATAACTCAATGTGAACTAATCAGAGGAAGAAAATCACAAGATATAGCACAAGATTATAAAGGTACTGGAAAAAAGATAGCTATATTAGTAGCTGGAAATGCTGGTAGACCTGGTGGAGTATTAGGTAAGATGGATGGAAGTGGATTAACACATCATTATAAACTCCCATATAAATATACAACGCAAGAAGAAGATATAGTTGCTTCATGGCTTCAAGCTGAAGAAAAGAAATTTAATAATCCGACTTTTAACCCTAATATAGTCTTTAGAAAAAATTTAGGATCATACGTTAGTGGTGGAAGAAAATGGGGCATGTTATATCCAGACTTACATGTTGGAAGTCCTAAATCTACACATACTATACAAGGAAGAGATTTTACTCATCCATTTTACAATAGTGCAAAAGGACAAAGAATGGATCAAGCTCAAAATTATAATTTTGCTTACACATTAAAAAACAAACATATTTTTGATTCAAAAAAAAAATATATTAAAAGGACTGATTTAGTATTTGTATATGGACCTAATGTAGCATATATAGGAACATCACCAAATAGTAGTGGAACACGAACACTCGTTAAAGATTATGATTTTAACAGAGATTATGATGTATTTAGAGAATGTGTTAAAACTGCTTTAAAAGCCGGATTAATTGAAATGTATAATAATAAGATAAAAATAGCAATTTTAGCACCTATTTCAGGTGGTATATATTCTGGAAGAAAATCTGAAACAAATAAAAGTATTAATAAAGAATATATTGATATTGTTAATGAAATTTTAAATGAAAACGACGCGATTCTAGGAAGACATTTTGAAAAAGTAATTTTCCCAAAACTATAATTTTATTTAATTATAGTAATATATTCTTATTTTGAGATAAAAACTTTTATAAGATTTGCAAAATTGATTTTTTAATTTTTTTTTAATTATTAACATTATTTACACAAACAATGTCTAGTGCACTTACATTCAATCAAACTAATACTATTATTAATAATGCAGTTCATTCAACCGCAGGTTCCATAAATGAAGGTGGTATTATTAATGATCTAAAAAGGCGTGGATTTACTTTATTTAATTGTTTGTGTGAAATAATTGCAAATTCTATTGATGCAAAATGTACTAAATTTAGATTTATAATTACACCTGATTATATTAAAATAATTGATAATGGTTCAGGAATGACCTTTAAAAAACTAAAAGATATGTTTGATATGTTAAAATCAAATCATTTAAACGATAAGAGTATGGGTATTTCTGGATTGGGTGGAAAAGCAGCTACGCTTACATTATCAAAAGAGCAAAATGTAACTATTTACACATTTGATGGAGAAAAATATTTAACTGCAGATGTGCCATGGGATGACATTGTAGAACAACAAAAATATATCGATATGATTAAAATTTCTTTGATGAATGATGAATCTATTGAAGAATTTAAAAATGATAGAGAAGGTCATGGAACAACAATTATCCTACCATACGATACTGAAGTGCATGAAGAAATTGTAAAAAATTTTAATACTGATAGATTAAAACTAAGAATTAATGAAAGATTTGATGTTATTTTTGGAAATTTTCCAAATGTAGAAATCAGTTTGACTGATAATACTGATCCTACAAATAATATCATTTTACAACATTATGATTTTTTTAGCAAACCAGACCATAGTTATTATAAAGGTATTTTTAAGTATTTAATTCACGTATTTTGCATATGTGAAAAATCTAAAATATATAGATTTATTTGGGAAAAAAATGAAGAAGAGTATTTTGAAATTATACCATGCGGTAGAGGATTATCTAAAAAGTCTTCACGAGTTAGTTATCCAAATTTAGAACCTGTTGCAACTTTTACATTTACTAATGCATTGATGAAAAATAATAAAATTTTTAATGAAGAAAATCCAGGTCATTTATGTAAAACAACTATGGGGCAAGATTTAGGTGAATATGATAATAATTATTTTATTACCAAAGACAATTATGATATTGTTAAAGAAGACTTGTCAAAATGCTCAATTATTAGAAATAATCAAGTAATTAATTATTTAAGTTTTGACAAATTTAAACATAGTAGCGCAAGAGGTAATGTAGAAGCTCTACTGAAAACAATTTTCCTTAGGAGCAAACTTAGTTATCAAACATTTTCAAGTTGTAATAATCATCTTGACTTCATTATGGGAATTCAAAGTAATAAAAACCAATTAAATCCAAAAGATATTCCAGTAAGTTTGATTCGTTTGTTAGAAGATATTAAAACTGACTGTTGGGATACTATTAATAAATATTTTAAAGATGTTACTGCAGCAGCAGCAGAAGCAGCAGCAGCAGAAGCAGCAGCAGCAGTAGCAGAAGCAGTAGCAGAAGCAGTAGCAGCAGCAGCAGCAGCCGAAGAAGAAGCAGCATCAGCAGCAGCAGAAGCAGCATCAGCAGCAGCAGAAGCAGTAGCAGCAACAGCCGAAGAAGAAGAAGTAGAAGACAAAGAAGTCAACGAAGAAGTCAACGAAGAAGTAGAAGACGAAGAAGTCAACGAGGAAGTAGAAGACGAAGAAGTAGCAGCAGAAGACGACACCGATGAAGAAAATACAGAAAGTATTCATCTAGGTAATCATGGACATATTGCTAGAAATATAATTGAGAATTTAAATGAAGATGATGGTAACCTTAATACTTATATAGAAACTATTACTAAATTAGAATTAATTCAAACTATTAAAACAACATTTGATGAAGCCAAAGATAGATTTGTAGCAAATATTAATCATTGTGAAGGTGATATATATTCAAAAAGTATTCTAGATAAATTAACTGATTATTTGAATAAAATAAGTGTTATGTAAAAATAAATGAATTAAATAAATATAAATAAATGTTATTTTCCTTAAAACAAAACTGTTAATATTCATCATCAATAAAATCGTCATCTAAACCAGCGTCATCGCCATCGTCATCAGCCATAACATGAGCTTCTTGTTCCTGCAATATATCTTCTTGGTTATTTCTATTATATTCTTCTACCCAATCTTGATATTGTTGGTCTGTCATAGTTGGACCTAATTCTTCTAAAGCTCTATCTCTATTCAATGCATCAATTTCTTCGTTGCTATGAATTAAATCATCATTTTCGTCAACTTGTGTAGCAGGTGCATCAAAGAAAAGCTCTTTATTCGTCTTACTCCCTAAATCTTTCCATGAATCAATTCCAAGTGATATCATAGTTTTAAGAGCTTGTCGAGATTCTTTATCAAGATCTTCTATAAATTTAAGATTATTTTCTTTTTCTATATCACTTTTCTTTTCAATATTTTCATTTATATTAGATTGAGTAAATTTATCACTATTTACAGTATATGTATGTATAGTCATCAATATATCATAAATAAGATTATATGTTTCACTAATAGATGTAGTTGTAAAATCTTCATCAAATAACTCACTTCCTAAATATATATCTTCACCTATTTCATCTCCACTCAAAGACATATTATTTATATTAGTTGCTTTAGCTGATGCTTTAGCTGATGCTTTAGCTGATGCTTTAGCTGATGCTTTAGCTGATGCTTTAGCTGATGCTTTAGCTGATGCTTTAGCTGATGCTTTAGCTGGTCCTCCACCAAGAGCTGCTAATAAATCAATAGATTCATCATCTCTAAATGTTGGAGATAATGGTATTTTTGATGATGTATCATGTCCCACTTTATATTGAAGCATTTCTTTTACAATTATAATAAATATGAATTCAAGCAAACTGCTTAAATTTTCATTTGTTATTTTACTAAACTTTTCTATAGTAGAGCAATTATAAATATGGTCTTCACTAAAAATATTCTTTAAATTATTAGTTGATTTCTTTAATATTTTTAATAAATTATAATAAACTAATTCAGTATTATTTGTTATTTTTCTATTTATATATTTTTTCACCAATTCATTATCATTTAATGCATGTGTGGTAAGATTAGAAATGTATGATTTTTCTATTTTCCAATTAGAAGGAATATAAATTTGTTCATCACTTTTATTACTTTTAATTTTTGAAATAGTACCACTTAAATAAGTATAAATACATCTATACAATATTCCTATTTTTTGTTCAAATAATAATGAATCGGCTTCTTCCTTACCCAATATTCCAATATTCTCTTTATGAATATTACTTAGTGTACATAATGTTTTAAGTGCTTCTTTAATATCATTTGTTTTATGTTTATCAAAATCATTAAATAGCTGTATTAATTCGTCTTTTTCAACGTCTAATTGGACATTAAAATCACTCCACCCTTTATTTATAGTAGATTTGGTATTATTTTTAGTTAAATAGTCAATAAAATTAGTAAGATATACATTAGATTTTAATAATGAATTACTATTAACA
>Ga0209307_1001284_pt1 | contig 15915 bp, 17 predicted proteins | sample COGITO_mtgs_1105_FD_185519 | JGI IMG/M metagenome (GOLD analysis project Ga0209307, IMG submission 185519) | Pelagic marine microbial communities from North Sea - COGITO_mtgs_110530 (SPAdes) (version 2) | ecosystem: Environmental > Aquatic > Marine > Epipelagic ... | reverse complement strand
TCTTATCATATTGATGTCCTCATGACAGAAGAGTTTTGTGAAATTTGCGTGACAGTTCTGACAAAACCCCGATCTGGAAGGCCATCGCCAATGCATTGCGCAGTGACTTGGCTGAAGGACGTTATGCGCCGGGGGACAAGTTGCCGACCGAGGCTGCGCTGGCAGACCGCTTTGGCGTGAACCGCCACACGGTGCGCCACGGGATTTCGGTATTGGTTGAGGAAGGGCTGGTGCGCACCCGTCGCGGTGCAGGGGCCTTTGTTGCGGCCACGCCGACCGACTATCCTATTGGTAATCGGGTGCGGTTCCACGAAAACCTGATCGCCGCAGGCCGCAGACCCGAAAAGCGCATGCTCGCGTTGGACGAGCGCGCTGCGACGATTGGCGAGGCTCAGGCGTTGCAAATCGAGGCGGGCGATCCGGTCTGTGCTTATCATGGGCTTTCATTGGCAGATGGTCAGCCAATTGCCGTATTTGAAAGCCTGTTCCCGATCCTGAGGCTCCAAGGAATTACCGCGGCATTGACAGAAACAAGTAGCGTCACCAGAGCGCTGAGTATTGCCGGTATCGATGACTATACGCGGGCCTCAACCCGGCTCACGGCTGTCCGCGCTACTGCAACCCATGCGCTGCTTTTGAATGTTGGTGAAGGCGATCCTTTGCTGAGATCGTCAAGTGTCAATACATGTGCGATCGGTAAGCCAGTAGAATACGGTCGCACCTGGTTTGCAGGGGATTGGGTCACACTGACGCTAGAAGACCAAAAAGTGATCGAAAAGCCCCTGCCCGAATAGACAGGGGCCAACAGGGCCGCGTGATACATAAAGAGGGAGGACCACCGTATCAGGAAAAAGCAATCAGCCTATTCAAACCCCATGCAGTTTGCGTAGTAGGTTACCGTTGCAGGCCAATCAGAGAATATTCCTACAACACCAACATCCTGCGCCAATGCGTCGATGTATTCATACATGACTCCGTCGCTGTCGGTCAGATCCGAGATCGACTGGTAGTACCATCCGCCGCCGTCCTTGAGCGGGCCAAACCGCTCGATCGTCCATGTGATGATCTCAAGCCCTGCTACTTTGGCTTGCAAAGCCAGCTCTGACGGGGCGATTTCCCCGTCAGCAGATGTGGTCACCAACATCCATGTCGGAGATGCGATGTAGTTCACACCCATCGATTTCAGCTCTTCCATGGTGTTCGGCCATGTGCCCGCATCCATCTGGGAATGGCCGTCGGTGTCGTATTCATCTATCAGATAAACAGCCTGCGCGCCAAATTCTGGCTCTGCTTCAATCCAATACAGGACGTCTTCCAGATTGAAGGACTGCAACCAGACATCGGACGGTGGAATATCTGCTGCCTTATATTCATCGACCAGTTTTTGCGCATAGCCGGCTTGGGCAGACCCGTTGAACGGCATTTCGATGGAAGGTGCTTTAAGCTCTGGCGTTAACTTTGCACCGAGAGAATGGAAAAGTGTGATCGACCCGGCTTGGGTCATTAGCGTTGCGGGCTCCGCTGAATAGAGATCCCGACGCCAATCTGCTGTTTTTTGCAAATAAGCTTCTAGCGTGGTCGCAGCTGCGTCAGCCGCATCCATTTTCGGGGTTAGTGTCCGGAACTCGGCCAGCGTAATCTCGGACGTGCAGCATTCTGCTGAGGCCGAGGTATCAGTGTTGGCCGTTGTAAAGGGTTGCACGCAAGTATCCGCCAAGGGGCTTATCAGAATGTTCGTGGTGGTGTGCAAATCATTTTGCGCATGACGACACACCAATTCAAGGTCTTCCGTAAAGGTTACGTCACATTCTAGTGTGCCAGCGCCCATGCTTGCAGCGGCAACATTGGATTCGACGGTATGTTTGGGAAACTGCAAAGGCGCGCCACGGTGCCCGATTGAGAACAACGAAGTTTACCCTTCTTGAACCATGCATTGGCTGTACCTGTCTTTGAGGGCACCCTCCTTCATCTAATCAATAAGGTAGTAGGGGCGCGGACTATATTCTACGTTTTCAACCGTTTGCGCTACGGTGGGCAGAACCGCACAGTAAGTCAAAATAAAGACAGCAGTATTTCGCATTTTCTTCTCCATAATCATGTTATGGCGATCTACAGGGACGAACGTGACAGGGCCGTGATTGTTCTGTAAAAGTTATTATTCCATCTGCCAGAATTCGAAGGCCTGATCCCTCACAACCCGCCGGTAAGACTGACTAAAGCCAGTCTGTGGTAGTTTGCCGGTCAAGACCTTACCGCAGTGTCACAAAACCTTCACTTTTAGCACGACAATACTTCATATATCCGAGAAATATGGAAATAACGATTCCTAACCGCCTTTCGACACTTGGCCATCCCCAACGGCTGCCGCTATTCCGGCTGCTGATGCGACGCGATCCCGATTGCGCTCCGGCGACGGAATTGGCGCAGGCACTTGGACTAAAGCCGAATACTCTGTCGACCTATGCGCATGCGCTGATGCAAGCTGGTTTGATCAGCCAACAGCGTATTGGCAAGTCTTTGCGATATGCCATCGACATGAAAGCCGTTCAGGAGACCTTGGATTATCTCCTCCGGGACTGTTGCAGGGGAAGGCCCGAGATTTGCGTCCCAAAAACATCTTTCAACCCTGTTAAATACAGACCCATTGCAAAGCGCAGATATAACGTGTTGTTCATATGTACCGCCAATTCCGCACGGTCTATCACTGCAGAAGCCATTTTGCACGACTTCGCGGCTGATCGTTTTACTGCTTATTCAGCAGGCATCAAGCCTCGCTCGGAACTGAATTCGTTTGCACTCAAGGTGCTGGAACAGAATAGGCATGATGTATCAGCCCTTCGTTCCAAGAACATTTCTGAGTTCCAAGGGGCGGATGCCCCAAATTTCGATTTCGTCTTCACCCTCTGCAATCAGGCGGCCAATGAAGAATGCACCTTGTGGTCCGGTCAGCCCATCAACGCACATTGGGGGCTGCCTGATCTGGTGAAGGTTGATGATTCTGATGCAGAAAAGAGTCTCGCCTTCCACCAGACATACGGCGCGCTACGGAACCGCATGATTGCTTTTTTAGCTTTGCCCCTTGCTTCGTTGGATCGTTGGTCCTTGCAAAAAGCTGTCGACACGATTGGCCAATCTACTGACAAAGGATCACAAATATGACTGTTTACGCACTCAACGGCCTAGGCCGCATCGGCAAGCTGGCCTTGAAGCCGCTGCTGGAACGGGGGACAAAAATAGCATGGATCAATGACGCAGTGGGTGATCCCGAGATGCATGCCCATCTGTTTGAGTTCGACACCGTCCACGGCCGCTGGAAGGCCAATTTCGCTCATGATGAGGGTAGCGTGACAATTGACGGCCAGCGTCTGCCGTTCATTGGCACCCGCGACATCGCCGCGCTGCCGCTGGATGGTGTTGATGTGGTGATCGACTGCACTGGTGTATTCAAAACAGAGGCAAAGCTCGCCCCCTACTTTGACGCAGGCGTGAAGAAGGTGGTTATATCTGCGCCGGTCAAGGACGGTGACGCCGCCAATATCGTATACGGGGTGAATCACGACATCTACGAACCGGACCGCCACCGCATTGTGACCGCAGCAAGTTGCACGACCAATTGCCTTGCGCCAGTTGTAAAGGTCATTCACGAAAACCTGAGGATCAAACATGGTTCTATCACAACGATCCACAATGTGACTAATACACAGACCATTGTGGACCGTCCGGCGAAAGACCTGCGCCGTGCGCGCTCTGCCCTGAATTCCCTGATACCGACAACCACTGGCAGTGCAACTGCCATCACACTAATCTATCCGGAACTGTCGGGTCGCCTGAACGGTCATGCTGTTCGTGTGCCACTACTTAACGCGTCGCTGACCGATTGCGTCTTCGAGGTCGAGTGGGAGACCACTGCTGAAGAGGTCAATGCCCTGTTCAAGGCCGCAGCTAAGGGGCCGTTGAACGGCATCTTGGGCTATGAGGAACGCCCGCTCGTTTCCACTGATTACACCAATGATGAAAGATCGAGCATTGTCGATGCGCCTTCTACCATGGTGATCAATGGCACGCAGGTGAAGGTCTACGCGTGGTATGACAACGAGATGGGTTATGCGTACCGGCTGGTGGATGTGGCCTGCATGGTCGGGGACAGTCAGTGACCGAAAACGCCACACCTCCCGAAGGCCTTTCGGCCTATATCGCGGTCACGGCGGCCTACTGGACGTTCATGCTAACTGACGGTGCATTACGCATGCTGGTGCTGTTGCACTTTCATACGCTGGGCTTCTCTCCGGTACAGCTGGCCTATCTGTTTGTCCTGTATGAAATCGCGGGCGTCATCACCAATTTGGGCGCAGGCTGGATTGCCTCACGGTTCGGCCTAACGTCGACGCTGTATGCAGGACTAGGGTTGCAAGTGCTGGCGCTGCTGGCCTTGGCGCAGCTTGATCCGGGCTGGGCGATTGGCAAATCGGTCGCCTTTGTTATGCTTGTGCAGGGTGCAAGCGGCGTGGCGAAGGACCTCGCCAAGATATCGTCCAAATCCGCTGTCAAATTGCTTGCACCATCTCAGGACGGAGCTCTCTTCCGCTGGGTGGCAATTCTGACAGGGTCCAAGAACATGGTGAAGGGCACAGGATTTCTGCTGGGCGCGGTTTTGCTGGCAACGCTTGGATTTGTCTGGGCGGTGTTGGGCATGGCCGCGATCCTTGCCGCAATTCTGCTGGCCGTTTTGATTGCCATGCCGCCGGGGCTACCCAAGGGACGCAAGGACACGAAATTTTCTGAGGTGTTTTCAAAATCTCCTAACGTGAACTGGCTTAGTGCGGCGCGGGTGTTCTTGTTCGGAGCGCGGGACGTCTGGTTCGTTGTCGGCATACCGATCTATTTCTACGCTGTGCTGTCGGATGGCACAACCGAAGGCAATCGCGCCGCATTCTTCATGATTGGGACGTTCATGGCCGTTTGGATCATTCTCTATGGCCTTGTTCAGGCCAACGCGCCACACATACTGCGGGCAAGCCAACGGTCCGAGGCGGACCTGATTGGCGCAGCCCGTACATGGGGCTGGGGCCTCGCCGCAGTTCCAGTAATGCTGACACTTGCGGCTGTCACCGCCACAGAGCAGCAAATGTGGCTCACCCTCGCGCTTGTCATTGGTTTGCTAATCTTCGGGGCGGTCTTTGCGGTGAACTCATCCTTACATTCATATCTGATCCTGACTTTTACAAAGGCAGAGCGGGTCACGATGGATGTGGGCTTTTACTATATGGCCAATGCGGGCGGACGGTTGGCTGGAACCTTGCTGTCGGGCCTGACTTATCAGGCAGGTGGTCTGGCGCTGATGCTGGGTACTGCGGCAGGGATGGTTGCAGCGTCGGCGATCACGGTGGGTTTCTTGAAGCGAGGAGAACACTGAGACATAGTAGAGCCACGAAAATTGACTTTGCCCCAAAATTGCTGTGGCACGTCAGACCTTGTGTTTTTCTTCAAACTCGAATCCGTAGGCCAAATGGCCAATACTTCGGGGTGAAAGTCCATATGTCTCGTTTCTGAGAAAGTCCATCATGCTCTGCGCATCATCGGAGAAAGTGGCAATCGTTGCGGGCGAGATTGGCGCGCCGATTGCGATCTGCACTGGTTTGTCGGTCCTGCGCCGAAACTCTTTCAGCAAGAGCGCCACACGCAGATTATAATGGATATGGCTGGCCAACTGAAACAATCGCGAGTTCTGACCGTCAAAGAAGACCGGAACCACGGTCGCATTTGATTTTGTAATCATGCGCGCTGTGAACCGGCGCCAGCCGGGATCAAATGGCCGCTGGAACGGTTTTGCTGCGGTCGATACGGTCCCACCGGGAAAGACGCCTATCGCGCCGTCTGCCTTAAGAAATTCCAAGGCCTTCGCACGGGTCTCCAAGTTCAGCTTTATAGCCTCTCTAGTGTTGTCAAAACTGATGGGTAGAATAACCCGATTAAGATCCGGCGCATCCTGAAATACACTATTTGCCAGAATGCGGAAATCCCCACGCCGCGTGGACAGGAGGTATCCCATGATTAATCCGTCAAGAATACCAAAGGGATGATTTGCGACGGCAACCAATGGACCCTCTGCGGGAATGTCCGCGATAGCGCCCGAAAAAACATCAAGGCTTAACCCATATCGGCTGATCATGACTTCCCAGAAACTGCGGCCCTGCGCAATTTCGACATCATAGTCTTGCGCCCGCTGGATTAGATGAAGTCGGCCGGTTGCATTCTCGATCAGCTTGATGATTGCTTGACCAGAACGTGATTGTGCGGACTTAGCATAGGAAACCTGAGAACGGTCATGTCTATCCATCTGCTTTGACCCTTATGATACTATTACCGTTTCCTAGCGGCGGAACGCTACAACTTTGTGACATCTGATGTCAGATCGTGCCCTCGTAGCGCTCCAGAAATTCCTCGGCGCTGAGGTTGCGAAAATCATCAAGCGCGTCGCGCAGGCGTGCATGAGGCCAATCCCACCATCCAAGCTCAATAAGTCTGTCAGCAACCCGTGGTTCAAAACGAGGACGCATCGGGACAGCGGGGATGCCTGCCACGATCATGTAGGGAGGCACATCCTTTGTCGCAATTGCACCACCTGCGACAACTGCCCCGTGGCTGATGTTCACTTCGGGCCTGACCTGCGCGCCATGGCCAAGCCATGTATCATTACCAATCACCGTGCGAAGGCTGCGCCTGTGGGCGAACCAAGCGTCATCGTGATCTGCATCTTCGAAATAATCGGCCGAGCGATATTGAAAGTGATGCAAACTTGCTTTTTCCATCGGGTGGTCCGTGGCACCGATCCGCACGAACGCTGCAATGTTCGAGAACTTGCCCACGGAGGCATTGGCAATGTCGGCAAATCGGTCGCAGTATGAATAGTCATCCATTTCACAATGAGCCAAGCGGCTACCGCGTCCGATTTCCACATACTGTCCGAATGTTGCATCTGTGATCTGGCAATCGGGATGAATAAAGGGGACATCCGGTTTCAATCTGGTTGCATTCAAAACGCTCATTTCTCGCCATTCCGCTGAAAGAACTTGCCGGTCTGCTTAAACTCAAGCGTTTCCGCAAGTGCGACGATCCCTGCTGCGAACTCACACGGGGTAAGATCCGCCTCTGCCCCACCCATATGGGTTTTCTCCCAACCGAGATCGACAAGCACGACGGCCATGCCGTTAGGGTGCAAGTCCGTCGCCAGGCTTTGCATGACCTTATTTGCCCCAGCCTTGCAGGTGCGGTATGCAATCCGATCTGATTTGGTATAACCCATATATGACATCTGACTTGAAACTGTCAGGATACGGGGCCTGCTGCTACGCCGCAAATGATCCAGACAGGCCGTGCTGACGGCCAAAGCGCCAGCGACATTGACTGCAATTGTATAGGCCATTGCAGTCCAATCCATATCGGTTGTAAGGCTGTCCGGTCCGATAATACCTGCATTATTGATGACAATATCAATCGGATGGTTGATCGCTGATATCGCGTCCTGGACTTGCTGGGGATTGCTAACATCAAAGATGACATCGTCACCCTGTCTCGCACGCGAGGCGCGCAGCACTTCATGCCCAAAATCCTCTGCACGTGCAGCCAGTGTCGCGCCAATCCCCCGGTTGCTTTCGGTAATCAGGATGCAGGCCATTAGTCCTTGCGCCCGATCAGCTTGCCGCGCAGCCAGCCCGAGAACCAGTCCATGAACATCACCATGGCGATGATCAGGACGATATAATAAGCGACTTCTTCCCAGTCTTTCTGGGTCTGGATTGCTTGGGTCAGCATAAGGCCGATGCCACCGCCCGTGATCGCGCCGATGATGGTGGCAGAGCGGGTGTTGGATTCAAGGAAGTAAAGGATTTGTGCCAGAAGCACCGGTACAATCTGCGGTATAACTCCAAAGCGATAGCGTTGGAGCGGCTTGGCTCCGGTCGAGGCGACGCCCTCGATTTGCTTTTGATCTACGTTTTCCAAAGCCTCCGAGAAAATTTTGCCAAAGGTGCCGGTATCCGTGATCAGGATTGCCAATGCGCCAGTAAGCGGGCCGGGGCCAAAGGCGCGGGCCAGAACCACCGTCCAGATCAGCGCATCGACACCGCGCACAAAATCGAACAGGCGGCGGGTGGCAGCGCGCACTAGCATGAACGGCGAGAACCGTTTGGCTGCTAGAAAGCCCAACGGTAGGGCGATGATGGCTGCCCCCATCGTTCCAAGGAAGGCCATCAGGATCGTCTCGCCAATGGCCCAAGCCACATCCTTGTGCCGCCACATGGCGTTGTTCCACCAGTCGGACATCGCGCCCGAGATGTTTGATCTTTTAGGGTCCAGACGGTCTCCGAACAATAGCGTGCCAAGGCCGTGTCCGTAGTAGGGGCTGTCGAGCGTGAACCAGAACAGCTCCCAACCGGGGAAATAATTGAAAACCTCGGTCCGAGCGCCCGTCAAGGTAATGCGGCCTTCGGGCGTGGTGATGCCCACGCGGCGGTCCGAGGCGGAAATCCAATCGGGCAGATCATCGGGCAGGTTGGTCGTGACGGTTCTCCCCTCGGCCTGCGCCTCGATCAGTTGGAAGCCGGGAATTTCGATCTCGGTCCGGTTGCTTGGTAAATATCGCACAATATGCTCGCGCCCCAGATCAATGATGATAGCATCATCACCGGTCACCCAGTCAGGTCTGTGACCTTCAGGGTAGCGACCCTTGCGCTCTCCTTCGACGGCATAAGTGATCTCTCCTAACCGATTGTCCCGGGTGACATGCACCTTGTGGGACCAGCTGTCGGAAGCCAGCGTCACGGCGTTTTTCATATTAGCGCGTCCGGCAAGACCAGGCAGGTCAAACGCGAAGAAGATATAGACGAAATAAACTGCAATTACCGAAGGTATGCCAAAGCCGATCAAGCGCTTGCGCTGAAAGAGCTTTTCGGCCTCAAACTTGGTCGCGTCCAGATCAATAGTGGTCATTGGCCTTGTCCCTCAGTCAAACGATTACGGTAGCGGCTGGACACTTGATCGAAGAACACGATCGTGCCGAACAGAAGGATAAAAATCGCGGCCGCTTCGTCAAAGCGGCCCGGTCCCCAAGCCATGGAATTGCGCAGCTCATAGCCAAGACCACCCGCACCGACAAAACCTAGGATGGCAGAGGCACGGATGTTAATCTCGAAGCGCAGCAGCGTGTAGCTCACGTAGTTCGGTGCGACCTGCGGCAGCACACCTAGAAGCATCCGCTGCGACCATGTTGCGCCTGTGGAGGCAAGCCCTTCGACAGCTTTCAAGTCGGTGTTCTCTGAAACTTCGGAGAACATCTTGCCCAGTGAACCGGCCGTATGGATGGCAATTGCGATCATTGCGGGAACGGGCCCACCGCCCAGCACAAAGATCAGGACCAGCGCGATGACGATCTCGGGCACGGCGCGCATGATATCCGAGATGCGGCGGAACAGGGGGATCATGCGTGGCCATTTGGCAAGGCCACGCGTGCCGAGCAACGACAGGAACAAGCCGCCAATAGCCCCGATGAGGGTCGACACAGCGGCGATATTTATTGTTTCTACCAAGGCGGGAAAATACTTAACGATGAGGGCAGGCAGATCGGCGCGCTTTTCCCATGCCTCTGAAAGAACATCGGCTGGGTAGTCGCCGATCTGATGCAGTCCATCCCAGAAACCGCCAGCGTTGCGGTCATCTGCGACATTGAACCCGGAAACCATCAGAACGATGAAAATCAGAAGGGTGAGACCGCCATAGAGCCTGCGGCGCTGTACCTGCGCCATATAGCTGGCTTGAATGTCGTCTACGTGGTGTGGCGCGCCACTAAGTGATATATTTGCCATCCTGAACCCCGGAGAAAGAAATACCGGCAGCCCCAAAGGGCTACCGGAAACATCAAGGAAATGACTTAGCCGCCTATTTTTGCTTTGCGGGCCTCAACGATGGATATGTAGGTGTCGTGTGTTACCGGCTGGAAGCCAAGGGTATCACCTGATGCAACACCGTAGGCGCATTCAGGATCTGCTTCGTAAAGGCCATCAATCAGCGCAGTCATTTTCGCGCGGACATCTGCGGACAGGGCCTTGCGCAAAACGATGGGGCCTTCGGGAATGACTTTGGATTTCCAGATTTGAACCATTTTGTTCATATCGATGAGACCTGCATCAACAGCTTTGCGCAGCGCACCGGAGTTGTAGCCGTCTTCCCAGTTGCCCTGAGCGTCAGCCCACGTCACGCCGCCGTCGATATCACCATTATTGACCGCAACTATCGTCTGTTCGTGCCCGCCGGTGAATTTGACTTCACCGAAATATTCCCCGCTCTCCATGGTGACGCCGTCTTTGTACTGCGGGATCTCGATGGAGGGGATTAGGTAGCCAGAAGTCGAGTTCGGATCACCGAAGCCGAAAACCTTGCCTTCCATGTCGTCAAGCGAGGTCACGCCGCTGTCCTTGCGTGCGAAACCGATCGAGTGGTAGCCGACGGAGCCGTCGACATTTACTTTGATCAGAACAGGCTCAACCGCTTCGGGGTCTTGCAAGAAGGTTGCTGCGTAGGCTGACGCACCGAGCCAAGCCATGTCGATGTTGCCACCCAGAAGGCCCTGAATTACGCCGTTATAGTCAGCAGGGGCGAAAAGTTTGGTTTCGACGCCGAGTGCTTCGGTCGTGTAATCCGCCAGACACTGGTAGCTATTCATCCGGTCCTGCGTATTTTCACCGCCGAGGATACCGATGCGGAATTCTGAGATTTCTTGGGCAAAAGCGCCCGTGCTGAGGGCTGTGGAGGCGGCAAGCGCTAGTACGAGGGTCTTTTCCATTGTTATCTCCTTGGTTTATTGCCCTACCGCTTTGCGGCTATTTGAGGGCGGGTTGATTAGGGTGGCCCGAAGCAGACGCGCAGGCTTAAACTGGCTCAGGCGTAGGCTTTCACTTCGCGGACCTCTGACCTGTTCAGTGTTTCGATTTCGGTGGAAGTGGCTGCTTCGGAAAAATCCGCGCCAGCCCCGTAGATGTCACGTGCGACCCCGGTGGTCAGCTGCTCTGGCGTGCCATCAAAAACGATCCGCCCATCGCGCATCCCGATCACCCGGTCGCAATAGCGCCGCGCAGTATCAAGCGTGTGGAGGTTTGCGATGACCATGCGCCCGTCTTCCTCGTGAATGCGGCGCAGGGCTTGCATGACTACTTGCGCATTCATCGGATCAAGGCTGGCGATAGGTTCATCGGCAAGGATGATTTTCGGGTCCTGCATCAAGGCGCGCGCAATCGCCACGCGCTGTTGTTGCCCACCCGAGAGGGCCTCGGCCCGTTTCGGGGCCTGTTCGGCAATACCGAGACGGTCAAGGATTTCAATCGCGCGGTGGATATCTGACTGCGGGTAAAGGTTGAACATTGTCGCAAAGGTCGACCGCTTGTTCAGGGTGCCGTGCAGCACGTTTGACACGACATCCATGCGGGGGACGAGGTTGAACTGCTGGAAAATCATGGCGCATCGCGATTGCCAATTGCGCCGCGCAGCTCCCCGCAGCCCAGTGATCTCTTCACCCTCAAAGGTAATCGTGCCCTCGGATGCATCGCTCAGACAATTTACCATCCGCAAAAGTGTGGACTTACCCGCGCCAGAACGGCCAATGATCCCAATCATTGACGGTTTTTTTACCAAGATGGTTGCAGCATCCACCGCCGTTTTATCCCCGAACCGCTTGGTCAGCTTATCAATCTTCAGCATACCGCCCCCATGTTTGATGAGGGCGTAACCGGTGGAAGCTACGGTTTGATGACGGTTTTGAGTCCGTTTCGTTACATAAAAGTAAAAGATAAATGACGCTCTCAGAACGCTAAAGGCGCAAGCTTTTGCAATGATTGATACATATTGCCTTGGGGCCACAGTTATCCACAGCGCTTCATAAAAATGTTACTTTTTTAGGTTAGGCGATTAGGATTATGTTATGGTTCTTCGCTATGCACTAACCTTGTCTATATGCTTCTCGTTTCCTGCACTTGCGGACGCGCAAATGAGTGACGTGACTTGCGATGATAGCACGCGAATGGCTCATATGCTGACGAATGCTCTGGGTGCAGAGCGCCAGGAGAGGGGCCTGCGGGACCCTGAAACTCTGCTTGAAATCTGGGTCACCCAAAGAAACGGTGACTGGATCATCGTACAGAACTATACAAACGGAACATCGGGCATTGTTGCCATGGGCGAACATTGGGAAAGCGAAATTCCCGGACCAGCCTAACTGCAGGCTTCCTCAAGCCGATCCGTCGCTGGGGCTGGTCTTGGTGACAAAGCTTCCATGCGTGCATAGATACCGGCGGTTAGTGTGATTTTGTTCGCTTTTAAAGAAGGCATAAGCTGCTGAACTTTTCGTGCGCTGATGATCGGCGCGGTTACTGCAGGATGGTGCGCTGCCCATGCCACGGCTAGTGTTGCCGGATCCATGTCCATCTCATTTGCCAATTTAGCAAGATTTGCTGCAACTTCATTCATCCAGTCTTGCCCATACCTTGCGGCATATCGCGTATCAGAGACTAGCCTTCCCACGCCACCATTTATGTATTTACCGGTTAAGAGTCCGCTGCCGAGAGGCGAGTAGTAGGCTACATTGATATTTTCGGAAATCTTCATTGGAAGTAGCTTCACTTCGACCTGTCGCTTAACCAATGAATACACTGGCTGAAAAATGTCGATGGTTGTGCCAAAATGGCGGGCAACTCCTAGCGCTTTCATCACCTGCCACGCGGCAAAATTAGAAACGCCAATATGCTGAACAGCACCCGTTTGTTGCAACTGGTTCAGTGTCTCAAAGTTTCCTCCAGCGGAATGTCAGGATACTGGCGATGCAAATAAGAGGATGTCGATCATGTCCAGATCCATCCGAGCGCGGCTCTCATCGAATTGGCGCAGGATGTTCTTACGCCCGCTGTCGCCCGTGTAAGAAGCCTTGGTCGTGATTTTAAGCCGTTCGCGATCTTGACGTGAGAAAAGCCCCAAGAGCCGCTCGGCCTCATCACCTGTATAAGTATGTGCCGTGTCGAAGAAATTCACGCCCGCCGCTCGGCAGGTCTCGTACATGTCGCGACTTGCCTGACCGTCAGCAGTGCCGCCAAATTGCATGCATCCGAAATACAAGGCAGAGACATCGGTGTCGTCAATAGCTTTCAAATCGGTCTTAGATCTCACATTGAGGGCAGGATTTTAGCGCCCCCCGTTAAATTGTCCGCGTAACTGTTTTGTGACGCAGCTTAAAGTTATTCATAAATTGAACTGCTGCGAAGAGTTCGTGAAATCATTCAGATGAACGGTAATTTGGTCGTGGTCCAACAACACAACCCCATAAGCCGGTGGTTCGAAGTTTGCGGTGATCCGGTCAGGTGTGCCTCCCAGATCAAGGGCAACCTGATGGTTCAGGCCGCGCATGCAGGAATAGCTGATGCCCCGCCAATTGCCAAAAATGGCGCGATGCACATGGCCAAAGAACAGATGTCGGATGCGCGCCTTGTGGGGGGCGATGACATCATAGAACGTCTCGGCATCCTGCAACATGATCCGGTCCATAGATGCGATGCCAGTCTTGAACGGCGGGTGATGCACGAACAGGATGATGGGGCCGTCGGTTTGGTGAAGTTCGCGATCCAGCCAGGCTTGGCGCGCAGGGCAATATGCGCCTGCGTGGGTTCCGGGGGCTTTTGTATCAAGAAATAGAAACCGCCCGAACGGCGTGGTAAAGCCGCTTTGGACAAAACCGTTTTCGTCGCGGTGCGTCTTTGGGAAAGCCGCGCCAAAGGCTTCAGTATCGTCGTGATTGCCCACCATCAGATGCACGGGCATGTTGAACTTTTTGATTTCGCTTAGAAACCGCGCATAGGCCGCTGCGTCGCCCCAATGGGTCATGTCACCGGTCAGGACGACAAAACCAGCGTCGCTATGTTCGGCATTGATGGAGGCCACAGCGGCGCGCAGCCGCGCGGCGGGATCTTGTCCGTAAAGCAACCCATCGCCAATGACATGCGTGTCGGTGAGATGGATGAACTTCATTCTGCGGCAACCGGTTTGGCCCAATCTTCCCACGCGGTCCCTGCGCTGAACACGGGCCCATCCCACGTAAAGGGAATGTCATGGATGATTGTGCCACTGTCATTTGTAAGGATCACTGCATAGGACGGTGCCATGGGGGCAACTTGCAACAGCTCCTGCTCGGTTAGATCAGGCAGGGATTGATTGCCGGTGGAGCGAACGCTGGCGAAGGGAATGCCGCACCACGTCCCGTGCACGGGTGCATGGACATGACCAAAATGGATATATTCGATGCGGTCGCGATAGGTGCCCAAGAGCGCCGCCAGCGGTGCGCGGTCTTGGGGAACAAGAGCGATCTTGTCTTCGGCAGGCAGTCCAAGCGGCATGGCATTGTGATGCATGAACAGGCGCGCGCGGGTGCAGTCTTTTAACTCACTTTCAAGCCAATCGCGCCGCGCGGCGCAGAAGTGGCCGGCGTGGTCGCGAGGAGCGGTTGTGTCGAGGTAGATAAGACGTGTGCCCTCGACTATTTCTGCGTGGTTGATGAACCCGGACGAGTCTTTGGAATGCTCCGGAAAAGCGCTGAGAAACGCGGTGCGGTCATCGTGGTTTCCAATCAACAGGCGCACCGGGCAAGGCATATCGGTCAGCGCATCGACAAGGGTCGCGTAGGCCGCAGGCTCGCCCCAATGGGTCAGGTCGCCGGTGATGATGATCCGCAAAGCGTCGCTGTGTTGCGCCCGCACATCGTCCAGCGCCTGGACAAAGCGCCGATGGGGGTCCAATCCGCCCATGCGTTCGCCGGGGACCGTTAGGTGAATGTCAGAGATATGGATAAGTTTCATCCACTCGACCTTTCTTGGATAAGTGCCCGGCCGCCCCACGTGGGGACGACCGGAATTGGTTTAGCCGTTTGGCAGAAGGTCGCCTATTTCTTCAACCAGTTCTTTCTGCAGCTCTTTCATATCGGTTGTGTCGCCGGTGACGATGCGTTCGATGCCGTCATAGATGACCTGCGTGATCGCCAAACCGTTGTCGCCGGGATAGGCCAGCCAGTCGCGTAGCAGCGGCAATTGGTCGACAGCGGTCTGCTTGTTGGGGTTCTGCTCGTAGAAGTCGGCCAGAATGATCTCGTTAGCCGCCTTGTTGGGGGGCATATATCCAGTAGTTTTGGCCACTTCGGCAGCGCCTTCACCTGAAGTAATGAACTTCAGCCATGTCCAAGCCGCTTCGCGCACGGCTGGGTCATCCGAGGTCGAAGTCAACATTGCCGCGTTGCCGCCAGCAGGCAGACCCATCGGTGCACTGTCTAGGCCGGGGAATGGGCCAGTCACGAGTTCGAAATCACCTTGGCTGCGCTCGACCGCGCCCAAGGCCGACGTCGACCAGAACATCATGCCGACATCACCCGCAGAGAAAGACGACAAAGCAGCCTTCCATTCGAGGTTCTGCATTTCACACTCGGTGAAGATTTCCTGCATTTGCTCCAAAGCGACCAGCGCTTCTGGGCTGTCCATGGTCACTTGGCCGTTCTCGACGATGGCCTTGTCCTGGCTCCACAAAAGAGCCTGCACGAACCAGTTGCCGGTGATGTTCCAGCCCCAGAAGATCGGATTGTCGATGCCGTTGGTCTTCATGGTCTTGCAGGCTGCAATGACCTCGTCCCAAGTTGTTGGCAGCTCTTCGATGCCGCCTTCACGCAGGATGTCCATGTTGTAATAGCCAACTGGCAGTGAGATCGAGAATGGGAGACCATAGACTTCGTCGTCAAAGGTTGACAGGGACAGCATGGCTTCGTGGTAGCCCTCTGTTTCAAAATTGGCCTCAGCAGCAATGAACGGGGCCAGCGACTGAGCAATACCTTTGTCGACCAGC
>Ga0209307_1001282_pt1 | contig 15923 bp, 12 predicted proteins | sample COGITO_mtgs_1105_FD_185519 | JGI IMG/M metagenome (GOLD analysis project Ga0209307, IMG submission 185519) | Pelagic marine microbial communities from North Sea - COGITO_mtgs_110530 (SPAdes) (version 2) | ecosystem: Environmental > Aquatic > Marine > Epipelagic ... | reverse complement strand
ACCGATCTCAAACCAAGGATAACATCTTTAATAATCTGATAAAACGAATGATCGAAGCAGACAACATTTATCAAGCAAAATTAATAAGTAGCTAACTTGTGACCTCTATAAATTTGAATAAAATATACTTCCCAAAGTGCTACCCCAAGACCATTATAAAGTTAAAATTCATGTTTAGTATCTTTAGTAAAAAACAATTTTTGATAGACAGTTTAGAAGGTTTTGTAGATATTCATAACCATATTTTACCTGGTATAGATGATGGTGCTAAAACTGTACGAGACTCACTAGATTTACTGAAGGAGTTTGGAACATTTGGTGTAAATGAATTTATTTGCACACCACATATAATGGATAACTACTACCCAAACACTCCTAATACTATAGGAATGGCTTTTAACCAAGTGCTGGTTGGTTTGAAAGGCGAAAAGCATATAAATGACGTAAGAATACATATGGCTGCCGAACATATGATAGATTCTAATTTTGAAAATTTATTAAGTAAAAATGAGGTTATGCCATTAGCTCAAAATTATATTCTTATAGAAATGTCCTATTTGCAAGAATCGCTGAATTTCAAGGAGGCTATTAATAAAATTAAGGAGAAGGGACTGTTTCCAATTTTTGCTCATCCAGAGCGTTACATCTACTTAACACATCAAAAAGGAAGCTATACTACCGTAAAAAATTTGGGCATATTGTTTCAATTAAATTTATTATCCCTTAGCAATCATTACGGAGAAGATATTAGAAAAAAAGCGTTTAAACTTTTGGAAGATAATCAAATAGACTTTGTTGCCTCGGACGTACACAATATGAAGCACCTTTTAAAATTAAAAGAAATTCAGATTTCGCAGAAAGTTCTGAAATTGTTAAAGCCAATAATCGATAAGACTATATACAATTTCACCTAGTAAAATAGTTATTTTACTAGGTGAAATTGTATGAGAAGTAAATTTTATAACTAACCGTAATTTAGGTATTTTAATTAAAAATACTAGCGGAATTTATCCTCTTTTCCACCACTTTTTCTTATCATTCCCATACCCATATCCATACTTGCCGCCATAACCTAAGTTATCTAGGTCAACACTATTTACTACAAAAGATACTCCGTCTAATTTCCCTTCTATACTTAAGTTAATTGGAAATTGGATAGCGCTCTTATCTGTTACGCCAGCCCGTGTAACATATATAACGTGATTTACGTATTTAGTGATTAACAGCGTATCACTAACTACCATCAATGGTGCAGAATCTACAATTACATAGTCATATTTACCAGCTACCTCTCTAAATAAATCTTCCAACTTACTATTCATGAGAAGTTCTGCAGGGTTTGGCGGAATTTTACCTGAATAAATAACATCAATAGTGTTATTATAAACCAACATAGGTTTTATAATATCCTTTACAGTAATAGTATCATTTATGAGATATTCTGTTAGACCAGCGTCTTTATCTTTATTAGGTGATTTTAATTTATCTACTGAAGCACCACTAAAGAAATTATGTATTTTAGGATTTCTAATATCTGCACCTACCAATAAAACTTTCTTGTTAGTGCTTGCAAGCACCATAGAAAGGTTACTAGAAACAAACGTTTTACCTTCTCCTGGTACACTAGAAGTTACTAGCACAACATTATTATTATATTTTTCTTTGTTGCGCTTAGAACTAATTAGAAAATCTAAATTTGTACGTAATATGCGTAATGCTTCCGCTAATACAGAACGATCATCATCCAAAATAATCTTACTATCCTTTCTACCTAATTTTGGTAATTCCCCTAACACAGGAAAATCTTTTGTGATTTTCTCTAAACTAGATTTATTATGAATTTTAGTATCTAGAAGATCTTTTGCATAAAGAATAGAGAATGGCAACAATAACCCGAGAATTAAAGAAGCCAAATATGTAATCGCTTTTTTGGGCTTTATGGGTGTAGGACTAGAAAGATATGCCTTGTCTATTACGTTAGATTTAGGTGCAGCGGAAGCAAATGCTATCTGAGACTCCTCTCTTTTCTGTAAGAGATACAAATACAGAGATTCCGTTGTTTCCTGTTTTCTTGTAATATTTCTAATCTCCATTTGGTTTTTTGGAGCAGCATAGATAGTTCCTTGTATACGACCTAGTTGATTCTTTAAAGTGCTAACATTCATTCCTACATTCGTCTCTAGTGCATTTAAACTAGATTGCATAGTAGATTTTAATCCGTTTAATTGCTGATCTAAATTCACAATCATAGGATTTTGCTCATCTGCACTCTGCAATAATCGCTTACGTTCTGCTACCAACTGATTATACTGCCCTGTTGCCTGCGCAATAGCTCCGCTACCCACATCTAAAACAGGCATTTCCTCAAAGCCCTTTTCATTACTTACGTAATCCTTTAATCCCGTAACCATCTGTAGTTGCACTTTAGCATTTTCTAAATTTTGTCTACTACCGGCACTAATTTGTACCGCTGCTCCGACTTCCAGTCCAGAACCTGTCATACCCTTTTCAGTTAACATTTCTTGAGCATCCTTATCTACAGATGTCAATGTCCCAGAAATGAGCTGGATACGATTATCAATGAAATCTGATGTAGTATCTGCAATACGGCGTTTATCTTCTACCGCATTACGATTATAAATTTCTATTAATTTATTGATAATGTCTTTAGCTTTTTGAGGTATGGCACTATTTAGAGATATATCTAAAATATTAGAGTATTCTCCATTTACTACAATCTTGACAGCAGTCTTATAAGCGCTGGCAACATCTTCTACGGGTCTCATACTTATTTGAAATCTATTTCCAATAAGCGCTTTAGGGTTTACAACATTTGGCGTAATAATAATTTCTCCTATCTCTGTAGGTACAGCAGTACCAAAAGTATATGTCTTAACTGGAGCGTCTGCCAATGCTGAATATTCAAATTTAGTGGCGGATATAAAACGTACAAAAAAGTTAGCAGTAGCTTTATTTATAATAGAATCTGATGCTTTAAAATTTAAATTGATTGGAGGGTTTTTGTATACCTCTGAATCAATAATGTTACCTAGTGCCTTTATCTTAATATTTGTACCTAACTCTTTTACAACATCAATATAATTAGCACGTGAACCCAAAATTTCTATTTCATCCTCTACCTGTTTTGAGGTACCAGAAAATACATCTAAATCTTTAAAAAGACTGAGCTCATTTGCTGAGTTTTTATCTTGCACTACCTGAATTTGCGAGGTAACAGAATATTCTCGTATTGTATAGCGAATACTAATATAGGCTAAGGTTAGTGCGACAATAGCAGAAAATACAAACCACTTCCAGTGTTTCGTATAGACTAGAATAAAATCTTTAATATCAGTTTTATTATCGGTTAAGCTCATGAAAATTTAAGTTGAAGTAGTTGCTAGGGGTAGCAATATTAATTTCTAGTTAAAAGGAGTATTGTTGAAGTTATCAGTAAGGAAGCAATAGAAATGGTTAGTCCTGCTCTATTATCCAACGCAGAAGATGTTACTGCAGATTTGTTTGGCTGTACATAAACTACATCATTCTGAGTAAGGTAGTACACAGGAGAATTTAAAGATTCTGTCTTAGTTAAATCAATACGATTATACACTTTTGTTCCATTAAAATCGCGAATAACTAAAATATTATTTCGCATTCCTTTAATGTTTAAATCGTTAGCAAGACCAAGTGCCTCTAGAATCGTTATCTGCTCGCCATCTACTAAATACGTGCCAGGCCTGTTCACTTGTCCTAAGACAGTAACGCTGAAATTCTTTAATCGAATATTAATAATTGGATTTTTAAGATAGGTGCTTAGTTTCTCCTTTAGCAAAAATTTAGTTTCTGCCGGTGTTAAACCTAAAACATTAACATCACCAATAACGGGGAAATCTATATTTCCATCTTTGTTTACGATATAATCTAATTGTTCTGGTCTTATCCCACCCTCTTGAGATCCTCTATATAGATTAAAGGGTACACTAGCCTGGGGATCTAGGGTAGAAACATTAATACTTATGACATCATCTACTTTAAATTTATTGGTGTATGAATTGTTACTTACCAACGTTTCATAATCCTTGGCATCTTGGAAGTAAACAACATCTTTCTTAGAAGCACAAGAAAAGAATAGACTGATAGCAAGAAGTGCAACTACCGGTCTAAGACCGAATTTTTTTACGAACATTTTTTAAAAAGTGTTTAGAATTATATGGTTAAGACTGTACTATTTTTAGGGTATTTTCTTCTGGTTTATCCTTTTCGTCAAGTTCGCATAACGTTGAGTTTTTGGATACATACTCAGGAACAATTTGCTTCATTAATTTTACTGTATTCCCATTAAAAAACATGTTAGTAATACAAAGCTCATCTATTTTAGATCTTGTTTTAGAATAATCTAAGTCTCGTACTTTGCTAATTTTTATCTTTTTATGATAAGTTGGCAATGTATTTTCTCCATTTGCGAGCAACTCTTCGTACAACTTTTCACCTGGGCGTAAACCCGTAATCTTAATATCAATGTCATCAGGATATTTTAAACCAGATAATTTAATCATGTTTTTTGCCAAATCAAAAATCTTCACAGATTCTCCCATATCAAAAATAAATATTTCACCACCCTCACCCATTGCTCCCGCTTCTAATACTAATTGAGAGGCTTCTGGTATGGTCATAAAGTACCTTGTAATATCTTTATGAGTTAAAGTTAAAGGCCCGCCATTCTCTATTTGCTTTCGAAACAAAGGAATTACAGAACCATTAGACCCAAGTACATTACCAAACCTGGTAGTAATAAATTTCGTCTTTAATTCTTTCTGCATACAACCGATATACATTTCTGCAATACGTTTGCTGGCTCCCATAACATTTGTAGGATTTACCGCTTTGTCTGTAGAGACAAATACAAATTTTTCTACACCGTGCACTACAGATAAATCAGCTACTGTTTTAGTACCTGCAATATTTACTTTTATCGCTTCGTAAGCATTATACTCCATTAAGGGAACATGCTTGTAAGCAGCTGCATGAAATACCATATTTGGCTTATACTCATCAAAAATTTGGTTCAACCTATTTCTATCTCTAATATCTGTTACGATTGGAATAAAATTGTGAAATCCGTTTTGCTTTAATTCTTGTTGAAGATCATATAACGCAGATTCTGCTTGATCTATAACGATTAACGATTTGTACCCATACGTACAAATTTGACGGACTATTTCACTACCTATAGAACCTGCGCCGCCAGTGACTAGTACGGTTTTATTTAGTAATTCTAATGCAATCTTACTATTCTTAATTTTAATAGGAGCCCTGTCCAATAAATCTTCAATTTGTACCTGTTTTATTTGGGAGGCATTTAATTCTCCATTTATCCAATCTTCAATTGGTGGTACAATTTTAACTGCAACAGGAAAATCAACTAAACTTTCTACAATTTCTCGTAGTTTCTTTGCATCAATATTTTGAATTGAAAATATAACTTCCTCTATCCTATTTTTTAAAATAAACTCTTCATTAAGAATACTGTTATTATGAACAGGTACGCCATTTATCCTTTTGCCTACCTTCTTATGGTCTTTGTCTATAAACGCAACCACCTTAATATTCCCTTTACTATGATTGGTTAATGCACTATAAGTAAGGATACCAGAATCTCCCGCTCCATAAATAATAACTTTTTTGTGGATTGTTATATTTCCATTCAGTTGATTATAGAATGCTTTAAATATATATCTAGCCGAGGTAAGTCCTATAAAACTAATAAGACTATTTATAATTATGATAGACAATGGTATAGTAAACTGAGGAAGCATTTGGTACTGCCTATTTGAAATAACTAAGAAGATTACCAAAATACTGGATAAACAAATTGCATTAAAAATATTATAAACATCCCTTACACCCGTATGCCTGACAACACCTTTATAAGAACCTACAAATAGAAATGCCACTAGAGCCGTAAAAACTACTAAAGGTAGTTGCAACAGTAACTTATCTACTTCAAAGTTAAGTGTTAGATTAAATCTTATAAGATAAGAGAGTACAAAAGATAAACCAACAATAACCAAATCAATGAATAGTACTAGCCATTTAGATGCGTAGCGTTGTACACTATTTGTTAAGTATTTTTGTATCATGAGATGGCTGTTTTAATTACTTGAACAATACGTTCTAAATCAGCTTTTTCCAAATTGGAACCGCTGGGTAAACAAAGACCACGATTAAACAAATCTAGTGAAGTTCCATCTAAAAAACTCAATTCCTTTCCAAAAATAGGTTGCAAGTGTAATGGTTTCCAGAAAGGTCTAGATTCAATATCTTCTGCTAAAAGCACTAAACGAATTTTTTCTCTAACCTCAAAATTTGGAGTAAGTACGCAGCTAAGCCATCTGTTAGAATAGCTTCCTTCTGGTTCTTCTAAAAATTCAAATTGAGAAAAATGCGCTAACTCTTTTTTATAAAATTCAAAATTAGCTCTTCTAGCTTCTACTCTATCGGCTAGCACCTCCATCTGGCCTCTACCTATACCAGCAAGCACATTACTTAAACGATAGTTATAACCTATAGCAGAATGTTGGTAATGAGGGGCATCGTCTCTAGCTTGCGTTGCTAAAAAGATGGCCTTATCTGTATATTCTTTGTTGTGAGCAATTAAAGCCCCACCCCCGGAAGTAGTTATTATTTTATTACCATTAAAGGAGAGCACACCAATAGCACCAAATGTTCCACATCGATGCTCCTTATAAGTACTACCCAGGGCTTCCGCACTATCTTCAAGCACGGGTATATCAAATTCCTTAGCTATTGCATTTATTGCATCGGCATTATAAGGCATACCATATAAATGAACCGCAAGTATTGCCTTAGGTTTTTTATGATTTTTTATACGATGTTCAATAGCCTTGCGTAACAGTTCCGGAGACATATTCCATGTTGTTGTCTCGCTATCTATAAACACTGGTTTTGCACCTAAATACGTTATAGGATTAGCAGATGCGGAAAAGGTAAAACTTTGACAAAGCACTTCATCCCCATAGGTAACCCCTAAAATTTTAAGACCTAAATGAATGGCAGCCGTACCAGAGCTAAGTGCTGCGGCGTATACATTATCTCCTAAAAAATCTTTGATGCTTTTTTCAAAGCCATTTACGTGTGGTCCTAAAGGAGCAATCCAATTAGTCTCAAAGGCTTGTTTAACATATTTTTGTTCGTTGCTTCCCATGTGGGGAGAGGAAAGCCATATTTTAGCAGGCATAGATACTATTTATAGGTTTAAAATAAGATCGTAGGTTGTAAAGCTCTTCGCAAACCTAGGAATACTTTTAAAGACTTTTATATTTTACTCAAGTTTTTCGTTTAATACCAACGATTAATCGGTTAAAAGAATACTAACGAAAACTATACCACTTAATTATACATTATAGCTTAATTAAAGCACATCCTGTCTAAAATATATTTTTGTTTAGGACGTTAATGTTTCATCTTTGCCAAACTAAATAATAGCAAAAAGAATGCAAAAAATCACAAAAATCTGTTGTATAGGAGCAGGCTACGTAGGAGGGCCTACCATGTCTGTCATAGCAAACAAATGCCCGCATATACAGGTTACCGTCGTAGATATCAACCAAGACAGAATAGATCAATGGAATACACCCAATTTGGATGATCTTCCTATATATGAACCAGGTCTCAAAGAAATCATAGCGGAAAGTAGAGGAAAGAATCTTTTCTTCTCTACGGAAGTAGATAAAGCTATTGACGAAGCTCAGATGATATTTATCTCTGTAAATACTCCTACCAAAACATATGGGAAGGGTAAAGGGCAAGCAGCAGATTTGAAGTATGTAGAATTATGCGCAAGAAATATTGCAAAAGTTGCGAAGACAGATAAAATAGTTGTAGAAAAATCTACACTACCTGTGAGAACAGCACAAGCAATTCAAAATATTTTGGATAATACAGGAGATGGTGTTCACTTTGAAATACTTTCTAATCCCGAGTTTTTAGCAGAGGGAACTGCTATTGAAGATCTAATTAATGCAGATAGAGTACTTATTGGCGGTAATGAAACTGCTAAGGGGCAAGAAGCTAAAGATGCTTTAAGTGAAGTTTATCTTAATTGGTTACCAAAAGAACGCATTTTACAAACCAATATCTGGTCTTCGGAATTATCTAAATTAGTGGCTAATGCGTTTTTAGCACAAAGGGTGTCCTCTATTAATTCTATCTCTGCTCTCTGCGAAAAAACCGATGCAAATATTCAGGAAATTTCTAGGGCTATAGGTTTTGATAGCCGTATAGGTTTCAAATTTTTAAATGCTTCCGTAGGTTTTGGCGGTTCCTGTTTTCAAAAAGACATACTAAATCTTGTTTACATAGCACGGACTTTTGGTTTGCAAGAAGTAGCGGACTATTGGGAGCAAGTGATTATTATGAACGATTACCAGAAAAGTAGGTTCGCAGAGAATATCATTAGCACATTATACAATACCATCAACGGTAAAAAAATTGTGTTATACGGTTGGGCTTTTAAAAAGGACACTAATGATACTAGAGAGGCGGCAGCCATCCATGTGGCAAATGCTCTCATGGAAGAGCATGCGGAGGTAATTGTTTATGACCCTAAAGTACCTGAGGATCGTATTTATCAAGATTTAGATTTCTTAGGTTCACGAAGCCCAGAAGAAAATAGAAGATTGCTTACAGTAGCAAAAGATCCAATAGCTATTACCAAAGACGCGCATGCTATTGCCATTGTTACAGAATGGGATGAATTTAAAACGTATGATTGGAAAAATATTTATTCCAACATGCTTAAGCCTGCTTTTGTTTTTGACGGAAGGCGTCTGCTAGACACAAAAGAAATGGATACGATAGGATTTAATTACTATAAAATAGGGGAATCATGAAAATTTTAGTTACCGGAGCAGCAGGCTTTATTGGATTCTATGTCTCTCAAGAGTTACTTAAAAAAGGGCATCAAGTCGTAGGTATTGATAACATTAACGATTATTATGATGTTGAATTAAAATATGCAAGACTTTTAGAGTTAGGCGTTTCTAAAGAAGCAGCTAAAGTTGAACATTCACATGTGCAAAGCACCCTATCTTCCTCTTTTTCTTTTGTAAAGATGGGAATAGAAGATCGGGAAAAATTACCGCAACTATTTGAAAGAGAAAATTTTGATGTTGTCTGTAACCTGGCAGCGCAAGCTGGCGTACGTTATAGCTTGGAAAATCCCGAGGCTTATGTAGATAGTAACCTTGTTGGGTTTCTGAATATTCTTGAATGTTGTAGAAATTATAAAATTAAGCACCTTGTTTATGCTAGTAGTTCTAGTGTTTATGGTCTAAATGAAAAAATACCTTTTGAAACTACCGATACTGTAGACCATCCTGTTAGCTTATACGCTGCTACAAAAAAAAGCAACGAGCTTATGGCTCATTCTTACGGGCATTTGTACGGCTTTAAAACTACCGGCTTACGCTTCTTTACAGTATATGGCCCTTGGGGTAGACCAGATATGGCTATGTTCTTATTTACAGATGCTATAGTTAAAGGCCAACCTATAAAGGTTTTTAACAAAGGAAAGTTAGAAAGAGATTTCACCTATATAGATGATATTACTGAAGGCGTAGTACGTATCCTTGAAACGGATCTTTCTGATTACGATGCTAAAAAAGAGCATTTCAAAATTTATAACATCGGCAATAGTAAATCTGTAAAGCTTATGGATTTTATTAGTGCTATAGAAGATTGTTTGGGTAAAACAGCTGCAAAGAATATGATGGCTATGCAACCTGGCGATGTTGAAAGAACATGGGCAAATGTAGATGCTTTGGTTAATGATTATAACTATAGTCCCAATACCTCTATTAAAGAAGGAGTAACCAACTTTATAGCATGGTATAAAAAGTATTATAAAGTATAAAATTTTAGCTACGTCCTTTTCTAAGTATTTGTAAAAGGACGTAGCTATTACTAAACGAAAATTATTATAAACGGTAAGCCAAATGCTCTTTAATTCGTTTGAATTTTTACTTTTTTTTCCGCTTGTATTTATTGGTTATTGGCTTCTACATAAAAGTTATAGGACACAAAATATACTACTACTTATAGCTAGTTATATTTTCTACGCTTGGTGGGATTGGCGATTTTTATCGCTAATTGTGTTAAGTTCTTTTATAGATTTTGTAGCAGGCTCTAAAATCTATAAAAGTGGCTCACCTCAAACTAAAAAAAATTGGCTTTACGTAAGCTTATTTGCCAATCTGGGATCCTTAGCTCTATTCAAATATTACAATTTCTTTGCTGAGTCTTTTGTAGAAATGGCTTCACAGTTCGGCTGGCAGCCAAACAACCTAACACTTTCTATTATACTTCCTGTAGGTATTAGTTTTTACACTTTTCAAACACTTAGCTATACCATAGATATTTACAGGAAAGAATTTGAACCTACTAAGGATTTACTCTCCTTTTGTACATATATTGCATTTTTCCCGCAACTCGTTGCAGGTCCTATAGAAAGAGCTGCTAATCTTCTACCACAAATTGAAAGAAAAAGGACATTAAAAAAAGAATGGATTACAGAAGGGATTCTCCAAATCTCCATAGGGTTTTTTAGAAAAATTGTTATTGCAGATACCATTGCTTCTTATGTAGATACGGTCTATGCAGATATAGATCTACACAACCCAGCCACCATTTTACTTGCCACATTCTTTTATGCTTTACAGATTTATTTTGACTTTTCTGGCTACTCGGATATTGCCATTGGTACCGCAAAACTTCTAGGCTTCAAGTTTCATAAGAATTTCAATATCCCTTATTTCTCTAAATCGCTTACAGAATTTTGGCGAAAATGGCACATCTCCTTGTCTTTCTGGCTTAGAGATTATTTATATATCTCATTAGGAGGCAATAGAAAAGGCATTAAGATCACCTATAGAAATCTACTACTTACTATGCTCTTAGGTGGATTATGGCATGGGAGCTCATGGAACTTTGTTATTTGGGGAGGTATTCATGGTATTGTTCTCAGTATAGAAAAGTATCTTAAAACAACACCATTTGCTAGTAGAATGCAACCTATTGCATTTTTAGGATATCCCATTACCTTCATTGTTGTACTTATAGCTTGGATATTTTTTAGAGCACCAGATTTTTCTACAGCAATTATGGCGGTAATTAAACTTTTGAGTTTTAAATTAGAAACGCCCTTTATTGGAGATATCAATGTTCTTGCAAATTCAATTCTCGTAGTTTCTTTAGGCATTCTTTTTGACATTTATTTATTTAAGACAAATAAGACCTTAGAACATTTTGGGAAAAATTTTAGCTTTGTAAAAACCGCTTTACTTTGCTCTTCCTCTATAATAATAATTGTTTTGTTTTACTCAAGCTCTACAAACTTCATCTATTTTCAATTTTAAAGATATGGACAAGCAAACTGTTAAAAATGTAGTTTCTATTTTTCTAATGATAATAGTTTTTTCTTATGCACTAGATAAAGTAGTTTTTTACACTTTAAATTCTGTTAGTGATAAAGTGTTTACGGGACAAAGTATGGGAAAACTAAACCATTTTTTTAAACTCAAAGATTCAATAGATCTTGTGGTTATAGGAAGTTCTAGAGCAAATCATCATATAGACGTTTCTAAAATTTCTGAGAATGGCTTTAATGCAGGAACAGACGGAACCAAACTAGCTTATGCCGCAACGCTTATTAAAACACTTCCTAAAAATAAAAAACAAACAGTACTTCTACATATTTCAGAAAAAACAGCATTCTCAGAAGATTATGATGGTGAAGATATTATATCACTTAAATCTAAGTATAATAGAAACGAGATAATCAGGAAAGAAATTGATGCCTTAGGTAAGGCAAATAAGCTTCACCATATATTCTACAGTTTAGGATATAATGGATCTGTTTTAGGACTATTAAAAAATAGATTTTTTCCTAAATACAATTATAAAAGCTATGATGGTTTTGATCCTATTTATATTACCAGTCAGCAAGAAAAAGCGTTTCAGATGTTCCTAAGCAGAAAAACAACCGATGAATGTCCTCATAGTTTTAATATAAACCCTTTGTACGAACAATATCTAGAGCAAATAAAGTCGTTTTGTGATGCTAACAACAAACAATTAATCCTATTTACAGCACCAGTTTACGAAGATAATTGCAAGGATGATAATAGGGAATTTGCCAAAATATTAGATCAGTATAATTTTAAATATTTAGATTATAGCAACTTATTTAAAGAGAATAGTGATTTAGCTAACTGGAGAGATGCAACACACCTCTCACATAAAGGTGCTGAGATATTTACAACAAAAATAGTAGAAGATATTTATTTAAATTTAGCACCTTAAATTTTTTTGAAGATTACACTAAACGCTCTCTTATTTAACAACCAAATACCCGAACATAACATTTTAAAAAATCTATACGCATATAATAGTGGTTGTACATACTATATCTATGCAAATGAAGTTTAATATACACAGTACAACCTAAAAAAAACTATAGTGAGCTTATACAATTTAGATCCAACTTTTCATATTTTAATTACCGGCGGTGCTGGTTTTATTGGTTCCAACCTTTGCGAGGCACTTCTGGCCAATGGTAATAGTGTAACCTGTTTGGATAACTTTGCTACAGGAAAGAGAGAAAACCTTAACACCTGTAAAGAGAATCCTAATTTTACACTCATTGAAGGAGACATAAGAAATGCGGACACTTGTAAAGAAGCTTGTACCGGCAAGGATTATGTTTTACACCAAGCCGCATTGGGTTCTGTACCACGGTCTATAAATGACCCAATTACAACGAATGATGTAAATGTTTCTGGATTTTTGAATATGCTGGTTGCCGCAAAGGATGCTGAGGTAAAGCGCTTTGTTTACGCCGCAAGTTCATCTACCTACGGAGACTCCAAATCAATGCCAAAAGTAGAGGATGTTATAGGGAAACCTTTATCACCTTACGCTATAACAAAATATGTAAATGAATTGTATGCAGATGTTTTTTCTAAAACATACGGTATAGAGACAATTGGTTTGCGCTATTTTAATGTATTCGGTAGAAAACAAGATCCTAATGGCGCATATGCTGCTGTAATTCCAAAGTTTGTAATGCAATTAATGAAGCATGAGTCTCCTGTGGTAAATGGCGATGGTAGCTTTTCTAGAGATTTTACCTACATAGATAATGTTATTCAAATGAATGTGAAGGCCTTATTAGCAACAAAGCCAGAGGCACTTAATACTGTTTACAATACTGCTTACGGAGAAAGAACAGATCTTAAAGAACTACTTGCGTTACTAAAAGAGAATTTAAACACCTATGACCCTAAAATAAGTAAAGTAGCAACTACGTTTGGACCAACAAGAGCTGGTGACGTACCGCATTCCTTGGCTGCAATAGACAAAGCAAAAGATCTTTTGGGATACAATCCTGAATATGACATAAAGACAGGATTAAAAGAAGCTGTTGCTTGGTATTGGGAATATTTGAGATAATGTTCTATACCTAATACAGTAATTAATCGCCTTAATAGCAAACAATAGTTACAGAATAGCACTTAATTAAAAAGTGCATTAAGTTTGATAATAGCATGATTCAGATAAAAATAGCAATCATTGGTTTAGGATATGTAGGTTTACCACTAGCACGTTTGTTTGCTACTAAATATCCTGTAGTAGGCTTTGATATTAATCAACCCCGTATAGATGAGTTGATGAGTGGGCATGATAGTACACTTGAAGTAGATGATGCCACTTTACAATCTGTACTTTCTAAAGATGCAAACATGCAAACTGGGCTACTTTGCAGCGCAGATTTAAAAGACATTGCAGATTGCAATTATTACATTGTAACGGTGCCCACGCCAGTAGATAGCACCAACAGACCCATACTTACTCCGTTATACAAAGCTAGCGAAACAGTCGGAAAGGTATTAAAAAAAGGAGATACAGTAATCTATGAATCTACCGTTTACCCTGGAGTAACGGAAGATGAATGTATTCCTGTCTTAGAAAAATTAAGTGGTCTTACATTTAATAAAGATTTCTTTGCTGGGTATTCTCCAGAACGTATTAACCCAGGAGATAAAGAGCATACGGTAGAAAAGATATTAAAAGTAACTTCTGGCTCTACCCCAGAGGTTGGTAAAAAAGTAGATGATTTGTATGCATCTGTTATTACCGCCGGCACGTATTTAGCAACTAGTATTAAAGTGGCAGAAGCCGCTAAAGTAATAGAAAACTCGCAGAGAGATATCAATATTGCTTTTGTGAATGAACTTGCTAAAATATTTAACCTTATGGGTATAGATACGCATGAAGTTTTAGAGGCAGCAGGTACTAAATGGAATTTCTTACCCTTTAAGCCAGGTTTGGTTGGTGGGCATTGTATTGGCGTAGATCCTTATTATTTAGCTCAAAAAGCACAAGAGTTTGGGTACCACCCAGAAATTATACTTGCCGGTAGGCGCATGAATGATACCATGGGTAAATATGTTGCTGCCGAGGTAATAAAGTTGATGGTACAAAAAGATATTAAAATTAAAGGGAGCTCTATACTTGTTTTGGGCATTACATTTAAGGAGAATTGCCCCGATGTTAGAAATACTAAGGCTGTTGATGTAATTTCTAACCTTAAAGGTTTTAGCACAGAAGTAACAGTGTATGACCCTTGGGCGTCTCCTAAACAAGTAGCTCATGAATATAGTCTTGACGTGTTAAATGACTTACCAAATAAAAAGTTTGATGCGGTGGTGCTTACTGTAGCTCATAAGGAATTTTTAACTTTAAATATTCCTAGTCTATTAAATGAGAATGGAGTTATATATGATGTAAAAGGTATTTTAAAACATAAAGTAGATGGTCGTTTGTAGAAACAGATGACCTCCAAAGCTAAAATGCTCAAAATACACCACTGTATTTTGAGCATTTTTTTAACATCTAGTTCTTCAAAATTTTAGCATTTCCCCCTCCCGTAGTTAGTCACTTATTTCAATAATCCTTGCTTCCTAAGATCGCTATGTATTTGAATAATATTTTTAGGAATGTTTGCGCTTGCTAACCAGGTAAGGTCTAAACCATTTTTGATGGCCACCTTAGGTAAAAATTGGTTTGCACTATAGTTTTTTGCCAGTGTCTCTAAACCGTCCTGAAAGTCAAGTAGACAGTCCTCATGCAGCTTGTTAATGGATAAAAGTATTTTAAACGTTTTCACTACAATATAAACACAGAGTTTCTGTGCCTTTGTAGAGGAGGCATTTGAAATTCTACTATTGTTCTTTCTTAAAACCCTATTTAACATTAAAAGATTTAAAGAAGCTTCGCCAAATTTATCTTTAGTTATTTGTACATGTTCCGTTATCGTTCCACTTAAAGATCTCATATCCATTTGTAGATACCCTGGGGAATAGAAACGCTCAGACATCCAATCCACACTTTCGCAAACCTTTTGTTCTAATTCTAATCTTCTTTCATCCGCAGTTCTTAAATCTAACAACTCAAAATACAACCTGTTTACCAGCCTTAAATCTTTTTTCAATAAACGAAAAAGCAATTTATCTTTCTCCTTTTCAGGTAAATCCGTAATAGCTACTTTAAATTCTTCGTCAAATTTCATGATTCCTTATGTTGAGGTGAAGTATAAAATTTACATTTTTAATCTAGTTAATTTACTTAACCATTAAACCAAATTTACACATTTACAGCAACTATTTTGATGCATAAATATATGCAATTGACTGTATTTATTCAAATATATCTAAGGCTTTAGAAAACTGTTCAATATATGTCCATCTTTCCTTTTCGGCAGTCGTGTATATTGCCATAAGCCGCTCCTTAAAGTCAGCTACCAATCCGTGATGAGAAAGATAGGCAGTCAACTCCGAAAA
>Ga0209307_1001275_pt1 | contig 15949 bp, 8 predicted proteins | sample COGITO_mtgs_1105_FD_185519 | JGI IMG/M metagenome (GOLD analysis project Ga0209307, IMG submission 185519) | Pelagic marine microbial communities from North Sea - COGITO_mtgs_110530 (SPAdes) (version 2) | ecosystem: Environmental > Aquatic > Marine > Epipelagic ... | reverse complement strand
TTTCCGCAGAGCCAAATCTTGAAGAACCATCTCTTCTAAGAGTCCCTGTAAAAAAGTAAAGATCGTTGTATTCGTAATTCAACCTTCCAAATACGGAAGCATATCTTCTGTAGCTAAATCCACTGTAGCCTTCGTTGTAAGCAGTATTGATAGTCCCAGTATTACTTAAAAGCATATTTTGGGTAACTTCATTATTAACAGACCCTCCTAAATAAGATTTGCTAAAACCATAATTTCTATTGTCCCAATCATATGCAGAAGTTCCCCCCAATAAAGATATTGTATGGTTCCCAAAACTTTTATCAATTTGAACAGTGTTTTCCCAGTTCCAAGAAAACCATTTGTTATAATTATTCCCCAATCCATCAATGTCGTTTTTGTCAGTAGCATCTATATAAAAAACAGGATTGTAGTACCAACCATTTTGTACGGAATAGTCACACCCAATGATGCTTTTAAATTTTAGCCATTCAAATGGTTTAAATTCAATATAATTATTAGTTAAGAGCTTATCTGTCCAAGTCATCCCATACTGAGTGCCATTTCTGTATAGGGCTGCCATCGGGTTTCCAGTATTTCCTCTTGGAGTATTCATCCATGCCAAGGAATCGGTAGGGCTGTAAAACTCATGATCGGTTGGAACTAAAGACAAAGTATCTGGAAATGTAGTGTAAGGAGTTGTTGGAGTAATGGTAGGGTCCATGGACATAGCAGCTAATAGAATACTATTTTCTGGCCTGTCTCCATTGAAAGAGGTTCCTTTTCCTCCATCTCGAACCAAACTCATGCTAGTTCCAACTTTTATTTTTTTAGAAATCTCAAAGTCTAGATTATTTCTAAAAGAATATCTTTTATAAAAAGTAGATGGCACTACTCCTTTTTCATCAAAATAATCTAAAGACACAGAGTAAGTAGCTTTTTCAGAACCCCCAGAAATATTAATATGTGCATTGTACATAGATCCACCTGGGAAAAGTAAATCTTGCCAGTCAGTGCCATTTCCTAATGCATCGGGATCTGCAAAATCAGCATCTGGAGTTTCTCCTCTTACTGCATCCGCATAATTAAATGCTGTAGCATTATCACGAGCATTCATCATATCCATTTTTTTAATTAGAGATTGTACTCCATAATAAGTGTCAAAAGTTACCTTAGGCTTGCCTTTTTGGCCTCTTTTGGTAGTTATTAATATTACACCTCCAGCTGCTCTAGCTCCATAAATTGCTGCAGCGGATGCATCTTTCAAAATATCAATAGAGGCAATGTCTTGGGGAGCAATAGCATTAACGGCAGACCCGTCTAAGGGCATTCCATCTACAACATATAAAACAGGTGATCCATTAATAGAGCCTAGGCCTCTTATTCTAACTTCTGTATTAGACCCAGGAGCTCCATTGCTATTAACTACTTCTACTCCAGCTGCACGTCCTTGAAGTGCATCTGCTGCACCAGCAACAGCTGTTTGCATAATCTGTTTGGAGTCTACCTGTACAATAGATCCTGTAACATCTTCGGATTCCTGAGAGCCATAACCTACTACTACCATTTCTTTCAGAGTTTCGTTCTTTAGAAAAAATTCAAAACTTCCTGAACTCTCTACCAAAACTTCTTGGTTAACATACCCAACCATTTTAATTACTAAAAGTTGATCTTTTTCTGCCTCTATAGAGAATTTGCCGTCCATGTCGGAAGTAGTTCCTTTTTCTGTCCCTTTGACTTGAACTGTAGCAAATGGAATTCCCAAGGAAGTTGCTTGGTCAATGATTTTTCCATTTATTTTAGTTGTCTGGCCAACAAATTGTAAGCTTGATAAAACCAATAATGAGAGTAATAATTTCCTATACATATTTAAAATTTTTTAAAAACTTAGTTACCTTTTATTAAAGGAATCAAATATAAAAATTTTAATTAAAAAGGCGCTACATTATTGTATTAAATACACAAAGCAATATATAAAATATATATAACATATATTGCGTATTGTGTATATATTTTTATTATGTTTAGTTAACAATAATTAACAAACCATAATAAAATGAGAAAATTAATAACAATCTTAATGATTGGGACCTGTACATTAATGTATGGACAATCCCAAAACATTTCTGGTCTTGTTTCAGATGATGGAGGATCTGGTTTACCTGGAGTAAGCGTAAAGGTAAAAGGAACATCCTCAGGAACTGTAACAAACGGAGAAGGAAAATACTCAATTGAATCTGATGCTAATGGTACATTAGTATTTTCATTTGTTGGGTACAAGAAACAAGAAATAGCCATTCAGGGTAAATCTTCTATAAATGTCACTATGACTGAGGGGATTATAATGGACGAAGTAGTAGTAACTGCTTTGGGAATTTCTAGAGATAAAAAATCTCTTGGATACGCAACCCAAACTATCGATGGTGATAATCTGGCAACCATGAAAGATGTGAACTTTATGAGTTCATTGTCTGGTCAAGTTGCTGGTGCACAAATTAAAAATAGTGGAACAATGGGAGGGTCTGCTAATGTTATAATTAGAGGATATTCTTCAATAGATGGAAATAACCAGCCGCTATATGTAGTAGATGGTATCCCAATTAATAACGACATTACTAACGGAAGTAATCAACAAACCGGAAGAGGGGGGTTTGATTATGGAAATGCTGCAATGGATATCAATCCGCAAGATATTGCTTCTATAAACGTCCTAAAAGGTGCTGCAGCATCTGCACTGTATGGAGCAAGAGCAGCAAATGGAGTTATACTCATTACTACTAAAAAAGGAACAAAGGGTAAAAAAGGTATCGGAGTTACTGTTACTCATAATACAACTATAGGACAGATTAATAAAAACACTATGCCAACCTATCAGAACGAATATGGTGCTGGATATGGAAAATTTTATGGTCCTGATACGTCTTTTAACGGTATTGTTACCAATGGGTATATTGAAAATATAGATTTAGATGGAGATGGTGTTGACGATGCTTTGGCTAACCCAATGGGAGATGACGCTTCTTATGGAGCTCCATTTTCAAGTGTTGATGAGCTTTTAACTTGGGAGTCTATTCACCCAGAGCTTTCAACTTATCTACAGCCACAACCTTTTCAGGGGTCTGCCAATAATCCAACTACCTTTTATGAAACTTCTGTTATGACAACCAATGCAGTTTCTTTAGATGGAGCTAGCGACAAAGGATCTTACAGATTTTCTGTTAGTGATATGTTTGCTAATGGAATACTACCAAATAGTGAGTTAAGAAAAAACAATGCGTCTTTAAATGTTAGCTATGAATTAAGTGATAAATTAAACTTTAGTTCATCTATGCAATATGTTCAAAATCAAGGTACTGGAAGATTTGGAACTGGTTATGACAATAATAATGTTAACCAATCTTTTAGACAATGGTATGATGTTTCTGTCGATATGGAGGCACAAAAAGCTGCTTATGAACTAAATGGAAACAATCTGTCTTGGAATGCTTATGGGTTTTCTTCACCAGAAGCAACAAGAGCAGATCCACATTATTTTGACAATCCATATTGGATGAGAAATACTAACTATTCTACAGATTCTAGAGATAGATTTATTGGGAATATGGTTTTAAACTACGAAATTAACGATTGGTTAAATGTAATGGGAAGAGTTACCAACGACAACTACAGTGAGTTAAGAGAAGAAAGAATTGGTTCTCAGTCTGTTGACGTTGCAAAATATAGTAAGTATACTAAGACATTCTTTGAAAGGAACTACGATTTGTTTTTAAATTTTGACAAAGACCTAAATGATAAATTAAATCTATTTGGGATGGTTGGAACCAACCTAAGAAGGTCTGCAGTCAATATTACTGATGGACAAACGAATGGCGGATTAGTTGTTCCAGGAGTTTACTCTTTCAGCAACAGTGTTAACACACCTGAAGCTGCTAGCGAAACTGATGCAGCTAGAGCGGTTGATGGATACTTAGGAAGAGCAACTTTGGCATACGATAGGTTTTTATATTTAGATCTTTCTGCTAGATACGATGTTAGTTCTACATTGCCAGTAGATAATAATTCATTCTTTTATCCTGCTGCTACAGCAAGTTTAATTTATTCAGAATTATTTGACATCTCTGGAATGGACTTTGGTAAATTGAGATTAAATTATGCACAAGTTGGTAACGATGCCCCAATGCAAAGACTCCAAAATATATATTCAATGGGAACTGCATTTGGATCTTCAACTTTAGCTAGTGCTCCAAATACTGGATATAATAGTAATTTACTTCCAGAGAATACTACAAGTTTAGAAATTGGATTTGAAAACAAGTTTTTCAACAATAAACTTGGTTTAGATATTACTCTATATCAAGCAACAACGGATAATCAAATACTTGCAGTAAGGCCTTCCTCATCTTCTGGAACATATTTTCAATATGTAAATGCAGGAAAAGTTCAAAACCAAGGAATTGAACTTCAACTTTATGCCAATGTACTTCAATCGGGAGACTTTAGTTGGGATACTAGAATTAACTGGGCGAGAAATAGGAATGAAGTCTTAGAGCTAACTGGAAATTTAGAAACCTATCAATTGGGTTCTTTCCAAGGAGGTGTTACAGTTGAGGCTACCATTGGAGAATCTTATGGTTCAATAAAAGGTACTGATTTTGTTTACCATGATGGGGAGAAAATTGTTGTTAACCATCCATCCGCTTCTAGAGGAGGAATGGTTTATGGTAAAACTGCTTCTACCCAAACTATTGGTAATATAATGCCAGATTGGACAGGTGGATGGACCAATACCTTTACTTATAAAAACTTAACTGCCAGCGCATTGATAGATGTGCAATGGGGAGGAGACTTTTTCTCTTTAGATACTTGGTATGGTTATGGAACTGGAATTTATGCAGATCAAGCAGGAACCAATGCCGATGGTGTCGAGGTTAGAGAGTCGATTGCCAATGGTGGTGGTCTTTCAATTGGTGGTGTAATGGCATCTACTGATGCAGATGGAGCTTACCTTCTAGATGCAGACGGTAACTACACTTCAGATGGTACTGAAAATACAGTCAACGGTTTTGTAGGAGATTACAATAATTATGCAGGCTGGAAAAATGCTCCAAATGCAATGCATGTTTATGATGCGACTTATATTAAATTAAGACAGCTTGCTATTTCTTATTCATTACCAAGTAGTATGTTCTCTGGAAAAGGTTTCCAAGGAATAGACATTGGTATTATGGCAAGAAATCTTGCAATTCTTTATAAAAAGAGTCCACATACTGATCCTGAAGCTGGTTTAAGCGCAGGAAATATTCAAGGGTACCAATCAGGAGCATATCCTGCCGTAAGAGAATTGGGATTAAACGTAACATTTAAATTTTAAGAAAATGAAATCAATAATAAACTATAGTTTGGTATTATTTCTGCTCATTGCAGTAGGATGTACAAAAGATATTGATCAATTCAATAACAATGACAAATCTCCAACAACAGTACCTGCAAATTCATTATTTGCAAATGCTACTGTAGAATTAATGGATTATTTGGCAAGCCCCAATGTAAATGTAAATACATTTAGATTGTGGTCTCAACACTGGACTCAATCTACTTATACAGATGAGTCAAACTTCCAGCTTATTAATAGAAATATTAACGGAGAAGTTATGGAAAGAATGTACGCAAGAGTTTTAAGAGACGTTAAAGAATGCAGAGGGTTTGTCAATGCAAGCGCTACTAATTCTGAAGCGGTGAAGAACACTCAGCTAGCTGTTTTAGATGTGCTTGAAGTATGCGCATATTCTATTTTGGTGGATATTTTTAACGATGTCCCTTACAGTGAAGCATTAATGGGAGTGGATAACTTATCTCCAGCCTATGACGATGCAAGTACTATTTATTCCTCATTAGCAACTACTTTAGATGGAGCTATAACCGTTCTTTCTGGAAGTTCTGATATGGGAGACTTTGCAGGTTCAGATTTGATTTATGCAGGTAGTACCTCTCATTGGACAATGTTAGCCAATTCTCTAAAATTAAGAATGGCAATGAGAATGGCAGATGTTGCAGGAAGTGGTAGTCAAGCTATGGCTGAAGCAGCTGCTGCTGGAGTTTTTGCATCCAATGACGATCATGCTTATATAATGTATCAGTCATCTACACCAAATACTAACCCTCTTTGGGAAGATTTAGTACAAAGCGGCAGAACAGATTTTTTAGCATCTGTCACATTAGCGGATATAATGAATGCAACTAACGATCCAAGAAGAGCCATTTATTTTAGAAATCTAGATTCTACAGGAGCAATTACTACTTCTGGACAACATGGATTAGATGGTGCATATGCTGATTTCTCACAACCTGGTGATATATTAGAAGTTCCAACTCATCCTGGAGTTTTACTTTCTTATGCTGAGGTATGCTTTCATTTAGCAGACGCTGCAAATAGAGGATGGAATGTTGGCGGGGATGCCGAAACTCATTATAAAAATGGAGTTTCTGCTTCTATGCTTCAGTGGGGTAGCGATCAAGCCACTGCAGATGCGTTCTTACTTGAAACAGATGTTGCTTGGGATGCTTCAATGGCTGAACAGAGAATAGGAACTCAAAAATGGGTTGCTATGTATGATCAAGGTTTAGAGGCCTGGTGTACTTGGAAAATGTACGATTATCCAGCAATGGGTACTGCAGCTCAGGCTGGTACAATCACTCCAACAAGGTATAATTATAGCGTTGATGAATATTCAGTTAATTCTACAAATGTTTCTGCTGCCAACGGCGGAAGTGATTTAACTACTGATAAAGTATTTTGGGATGTTGATTAGTAATCAATCTTAAATTTAACTTTTATAAAAGCCCCTTTTTAGGGGCTTTTTTTATTTCTTTTCTTTAAGAACATACCTTAAAGTAGACCTGCTTCTTTGCTGAATTAATATTTCCTGATTTTGAAACAACTCTGGAATATTTAAGTTTTTAAAATGTCTAATGGTAAGAAGGTTTACTTTTTCATTGTATTTTAAAGTATATTTTTTTTGAATTTCTAAAATCAGAACTGGCAACTCGGAAGGAGCAATTATTCCACAAACAGAAAAGCTTAGTGCTGAATTTTGCATTAGATGAACCTTTAACCCAGTTTTTGAAAAAATAGAAAAAATATCACTGATGTGTTCCTCAAAAATAAAGGAATAGTCCTTAGAACTTATGGAAAGTAGTATTTGATTTGGTTTATAGATAACAGAGGGAATACTTTTGTCATCTTTTCCCAATTTACTAATTGAGCTTCCTTCGTGTTCTTTTTTAATGAAAGACCTTATTGTAAGAGGAATATTTTTGTTTTCAAGGGGTTTTACCGTATTAGGGTGAATTACCGAGGCTCCCAAATAAGAAAGTTCAATAGCTTCTTTAAAAGAAATTTTCTTAAGAATTTGTGTTTTATCAAACCATTTTGGATCTGCATTTAATAACCCATCCACATCTTTCCAAATTATTACTTCTTCGACATCCATTGACCAAGCAAAAATAGCAGCAGAAAAATCACTTCCTTCTCTTCCTAAAGTAGTAGTTACTCCATTTAGATTAGAACCAATAAACCCTTGTGTGAGGTATGTTTTATTTTTACTGAGATTGGAATTAATTTTTCTTTTAGTTTCCTCCCAATTAACTCTAGAATCTGTAGCATTATTAGAAGTTTTTATAAACTCTCTAGCGTCTATCCACGTATTTTCAACATCTTCTTTATTTAAATAACTCGAAATAATTAAAGTGGAGAAAAGCTCTCCAAAAGAAACAATTTTAGAGTAACTTATATTGTTTTCTTGTTTTGTTTTAGCTCCAATATAATCAACTAATTCTTGGGTTAAATCATTAAATAATTTTAGAAAATCAGAATTATTATTTAATTCCAAATCCTCAATAATAGCCTTGTGAAATTTTATTATTTCTTTAGCTATCTCAGTAGATTTAAGGGTTTTATTTTCTAAATAGTTTTTCCAGACTAGTTCTAATTTATTGGTGGTTTTGTCAATTGCAGAAATAACAATTACTAAATTTTCTTTGTAAGAAGACACTATCTCTTTAAGGTTGTAGATAGCCTTTGGGTTTTTTACAGATGCACCGCCAAATTTAAATACTTTACTCAATTTTTTATAAATTAAATACTAAAGCTAATATATTCTATTATAGTTTATGCTGTAAAAAATAATTTCATCACTTTTACGTCAAATACACTGCAATATTAGATATTTGTAAAAAATAGTAGATGAAGAACAAAACAGTTGGAGAATTTATTGTAGAATCGCAGAACAATTTTCCTGGATCTACTGGTGAATTATCTAAAATTTTAAGCGCTGTTAAGTTGGCCTCTAAAATAGTTAGTCATCAAATAAATAAAGCGGGATTAGCAAAAGAAATTTTAGGATCTTCAGGAAGAGAAAATATTCAAGGAGAAGACCAACAAAAATTAGATGTCTTTGCCAATGATTCCTTTATAAACGCATTATCCGCAAGAGGAGTAATATGTGGTGTTGCTTCGGAAGAAAACGATTCTTTTGTTGCTTTTAAAAACAACGTTAATAACGATGCTAAGTATGTTGTATTAATTGACCCCCTCGATGGATCTTCTAATATAGATGTCAATGTTTCTGTTGGATCCATATTTAGCGTTTATAAGAGAAAAACTCTAAAGGGATCGCCAGTCGAATTAAAAGATTTTTTACAACCAGGTAATCAACAAGTAGCTTCTGGCTACATTATATACGGCTCTTCAACTATGCTTGTTTATACCACAGGAAGTGGCGTAAATGGTTTTACTTTTGACCCAAGTATTGGTGTGTTCTTTTTATCTCATCCAAATATGAAAACCCCTATTCAAGGAACAATTTATTCTGTTAATGAAGGAAATTTAACCCAATTTAAAAAACCTGTGGCAGAATATATTAAATTTTGCCAGTCTCAAAACCAGCTTAAAGGAAAACAGGCCTATAGCTCTAGATATATAGGTTCTTTAGTAGCAGATTTCCATAGAAACCTTATTAAAGGTGGAATCTATTTATATCCATCCACTGAAGCCAATCCAACAGGGAAATTAAGATTAACCTATGAGTGCGCTCCATTGGCCTTCTTAATCGAGCAAGCCGGAGGAAGAGCAATTTCAGAAAGCCAAAGAATTATGGACATCGTTCCGTCTGAACTCCATCAAAGAGTTCCCTTTTTTGTAGGCTCTAAAAGCATGATTGACCAATTAGAAGAAATTATAGAGAGTGAGTCTAAATCAGTTTAAAACTAGATTAGCTGCATCAATTGCTTTTTCCGAAATTTCAAGAGTTTGGCAAGATAGTTCTGGAATATCTTTAAAAAACACTTCTGGATCTTATTTATCTTTTTTAAGTTATTGTCTTATTCAAGAAAAAAATGGGAACCATCTTTTTATTCTTCCCGACAAAGAAGAGGCCTTATACTTCTTTAATGATTTAGAAAATTTATTCAATTCTGAAAGAGGAACAACTTTACTTTTCTATCCTGCATCTTACAGAAGACCTTACCAAATTATGGATTCTGACGCTACAAGCGTGCTTCAAAGAACAGAAGTTTTAGATGCGCTTGGCAAAGAGAGAAAAAAATTAATTGTAGTCACCTACCCAGAGGCTATTGTAGAAAAAGTAATTGAAAAAAAGAATTTCGAGAAAAATAATTTGACTATTTCCGTAGGCGAGGAATTAGAATTGGATTTAATCGACGAAATATTAATTGATTTAGATTTTGAGAAAGTAGACTATGTATACGAGCCTGGTCAATTTGCAATAAGAGGGGGGATTATAGATGTTTTTTCTTTTAATTATGAAATGCCTTATCGCGTGGAGCTTTTTGGAGATGAGATAGAGTCTATAAGAGAATTTGATCCGGTTAACCAGCTATCTGTAACAACATTAAACAGAATTAAAATTGTTCCCAATATCAATAATATATCTTTTTCCAAAGATAGAGTTTCCTTTTTGGAGTACCTACCAAAAAACACCAGACTATGGGTGAAAGACTTAGAAACATCTCAAAAGAAAATGGAGCAAGGCTTTGAAATTGCTAGCAAAGTTTACAATAAAATAAAAGAAAAAAAGAGTCTGCTTCTTCCAGTAGAAATGTACTTGTCCCCTTTAGAATTTCATACTAAGATAAAAGAATATAAAGTTTTAGAATGGAATAGAACTGTACATGAAAAAGAGTCTTTACTTATTGACTGCAACTCTGTAGAGCAGCCCAAGTTCAACAAGAATTTTGATATTCTTGTTAAAAGTCTGGAAGAATGGAAAAATGAAGAATATTCTATTTTTATTTGCTCTGATCAAGATTCTCAAATTAGTAGACTAAGATCCATATTCATGGAATTAGACAAAGAATCCTTATGTAGCTTTATTACAATAGGACTTCACCAAGGATTTATAGACCACAATGAAAAAATTGTAGTTTTCACAGATCATCAAATTTTTGAAAGATACCATCGTTTTAATTCTAGAAAAAGTGTCTCCAAATCTAAAGAGACCTTTACTCTGAAAGAAATATACGATTTACAAAAAGGAGATTTTGTTGTCCATATCGATCATGGAGTTGGAGAATTTTCTGGATTAGAAAAAATAGATGTACAAGGAAAGCAGCAGGAAGCAATAAGATTAATTTACAAAGGGGGAGATATTTTATATGTAAGTATCCATTCTCTTCATAGAATAACTAAGTTTTCTGGGAAAGATGGGACCAAACCCTCTTTGAATAAATTAGGATCACCAGCATGGTCAATGGCGAAACAAAAAGCCAAGAAAAAGATAAAAGAAGTAGCTTTTGATTTGATAGAATTATATGCTAAAAGAAGAATGCAATCTGGTTTTGAATTTCAACCTGACACCTATCTTCAAAATGAATTAGAGGCATCTTTTATTTATGAAGATACACCAGATCAGCTCGCATCAACTTCTGCAGTAAAATTAGATATGGAAAAGCCACATCCAATGGACCGGCTTGTTTGTGGAGATGTTGGTTTTGGGAAAACTGAAATTGCTATTAGAGCGGCTTTTAAAGCAGTAGCAGATAACAAACAAGTGGCGGTCTTAGTTCCTACAACGGTTTTAGCTTTTCAGCATTTCAGAACTTTTTCTGAAAGACTTAAAGATTTTCCATGTAATGTTGATTATATCAATCGTTTTAAATCTTCAAAAAATACTAAAACTACTTTAGAAGGTTTGAAAAACGGGAAAGTTGACATTTTAATTGGAACTCATAAATTAATTGGAAAGGATGTTGTTTTTAAAGATTTAGGACTTTTAATTATTGATGAAGAACAGAAATTTGGTGTTGGAGTTAAAGACCAACTTAAAAACATTAAAGTTAATGTAGATACTTTGACACTAACAGCTACACCAATTCCAAGAACACTTCAATTTAGCCTAATGAATGCTAGAGATTTATCCATTATTAATACACCTCCTCCAAACAGATTTCCCGTTGAAACAATTGTTCAGTCATTTTCCGAAGACACCATTAAAGAAGCTATCGACTACGAGATAGAACGAGAAGGGCAAGTATTTTTTGTTCATAACAGAGTTCAAAATATTAATGAAATAGCAGCCATGATTACTAGATTATGTCCAAATGCAAGAATTGCTGTAGGGCACGGCCAAATGGAAGGTAAAAAGTTAGAGGCTATTATTTTAGACTTCATGGATGGACTATACGATATTTTAGTAGCGACAACAATTATAGAATCCGGAATAGATATTCCCAATGCCAATACCATAATCATTAACAATGCCAATCATTTTGGGTTAAGTGATTTGCACCAGCTAAGAGGAAGAGTTGGGAGGTCAAATAAAAAAGCATTTGCCTATTTATTCACTCCACCACCTCAACATCTTTCTTCAGAAGCTAGAAAGAGACTCCATGCAATAGAACAATTTTCAGATTTGGGAAGCGGATTTAATATAGCAATGCGAGATTTAGACATTAGGGGAGCTGGAGATTTACTGGGGGCTAATCAGAGCGGATTTATCAATGATATAGGATTTGACACCTATCAGAAAATTTTGGATGAAGCAATTCTAGAATTAAAAGAAAATGAGTTTAAATCTGTATTTTCAGAAGAACTAAAGGAAAGGGAATTTGTAAAAGAATGTATATTAGAAACAGACTTATCATTAGTGATTCCAGATGATTATGTAAACGACATAAATGAAAGACTTACCCTATACAAAAGACTAGACACTTTAACATTCCATGAAGCTATTAGTACTTTTTCTAAAGAGCTAAAAGATAGATTTGGAGAAATCCCAAGCCAAACAAAAGAACTAATTAATACATTAAACCTAAGAGAAAAGGCAAAAAAAATAGGGTTTGAAAAATTAGTTATAAAACAAAATAAATTAGTGGGAAAATTCACCACTAGTCACCCAACTTATTTTGAATCAACTAGTTTTACCAAGGTTTTAAACTTTGTCCAAAAGCACAAAAAGGGAGTGCAACTTAAAGAGAAAAATAAGGTTTTGATTTTAACACTTGAAAATATAGGAACTATTCAAGAAGCTAATGAAAGGCTTCAGCAGTTAGTGGATTAAGATTTTATCTCAAAATCATCCATAAATTTAGTAGTGAAATCGCCCTCTAAAAATTTTTCATTTTCTAAAAGTTGTTGATGAAATGGAATGGTTGTTTTAACTCCTTCAATGATATATTCATCCAATGCTCTTTTCATTTTCTGAATTGCTTCTTCTCTAGTTTGTGCTACTGTAATTAATTTAGAAATCATAGAGTCGTAATGCGGAGGAATTATATAATTAGCATATACATGGGTGTCAATTCTAATTCCATGACCGCCAGGAGAGTGGTAGTTGGTAATTTTCCCTGGTGAAGGGATAAAGTTTTTGTGAGGATCTTCAGCATTAATTCTACACTGAATAGCATGCATTTCAGGGAAATAATCTTTTCCTGATATTTTTTCTCCGGAAGCAATTTTAATCTGCTCCTTAATCAAATCGTAGTTGATTACTTCTTCAGTAATGGTATGCTCTACTTGAATTCTTGTGTTCATCTCCATGAAGTAGAAATTACGATACTTATCTACTAAAAATTCAACAGTTCCAACTCCTTCATACTTAACTGCTTTTGCAGCTTTTTTTGCAGCTTCTCCCATTTTTTTTCTTAACTGTGTAGTCATAAACGGGGAGGGTGTTTCTTCTACTAGTTTCTGGTGTCTTCTTTGGATGGAACAATCTCTTTCAGAGAGATGACAAACTTTACCGTATTGATCTGCAGCAATTTGAATTTCTATATGTCTAGGTTCCTCAATAAATTTTTCCATATACATACCATCATTTCCAAATGCGGCAGCTGCTTCATTTCTAGCTGAGGACCAACCATCATTTAGTTCTTCGTCATTCCAACAAAGCCTCATTCCTTTTCCACCACCTCCAGCGGTTGCTTTAAGCATTACAGGGTAGGTTATTTTATTAGCAACTTTTTTAGCTTCTTGAAAATCTTTGAGAATTCCAACAGAACCAGGTATTGTAGGGACTTTTGCTTTTCTCATGGTTTCCTTAGCCGAAGCTTTATCTCCCATAGAGTCTATTTGTTCAGGAAGAGCACCAATAAATTTAATTTCATGTTCTTGACAAATTCTAGAAAAATTTGCGTTTTCCGACAAGAAACCATAACCCGGATGAATAGCATCTGCATTGGTAATTTCAGCTGCAGCAATAATATTTGGAATTTTCAGATAAGAATCTTTACTAGAAGCCGGACCTACACATACAGCTTCATCTGCAAATTTTACGTGCAAGCTATCTTTATCTGCGGTTGAATAAACAGCAACTGTTTTAATCCCCATTTCTTTACAAGTTCTAATTACACGTAATGCAATTTCTCCCCTATTGGCTATTAGAATTTTTTTAAACATAGTTAAAGTGTTCTTTTTAAGAAGGGTCTATAAGGAATAGAGGTTGATCAAACTCTATTGGGGACACATCGTCAAGTAATATTTTAACCACTTTTCCAGAAACTTCAGACTCAATTTCGTTAAAGAGCTTCATAGCTTCTATTATACATAGCGTATCTCCAGGTTTAATTACCGATCCAACTTCAATAAATGGTGGCTTGTCTGGAGCTGAGGATCTATAGAAGGTACCAATCATTTGAGCTTTCACAGTGATTAAATTACTATCTTCTTTCTTCTCTGGCTTTGTTTCTGCAGGAGTTGAGACTTCAGCAACTACTTGTGGAGGCTGAACCATTGTTTGTGGAATAGAACCAACAGGACTTATCTGTTGTACAATTTTTGTTTCTTCTTTAAAATTAGTTTTTTTCTTGGCCATATAGTCAGACTTTATGACAAGTTTAAAATCTTTTTTTTCGATTTCTACTTCGTTGACACCAGCTTTGGCGACGAATTTTATTAAATCTTGGATCTCGTTAATATTCATATTTAATTCATTAAATAATATGTAAATCTAAAATAAAAATGATTTAATCCTTAATTATCTTACTAATATGCCCATTTTAAATAAACACTTCCCCAGGTAAATCCACCACCAAAGGCAGCCAATACTATATTATCTCCTTTTTTTAGTTTTTTCTCCCATTCCCACAGACATAGTGGAATAGTTGCGGATGTAGTATTGCCATATTTTTCAATATTAATCATTACTTTATCCTTAGTTAATCCCATTCTGTTAGCTGTAGCATCAATTATCCTTAAGTTTGCTTGGTGTGGGACAAGCCAATCAACATCTTCTCCAGTAAGATTATTTCTTTCCATTATTTCAGCAGAAACATCGGCCATTTTAGTGACGGCAAATTTGAAAACAGATCTACCTTCCTGAAAAATAAAATTATCTGGGTGACCAACATTTTCTTTAGTAATTGGGAAAGCAGAACCTCCATGTTTTTGGATAAGCAATTCTCTTCCCGAACCATCCGCTTTTAAAATAGAATCTATTATTCCATTTCCTTCTTGATCAGGCTCTAGTAAAACTCCTGCACATCCATCCCCAAATATCACACAAGTATTTCTATCCTTATAATTGACGATGGAGGACATAATATCTCCTCCTAAAACAATCACCTTTTTATATCTCCCTGATTCAACAAATTGTTGCCCAGTAACAAGAGTATAAATAAATCCTGAGCAAGCTGCGCTTAAATCAAAACCCCAAGCATTGGTTGCTCCACTTTTATCGCACACTATATTAGAGGTGCTTGGAAATCTATGATCTGCAGTTACCGTACCAACTATTATCATATCAATTTCAAGCGGGGAAATTCCTCTTTTATCGCAAATAGCTTTAACGACTTGGCTTCCCAAATCTGAAAGTGTTTCTCCATCTGCTACAATTCTTCTCTCTTTAATTCCAGTTCTCGTGGTAATCCACTCGTCATTTGTGTCTACCATTTTTTCTAAATCCTTGTTAGAAAGGATTTTTTCAGGAACGACACCATGCACACATGTTATCGCTGCATTTATATTGCTCATCTAAAGGCTTTTTTAATTTTAGAATTAAGGTTGGAATTAATTAGGTCTTTTCCTAACAAAATCATGTTTTTTATAGCATTTTCGTTACTAATTCCATGTCCAATTAAAACATTTCCATCCACACCAAGAACAGGTGTGCCACCATAAATTTCATAGTTAAATCTGTCAAAATAGTCGTCTTTAATATTTTTCTGATTAATTAAAGAATAAAAAGATTCTGCTAATTTAAGGACTACATTTCCTGTAAATCCATCACAGACTATAACGTCTGCTTTGTCATTGAAAAGATCTCTTCCTTCCACATTTCCAACAAAATTAATATCGTCGTTGTCTTCCAGTAACTGGAAGGTAGATTGAGTAAGTAAGTTCCCTTTCCCCTTTTCCTCACCAATGTTTAGAAGACCAACCTTTGGCTTTTGGATATTGTAGACGTTCTCGGCAAAAAGACTCCCTAATATTGCAAATTGAAATAATACGTCAGGTTTA
>Ga0209307_1001272_pt1 | contig 15966 bp, 19 predicted proteins | sample COGITO_mtgs_1105_FD_185519 | JGI IMG/M metagenome (GOLD analysis project Ga0209307, IMG submission 185519) | Pelagic marine microbial communities from North Sea - COGITO_mtgs_110530 (SPAdes) (version 2) | ecosystem: Environmental > Aquatic > Marine > Epipelagic ... | reverse complement strand
AAAAAATTGAAAATACAAAAATTATAAATTTTACAGATTTTATCAAAGAAATAAAAGTGTAGGAAAATATGTTTCTTTAAATAACCAAATAATACAATATGAAATTATTAGAAAACAAATCAGCAATAATTACTGGAGCAACAAGAGGAATTGGACGTGGAATTGCAGTAGAATTTGCAAAACAAGGTGCCAATGTAGCATTTACCTATAGCTCTTCTGTAGAAGCAGCAAGCGAATTGGAAGCAGAATTAAAAGCATTTGGAGTTTCTGCAAAAGGATATCAATCTAATGCAGCAAATTTTGATGCAGCTCAAGAATTGGCAAAAGAAGTTTTAGCAGAATTTGGAACTATTGATATTTTAGTAAACAATGCAGGAATTACAAAAGACAATTTATTAATGCGAATTTCTGAAGATGATTTTGATAAAGTTATTGAAGTAAACTTAAAATCAGTTTTTAATTTAACAAAAGCTGTTATAAGACCGATGATGAAACAAAGAGCAGGTTCTATTATTAATATGAGTTCTGTAGTTGGTTTAAAGGGAAATGCTGGGCAAACCAATTATGCAGCATCAAAAGCTGGTATTGTAGGGTTTTCTAAATCTGTGGCATTAGAGTTAGGTTCTAGAAATGTTAGAAGCAACGTAATTGCTCCAGGTTTTATAGAAACAGAAATGACTGATAAATTAGATGAAAAAGTAGTACAAGGTTGGCGAGATTCCATTCCTTTAAAAAGAGGAGGAAGTCCACAAGATATTGCAAATGCTTGCGTATTTTTAGCTTCGGATATGAGTAGCTACATTACAGGGCAAACTTTATCTGTAGATGGTGGAATGTTAACATAAAACTTTGATAATTAACACTATAATTTTAAATGTTATATAAAATGTCTGTTTTTAAACAGGCATTTTTTTATTCATCGATATTTGTTTACCAATCGTCTAAAGTAATATTACACTTATCTAAATATTTAGTTTTCAGCCTTAAAGGCGTTGTATCTTTGTAGTGTAAAACAAAAAACTATGAATACTCAAGAACTTTTAATCAAGCATCAACCAGTTATAAATGAACTAAAAAAAGAACATTTAACAAGTTTTGAAATTTTAAAAAAAACAAAAAACATTTCTTTAATACTTGTGATATATAATATTTTAGATGAGTTAAACGCTATTGGAGTTTTAAAAAGTTATGTAAAACAAGATACTAAATATTATTATATAGCATAAACTTAATAATATAGCCCTATAAACCCTTAAAGCCCTAAACCCCTTTTATCTTTAAATATCTCTAAAATTTATTCCCTAAATAAATATAGATATTATTAAAAACCTATAACATTTAACGTTGTAGGTTTTTTGTTTGTAGATAGTTATTTATATCTTTCCCATAAAATAGTAAGTTTGCAACCAACGTTAATTTTATACTGTATTTTAGCCCTGTTATTGAGTATTTCAATAGCCTATTTCCAATATTTTTATCAAATAAAAAATAGAATTAAGGTTACACCTGTTTTATTTGTTTTAAAAACGGTAAGTGTTTTCTTATTAATTCTATTATTGATAAATCCTACTATAGAGAAAAATGAAATTACCAACGTAAAACCTGTTTTATCTGTTTTGGTTGATAATTCTAAATCGACTTCTTTTTTTAAGGAGGATAAAAATGCGGGAAATATTTTAAAACAAATTGAAAATAATACTCAGATAAATAGAAAATTTGATGTTCAAAAATTTACGTTTGGTACTTCTTTACAGGTTTTAGATAGTCTTTCTTTTAATGCTGCTCAAACCAATATTGCAGATGGAATTCTAGGAGTAAATAATTTACAAAAAGATAAAATTTCACCCATTATTTTAATTTCTGATGGAAACCAAACTATTGGTCAAGATTATGAGTTTATCAATAGTAAACAGCCAATTTATCCAATTGTTATTGGAGATACAACAAAATTTGTTGATGTTAAAATATCGCAACTAAATGTAAATAAATATAGTTACATCAAAAATAAATTTCCAGTAGAAGTAATTTTAAATTATGAAGGAACCGAAAATGTAACTTCACAATTTTCAATATTTAGTAATGGAAAATCAATATTTAAAAAAAATGTTTCTTTTACTTCGGATAAAAAGTCGGTTACTGTTGTTGCTAATTTAACATCCATTAAAGAGGGTTTACAGTATTATTCAGCTTCTATTTCAAAGATTAATAATGAGAAAAATATCAAAAATAATAGTAAAAGTTTTTCTGTAGAAGTTATAGACGAACAAACAAAAGTATTGCTATTAACTTCAGTTTTACATCCAGATTTGGGCGCTTTTAAAAAATCAATTGAAAGTAATAAACAGCGATCTGTAACAGTGTCTGCAATTGACAAATTTACACAGCAATTAGAAGATTATCAACTGGTTATTCTGTATCAACCTAATTCTAATTTTAATTCGGTTTTTACAAAAATCAAAGAGAATAATAGCAACTATTTAGTGGTTTCTGGTGCAAATACAGATTGGAATTTTATCAACCAAAAAGCATTAGGGTTTCGTAAAAACGCAATCAATCAAACAGAAAATTATGGGTCAATTTACAACGATGCTTTTTTAACTTTTTTACAAGAAGATATTGGTTTTAATAATTATCCACCTTTATTAGATAAGTTTGGAGAAGTTACAATCACTAAAGAACATCAGGTTTTATTGTCTCAAAACATAAATGGTGTTGAAACTAAACAACCTTTATTAGCAACTTTTGATGTAAATACTCAAAAATCTGCAATATTATTAGGAGAAGGTATTTGGAAATGGAGAGCAGCTAGTTTTTTAAATACGAATTCTTTTGAGAATTTTGATAAATTTATTGGGAATTTAGTGCAATATTTAGCATCTAATAAAAAGAGAAATCGTTTGGAAGTAAATGCAGAAACTTTGTATCCTGCAAACTCAACCATAAATATATCAGCATTTTATACAGATAAAAATTATCAATTCGATGCAAGAGCATCACTTGAAATAACCATTACAAACACAGAAACGAAGGAAGTTTTAAAAGTACCTTTTTCATTGGTTAATAATTCTTATCAAACTGAAATTGAAAATCTTGCTTCTGGAGAATATATTTATAAGGTTTCAGTTTTTGGACAAAATATCAACAGATTTGGTCAGTTTATAATTACGGATTATGAAGTGGAAGAGCAGTTTACAAATGCGAATGTAAATAAATTGCAAAAATTAGCGGATAAAACAGGAGGGAAGTTATTTTATAAAAATCAAGTTGATGAAATTTCTAAAAACTTATTAGAAAACGATTCTTTTTATACGATTCAAAAATCATCAATAAAACAAGAGAATTTAATTGATTGGAGATGGATTTTATTCATTGTAATTGGTTTATTTACTGCAGAATGGTTTCTAAGAAAATACCATGGAAAAATTTAAGAAATTTATAATACATATCAATTGGGTTTGATGTCTTTAAGTCGTAAATTTGATAAATTTATAAAAAACAATAAAAATGGCAAATAACCAAATGGATTTAAAGTTTCCAAAAGGAGGCGTATTTATTATCATTATTCTAGTTGCAGTTGTAATTTTATTTTCTAAATCTACGGTTACTATTGGTCCTGGAGAAGGAGGTGTTCTTTTTGAAACGTTAGGAGATGGTATTAATACAGAAACTTCGTATGGAGAAGGTTTTCATATTGTTGCTCCTTGGAACAGAATGATTATTAGAAAAGTACGTCAACAATCTATTTCTGATGAAATGAATGTTCTTTCTGTAAACGGATTAGAAGTTAAAGTAAATGGTACAATTTGGTACGAGCCAGAACTTTCGAATCTTGGAAAATTAATTAAAACGAAAGGTGAGGATTATGAACGCGAATTGTTAGATCCTGCAATTAATGCAGCTGCAAGAAGTGTTGTTGGTCGTTACACACCAGAGCAATTATATTCTAGTAAAAGAGATGTTATTGAACAAGAAATTTTAGATGAAGTTCAGTTGGTTTTAAAAGATCAATATTTATCTGTAAAAAGAGTTTTGGTAGAAGATGTTAAATTACCAAGTACCATTAGAATTGCAATTGAAACAAAACTAAAGCAAGAACAAGAGTCTTTAGAATATGAATTTAGATTATCGAAAGCTAAAAAAGAAGCTGAAAGACAAAAAATTGATGCAGAAGGTAAAGCTGTTGCAAATCAGATTTTAAGTGCTTCTTTAACAGATAAAATTCTTCAAGAAAAAGGAATTGACGCAACTTTAGAGTTGGCTAAATCACAAAATAGTAAAGTGGTTGTTATTGGTTCTGGAAAAGATGGTTTACCAATTATATTAGGAAATCAATAAAATTCTTTAAACTTATGTGACGTCCTGAAATAGCGTTACAGAATTAATAATCTAAAGGTAGTGATTTTATATCACTACCTTTTTTACTTTTATATTGTTTTCTTTTGACTTTATTTTGTTGGTGCATTTGATTTGGTGTCAGCATATAATTAGATAAATGAGGCCTTACATTATTATAAATTTCTACAGCATTTTGAACCAATTTTGTTTTAATTTCAAGATTTGTGTCATATTTATCAATATCAAATTCTTGTTTTAAAATTCCATTTATTCTTTCTGCAATTGCGTTTTCATAAGGATCATATTGTTCAGTCATACTTGGTATAATATCATTTTTGTCTAATAAACTTTGATATTCATTCGAACAATATTGTAAACCTCTATCAGAATGATGTATAATAGGTTGATTTTTATATTTTCTCTTTTTAAGCGCCATTTCCAAAGCAGCTAAAGAACCTCTTACATTTAAACTATCACTCACATTATAACCCACAACTTTCTTGGAATAAGCATCTGTTATCAAAGCTAAATAGCTTGGATTTTTTCTGTTACCAATGTAAGTAATATCACTTACCCAGACTTGTTCTGGTCTTATAAACGCTAACTCTTTAATTTGATTTTTATGTTTTCTAAACCTGTGATGAGAGTTTGTTGTAATATGATACTTCTTTTTTGGTTTAATCAATAACTGATTCGCTTTTAATATTTTAAACAACTTATCTCTACCAACATTTAATTCTTTTAAATCGTGCTCTAACAAATAGTAAAGTTTTCTTGTACCAATTTTAGGCATTAGAAGTCGTTTTGATTTGACTAAATTGATCACTTTAAAACTTAATTTTAGCTTCTCTTTTGTAGATTTAATATCTCTGTAATAAACCTGTCTATGAACCCCAAGTAAACCACAAGTAGCCTTTATGCTCTGTTTATGTTCTGTGGAGAAGTATTGTATTACTTGGGTTCTTGCTTTTTTCTGATAGGAATGTTAAACTCTTTTTCAGCATAGTCAATCATCATATCAAACAAAATTGCTTTTTTATCAGCTCTATCTGCTAAATATTCTGCTCTGTTTTTTTGCTTTTCAAGTAATTTAACTTGTTGTTCTAACTCTAAAATACGTTGTTCTGGTGTTTTAGACATACCTTGTTGGATTGTATATTGATAATCAAAGTTACCATATTTTTTTAACCAAGTTCGAATCGTGGATCTAGCTTGTATCCCGTATTTATTTGTGGCTTGCATTGGGGTTAACAAACCTTGTTCAATCTCTTGTACTATCTGAAGTTTTAGACTTAAACTGTAATCTTTTTGTGTACGCTTTTTGTAATTTGAATCCATAGTTATAATGTTTTGGTGTAACACTATGTTAGGACGTGACATCATAATATAAAAAAAAATCAAAATTATTATAATGAGCTTTTTTTTAATATTTTTTGGAAAGATTAGCTGACGTTGTTGTACAAGACTAGTTGCTGTGGTTAAGCAATAAAGTTAGTAATTAATTACTGACAAATAAAATCCGTGAGAATTTGCGAAAGTAAGCAAAAAGCAAGCAATTAACTTTGTGCGGTGTTACTTGCAGTATTTTTTTCGAATTCTATTCTTGATTCCATTCATATTCTAAATTATATAATTCGTATTCAGAGAAATTCAATTTTTCAATAATACCATTATAGATTTTATCAGGGTTATTTTTTAATGCTTTCCAAATATTTTCAAAATGTACATTTCTTTGAAAATCCTCTGTTTTCATAATAGAATTTTCTAATAATTTTCTAGATTCTAAATTTTTAAAACTTACAATAGTTTCGTAAAGAACCTTAATAATTATATAATCAAATCCAGTTTTTTTGTCCAATTCTTGTTGATGTATTTTTCTTATGTCACTAAATAAAACTTCATCAGGACTGTTTATTACAGATTTTAAACCACAAGTTTGTATTTCAGTTTTTTTGTTTTTAAGGAGTTTGATAATTAATGGCAAATTTTCTTTGTTTTTAAATCTTGATAAAGCTATAACAGCTGAATTTTCTCCTAACAATGCAAGTCTTATTAATTGAGAATAAAACTTTTCTTCTGGCTCAATTTTTTCAAGAAGTTCGTTTTTGTAATTGAGAATTAAATTTTCATTAAAAATGACTAAACTATCTAATTCTTTTTTTTGATTTTTTAAAGAGTCATTTCTTAAAGAGTATTTATAAAATAAAGAACTAATTAGATAATCATTAACTCTTGTTTCATCTCCAATACAACCATATTGAGTGTAAACAGTTGTGGAATCTTTCAGATTATTTTTTAAAATTTCAAAGCTGTTTTTATTTTTTTGATTTACTAAAATATCATAAGTGTAACATTTAACAACTGGATTTGGATGTTCCATTAATAAGATAAGTTCTTCTTCTGAAACATTTCTTTTAAATTCAGCGAAATTATTCCACTGAATAGATTCTGATGGAGGGTCACCAATATATGGACCAGTAACTTTTCCATATTCAATAATGTTTGAAATTATTGCTTGAATTTTTGAGCTTAATTTTCTTTCATTTAAGAAATCAATTTTTTCCTTCTTAAAATTGCAAGAAGTGGATAAAATCAACAATGATATTAAGTAAGCAATTTTCTTTCTCATATATTGCTAGTAACTCTTTTCGGATATACCGATTTTTAATTCTTTATATCCATAATTAGCTAATTTGGCCTTTTTATCAATAATATCAACAGGAAAAACACCCTAACTTACTGAAACTTATCCACAAAAATGAATAACTCAAAACCCAAACAAAATTTTCCTTCAATTTCCTAAATCAGATAGTATCTTTGCACTTCACAATTTTTTATGTCCATAAACACACTTTTAATTACTCCACCTTTTACACAGCTAAATACTGCGTATCCTGCAACTGCTTACATTAAAGGATTTTTAAATTCTAAAAATGTAAAAGCAACACAAATGGATTTAAGTATCGGGTTGTTTACAGCTGTGTTTACCAAAGAATTTATCAATGCTATTTTTGTGCTAAAACTTTATCTTTATTATCTTCTTTTTCTTTTAATTCCTTTTTTCTTTTAGCAATAAATTCACTCAATTCTTTTCTTTCTTTTTCTGTTAAAGGTGGACTTTGAATTAAAAAATCAACACCTTTTGGTTCTTTTATATGTCCCATCTTTAAATTGTTTTAAAATATTTTGTTACTAATTTTTTTGATGCATTTGTTTCAAGTATCATTCTTTGGTTTTTAAAATGATAAGCACCTAAAGTTTCTTCGTAATGATTTATTAGTTTTGATTTTGCTGTAAAAGCAACATAACCATCAAATCCTTTTTGAAAAGAAACTTTACAAGCGTAAGCAACTAAATTGCCTGCAACACCTTCATAAAGTTTTTCTTTACCAATATTAAATGGAGAACTTTCCAATAAATTCATAAAAATATGGTCATTCTCAATGGTTATACTCAACAATCCTTGAATAATAGTAGAATTATTTACGATTGTTAATTTGTAAACTTCTTTTTTTAAATCATTAAATTCAGATTTCCAGTTAAAATTCCAACCATTCTTTTTTAAGATTTTTTTCAAATCGTTTTTATTCAAGGTTGACACCTCTGTTTGGAAACTATCTCGAGAAATTGTATTCAAAATCGAATTTGTCAATCTATCAATAATAAAACCTTGTTCAATCTCTTTCATATTACTAAAATACAAAAATTAAACTTATTTGAAGCTTAATTTTATCTTCAAAACCCAATCAAAATTTTTCTACAAATTCACAATTCAGATAGTATCTTTGCACTTCACAATTTTTTATGTCCATAAACACACTTTTAATTACTCCACCTTTTACGCAGTTAAATACTGCCTATCCTGCAACTGCCTACATTAAAGGTTTTTTAAATTCTAAAAATGTAAAAGCAACGCAAATGGATTTAAGTATCGAGCTGTTTACAGCTGTGTTTACCAAAGAATTTATCGATGCTATTTTTAAACAAGCAGATTTATTAGGCAATAAAGACTTGCCTTTGGTGTATAATCAGCGAGAAGAATACATCAATAAAGTAGATACTGTAATGCAGTATTTACGTGTGCAAGAAGTAACAGCAGCGTATCAAATTGTGCACAAAGATTTTTTACCTCATGGACACAGACGTATCAAATTAAACAAAGATTTATCAACCGAATTTGGCAAATTAGGCATTTTAGACAAAGCCAAACACATTGCAACTTTGTTTGTGGAAGAATTAGGCGATTTTATAAACGCCAATGTAGATGAGTTTTTCTCCTTTACAAGATATGCAGAACAATTAGGCAGAACAGCTTCTAGTTTCGATCAAATTGATGAGTTTCTTGAATACGAAACCACCTTGATTGAAGATGAAATGTTGTACATTTTAGAGGAGCAAATCAAACAAGATACTTACGATTTAGTTTGTTTTACCATTCCTTTTCCTGGTAATTTATTTTCGGCTTTAAGATGTGCACAATTTATAAAAAGAACATATCCAAAACTTAAAGTTGCTTTTGGTGGTGGCTATTGCAACACAGAATTAAGACGTTTATCAGATCCAAGAATTTTTGATTTTGTCGATTTTATTACGTTGGATGATGGAGAAGGTCCGTTATTAAAAATTACCGAATTTTTGGACCTTAAAATAGGTGAGGAGCAACTAGAAAGAACCTATATCTGTAAAAATAATGAGGTTGTGTATGCTAATAAACAACCCAATACAATTTTTCATCATAAAAATTTACCTGCACCAAGTTACATTGGTTTGCCAACAGCAAAATATTTGTCGTTTTTAGATGTGATGAATCCCATGCACAGAATGTGGTCTGATGGAAAATGGAATAAACTCACCATTTCTCATGGTTGTTACTGGAAACAATGTTCTTTTTGTGATGTAACTTTAGATTATATTGGCAATTACCAAAACACCACAGCTGAGGATTTGGTGAATAAAATTGAGCAAATAATTTCAGAAACTGGTGTTACAGGTTTTCATTTTGTAGATGAAGCTGCACCACCAAAAATGTTGCGAGCGTTGGCAAAAACTTTAATTGAACGCAAAATTTATATTACTTGGTGGACGAACATTCGTTTTGAAAAAACATTTACGCCAGAATTATGTTCTTTATTATCGAAATCTGGTTGCATTGCTGTAACTGGTGGTTTGGAAGTAGCATCAGACAGGTTGTTAGCAAAAATGAAAAAAGGCGTTGATATTGCACAAGTTGCCAGAGTTACCAAAGCTTTTTCGAACGAAAATATTATGGTACACGCCTATTTAATGTTTGGTTTCCCAACAGAAACAGCACAAGAAACTATTGATTCTTTAGAAGTTGTGCGTCAGTTATTTCAGAATAACTGCATTCAATCTGCTTTTTGGCATCAATTTGCATGTACAAGTCACAGTCCAGTTGGTAAAAACCCAAACGAATTTCAAATAAAGATTGTAGGTCCAAAATTTGAAGGTTTTGCAGAAAACGATTTGTATCATGAAGATCCAACAGGAGCAGACCATCATTTATACAGCCAAGGATTGAATATTGCTTTAAATAATTACTTGAATTACAAAGGTTTTGAGATTCCTTTAGAAGATTATTTCGATTTTAAAGTTCCTAAAAAAACCTTGAAACCTGATTTAATTGCAAGTTCTTTGGAAGTTTAAAATATATAATTGTCATTTCGACTTTTTAGGAGAAATCTCATAAAGTTGATAACACAAAACTGAGCAACTTGTGTGATTTCTTCTTTAGTCGAAATGACAAAACTGGGTGTAATTTTTTGTAAAAGTGTTTAATTCAATAAAACTTTTTTATTTTGAATACGCTCCTGAAGAATAGGTTAATTCATAACTATGGGTGTAAATTTCAAAAACAATTCCAAAAGGATCTTCTACATAGCACATTTTAAAAGGTTTATCTTTTGGATAATATTCTCTAATTGGCATTCTTTGTTTTCCTCCATAAGCCACAATTTTTTCAATCAATTCTTCGATATTTGGATCTTGAATACAAAAATGAAAAAGACCTGTATTAAAAGGATTGAATGCTGGAGCTTCTTTGATTCCATTTGGAAATGAAAATAATTCGACTCCAATGCCATCTGAAGTTGCTAAATGTGCAATTTCAAATTCAGTCCAATCGTCTCCAAAAACGTCAATACACATTTGTCCAATAGCAGTTTCTGTTTCTTTTTTAACAGTAGAAGGTTCCATAATAATATACCAACCCATCACTTCTGAATAGAATTTTACGGCTTCTTTGATATTGGGAACTGTAATTCCTATATGTGAAAATGATTTAGGATACTCTTGCTTTTCTTTCATAATAAATAATTTAGATGTCAAAATTAAACTATATTTACCTATTAAACAATAACTTACCCAAAAGTAGTATAGTTACCTAAAAGGGTAAATTAATGATTATCAATAAAATAATTTATAATTTTGATTGAAAATAAGAACTGTCCATTACATTATACCATGAATTTAATAGGGACAAAATGGAAACCGTTAATTTTATTTCATCTTTTAGAAGGGTCTTTGCGTTCAGGAGTTTTACAAAAGAAAATTGCTGGAATTTCAAACAAAATGTTTACGCAAAGCATTAGAGAACTAGAAAAAGACGGGCTTATAATTAGAGAAATTTTTCCTGTTGTACCTCCTAAAGTTGAGTATTCGTTAAGTGAAAGAGGAAAATCTCTAGAAAATATATTAAGAAGTTTAGATAGTTGGGGTTTGGAAGATGCTCAAAATTGATTGTTATAATATAAACCACAATCGTGTCATTTCGATTTTTAGGAGAAATCTCATAGAGTAGAAAACGTAAAACTGAGCAACTTGATGAGATTTCTCTCTTTGTTCGAAAACACAAAACTGTATGTTATCATTGATGCTTTGAAAGATCTTCAAACCTCAAACCTCAAACTTGTCATTTCGACTTTTTAGGAGAAATCTCATAAAGTAGAAAACGTAAAACTGTTTGTTATCAATAATATCTTTTTAAATTAACAATTATTATAAAACCTGTTCTTGAAAAATTGCTTCCAATTCTTTTTCAGGATTTTCACACAAACCAGAATGTGTTTTAGAACTCTGAATAATGGTACTTCTACAAGCTGCCAACCATCTAAATCTGTCAGACATTTCTAATTCGCCAATTCTTCCTGCGGATTTTTTTCCATCACAGATGATTTTCCAAGCGTTTAAATATTCGTTTAAAGAATCCAATGCTAATTCTGGAGCCATCACTTTTAGTTTTTCAGGATTGATGTGAAATTTTATATCTAAATACTTTTTTCGTTTTGAGAACAAAATAACGCCAATATTAAAGAATTCTTCACGTTCAACTTTTGGTACTAACCTAATAATCGCGTATTCAAAGATAACTTTATCTTGCATTTTCGGCTTCTTTAACAAGTTCATCAATCATTGCCAATTTTGCATTTAAAAAAGTGTTGTAGGCAGTTCTCATTTCTGTCGGATTTAAAAAATCACCTTCGCTAATTAACCAATCTTCAGGAATTTTAGCAATTATTTCAGCAATAACCTCTGTAGTAATTAATTTTTTAATTGCTGATGAGGCTTCCTCTAAAGCAGTTGCTTTTGCCAGTAAAACATGATCTTTTATCAACGGAAAAGTTCTTGTTAAATGATTTTCCCAAGTTTGCCAATTGTGATGAAAATAGAAACTTGCACCATTATCAATAACCCACAATTCATCATTCCAATTTAAAAGGTTGGTGTTTTTGGCAGTTCTGTCTATATTGCTGATTAAACTATCTAAAATAACCACTTTAGAAGCCGTAAACGCATCTACTTTAGAAACCAAAGGATCGTAAGTAATTGCACTTGATAAATAATGCAGACCCAAATTTAAACCGACACTAAATTTTAGCAAATCTTGAATTTCTTCATCAGGTTCAGTTTTGCTGAAGGAATCATCTAAATTCATAAAAACCAATTCAGGTACTTTTAAACCCATGGCTCTTGCCAATTCGCCTCCAATAAACTCGGAAATTAAGGCTTTTTTACCTTGACCTGCACCTCTAAATTTTAGCACATATAAAAAGCCATCATCTGCTTTTACGATTGCTGGCAAAGAACCACCTTCTCTTAAAGGTTGTAAATATTGTGTAACATTTACGGTTCTAATTTCAATTTTTTTCATCGATACTAAAATATGATTTTAAATTTAGTTTGTGATTTTTATTGATAATTATCTTTGTTTGTTAACGAGCAGAAGCAAACTCAATTTGTTATTTTGAACGAGTTCTCGACTGCGCTCGAACTGACATTTGTTATTATTTGAGAAAATTCATTTTTGAATTTTAAACGCTGATTTTTGAACTTTAAATCTTCAACCTTGAACTCCAAGAGAGTTCTCGGTACAATTTTTCTGAAAAAGAAAAATCACTCGAACTGACATTTATTATTATTTACAATATTTAGAGAGTTAACTTTTAGCTTCCAGCTCACAACTCAAAACTCACAACTCAAAACTCACAACTCAAAACTCAAAACTCATAACTTACTTCAAGTATTCATCAAAAGTACCATCATTATAAAAAACGACAATTCTTTTTATTTTTTTTCCATCATTAGCATTTGTTGCAAATAAAGATGGAGTAGGAGCACCTTCTTTTTGGGTTGAGTTTTTAGGAAAAAAACCGACTCCATTAATCAACCATTGCAAATCTACATCTTCAAATTCGGTTGTTATTTTCAAAATAAAATCGAGACTTGGTTTGTTTCTGCCAGATAAAATATGCGAAATACTGGAACGTTGAACACCAATTTTATCTGCAAATAAAGATGCTGATAATTCATGATGATCCATCACTTTTTTTATTCGGGTTGTAAATTCTAAACTGTTTATCATTGTAAATTTCAATTGTATTACAAATGTAAATTAAAATATATGAGATGCAAAACGATATATTTTAAATCTATTTTTGGCTAATTTTTAACATTAAATTATCAATTTAAATAAACCACACATATAATTGATTTATAACACTTTAAATAAAAATAAAACTACATTTAATCACTATAGAAAATAATCGCTATTCGTTTTAATGATTTTAAAATAAGAATCACTTAAAGTTTACAAAAGTAACATAAATATGTGTTTTAAAATTTTGCAATTGTAGAATTTTATCAGTTTACAATTGTAACATAATGGTTGTTTACTTGTTTTCAAAAGTGTAAATTTGTAAATCTAAACAAGCAAACAAGTGCATATTTTATCAACTACTTTTTTAAAAAATATTTTCGAAGAACAAAAAGAAAATTCACTTTTAGGCAAATGGATTACTTTTGAAAATATTGAAAATCTATTTCAAAAACATAAAGGTGTTTTTGAAATTACACAACTTGGATTCTCAGAACAAGAAAGACCTATTTATACCTTAAAAATTGGTTCTGGTAAAAAACGAATTTTACTTTGGAGCCAAATGCATGGAAATGAAAGTACAGCAACAAGAGCATTATTTGATTTATTTAATTGTTTCTCTAATTCAACATCTAAAGAACTAGAAACTATTTTAAAAGAATGTACGCTGGTTTTTATTCCGATGTTAAATCCTGATGGAGCTCAAGTATATACTAGGGTAAATGGAAATAATATCGATTTAAATAGAGATGCTGTTGATAGAGTTGCAAAAGAAAGTAAATTATTAAGAGGTGTTTTAGAGGATTTCAATCCTAAATTCTGCTTTAATTTACACGATCAAAGAACTATTTTTGGAGTAGAAGGCACTAAAAACCCTGCAACTATTTCGTTCTTAGCGCCTTCTGAAGAAGAAACAAGAGCAATTACTTCTGGCAGAAAACAAACCATGAATGTAATTATTGCTATGAATAAGTTGTTACAGAATATAATTCCGAATTTTGTTGGTAGATATACTGATGAATTTTACCCAACAGCAACTGGCGATAATTTTCAAAAACTTGGTTACAATACAATTTTGATTGAATCTGGTCATTATCCAGAGGATTATCAACGAGAAAAAACTAGAGAATTTACGTTTTATTCCATTTTACAAGGAATTTATCATATTGCAACAACAGAATCATTTGCTGATTATCAAGATTATTTTAAAATTCCTAATAACGATAAAATTTTCTACGATGTAATTCATCGATTTTCTAACGGAAAAAAAGACGAAGCGTATCAATATAAAGATGAAATTATTGAGAATAATTTAGTTTCGAAATTAGAAAAAGTAGAAGAAATTACCCTGAAAAACAAAACAGGACATCACGAAATCGTTTTCGAAAGCAATAATATTTAAGAATTTATCAGTTTTATGCTTTTTTAATTAAATTAAATTCATAAATTTGCGTTTTAAATTGAATAATACATAAATTATGAAAAAATTTATTCTAGACGAAATAGATCATCAGATTTTAGATATCTTAATAGAAAACGCAAGAACACCATTTACAGACATTGCAAAACAGTTATTGGTTTCTGCTGGAACTATTCATGTTCGTGTTAAAAAAATGGAAGATGAAGGGATTATTCAAGGCTCTACATTAACCTTAAACTACGAAAAAATGGGATATTCATTTATAGCTCATGTGGGTATTTACTTAGAAAAAACTTCGATGACACAGAACGTTATTGAAAATTTAAGAAAAATACCTAATGTAACAGTTGCTTATGTAACTGCTGGGAAATATAATATTTTCTGCAAAGTAAGAGCAAAAGGAACTAATGATGCAAAAGATATTATTTATGCAATCGATGATGTTCCTGGTGTTAATAGAACAGAAACAATGATTGCTCTAGAGGAGACCATTAATGATAAGAAAAGAATGATGCACGCAATTTTTGCAGACTTATAAACCAAATCAACCAACCAATAAACGAAAAATCCTTATCAATTTAATTTGATAAGGATTTTTTTATGATGTTTTAATTTTACTTTAAAATAAAATTCTTTTCTGGACTCTAATTTCAATATTATTTAAGAATTGAAAAACTTTTGTTCATAAAATAAATCATCTTTAGGATAATTTACAACATCTTCAGGTCTTGTATATGTTTTTAAAATAAGAGTTTCATAATCTCTGTAAATTGGCGAATCCTTTTTAAATCTTTTAGTTTTAGCAAATGTTTCTTGATGAATACTTTTTGTAGAAACTATTTTAGCATCCAAATCTAAATTTGCTAAACCAATCGGAATTATTACGTGGTTTTCGCCTTCTTCATTCACAAATTCGTGAATGCCATCTTTTGCTTTTGCGCTAAAAGGTTCATGATTTTCATTTAAAATAGATTCATCTAATTCAACATCTAAATATACAACACGTTCAGTATTTTTATTTACCAAAAGGTTATTTACTTCGCCTATAACTCTATTATCTATATCTTTAACTTCCCAACCACGAACGTCTTTTTGGTCGTTCGCAACTTTATAATCGTCTAATTCTTCTAAGTAAAATAAGGTTCTATTTTCTTTATTTGTGTTCATAATTTTATTTTTTAATACATTTTTTTTAATAATGATTCTGCAGATTCAAAAAATCTATTCACATCATCTTTTTGATTCAACGTTTGTTCATTATCCTTAATTTTCGTTACTGCCATTTCAACATCAGCAGCCTCTTCCATTAAATCTGGATACT
>Ga0209307_1001225_pt1 | contig 16205 bp, 11 predicted proteins | sample COGITO_mtgs_1105_FD_185519 | JGI IMG/M metagenome (GOLD analysis project Ga0209307, IMG submission 185519) | Pelagic marine microbial communities from North Sea - COGITO_mtgs_110530 (SPAdes) (version 2) | ecosystem: Environmental > Aquatic > Marine > Epipelagic ... | reverse complement strand
AATAATTGCTTAAATAAATAAATAATTATATTGTATTACTATCGGATAAATTTTATATTTTAGGAAAAACTCTTACATTCCTACGTTTCCCACGTAAATCAAAAGCACTTGTGGTCCATGGTGGAGGTCCTTCCTAGAATTTTTTTTTTTCGTTCCTAGGAAATTCTCTAACATCCACCGGCCACCCGACTTGCAATAATTAACAGGTTAATAGCATAGAGACTTGTTCGACAGGATTAGGAAATTCTCTAACATCTACCGGCCACCCGACTTACAATAATTAACAGGTTAATAGCATCGAGACTTGTTTGACATGTCGGGCCACTTTTACTATAGGATTAGGAAATTCTCTAACATGTAAGCCCTGCAATAATTGCTTAAATAAATAAATAATTATGTTGTATTACTATCGGATAAATTTTATATTTTAGGAAAAAACTCTTACATTCCTACACAGATGGCCCAGATGGCCCAGATGGCCCAGATGGTCTCTCTGCCATTCAAAATAACAGGTTAATAGCATCGAGACTTGTTTTACTTATCAAAATTTGTCATTTTGTATTGAAATTTAATAATAATAAGTACTTTTAATGCTATCTCCATGTTAGATTTTCATAATTTATAATAATTGGACTTCAGATGGTAGTACTTTTTTTTTAATGTTAGTTCCTATTGGCATAACATGTCGGGCCACTTTGTGCGTAATTCAATTTGAGAACCCGCGCACGCACGCACACGCGCACACACCCCCACACACTCCGAAACATAGAAAGCATAAAGAAACAAACAGAAACATCCAACAAACATTAACGAAACATACAAACCAACTAAAAAAACACCAACAAACATGTTATTCGAACCAATTCAACACCCGGGCCACTACGAGACCCCAAACGCTAAAAATACTATACCCTTTGAAGATATGCCAGAAACCTTCGCCAACCAAGACCAAGAAGATTTCTTGTCGCTATCCGATTCAGAGTTCCTAGACGAGACCTTTGACGTATATCTTCTTCAAAACACGGAGAACTTGTTGGACATGACGCAACAAGACTTCGAAGATCTTATCGAAGAAAAAGAAAGCCCGGACAACCAAGTCAAAGAGTGCATAGAGTCTATGATCCAGTCCTTGGAAATAGATACCATACCGGAGTTAGACCTTGGTCCTCCGGCCATCGAGCGCACCTCCTCGTTTACCCCTATCGGTGAAATGCCACCAGATGAATTGGCGAATGCCTCGAAAACAGAGTCCTTCGACTGTTCTATTTTTGATTCTTCAGAAGAAGAAGTCTCCGACATCGAAGCGCCCGAAGAAGTAGACTCTGATGCCACTGAAACAGATGAATCTGTCGACGAATCCGAACCAGATGAATCTGGCGACGAATTGGCAGCGGCCCAAGATCGCATCGGTGAATTGCAAGAGGAAGTGGAGGAAACAACCTTCGGATTCCAAGAAGAACTGAAGGACAAAGCAGCAGAGATTCGATTGTTACGGGAACGCCACAAAGCAGAAGTATACCGTCTACGCCAGCAATTACAACGTAAGCGCGACCGTGACGAGGATATAGTTGAGGTTTACCAACGGCCTAAAAAAATGTGCAAGTCTGGCCCATCCTTCGGTGATGAGAGGCGCGGTTGTCCCTTTTGTCCGTTTGAACAAACTACTTCTGGATATGATATGCGCTGTTTGAAGGATCATTTAACAAACGGTTCATGCGAGGTTTCCCTAGACGAAATGGTCAACCACAGTTGTACTCACGGTAATCTATGGTGCCGTGTCGGAGAAAACGGGTGGAACTGTTTGAATAAAATGGGATTCAGTGATCCTGACAACCACGTGGACGAATTTTTACACTTCAAGTGTCCCAATTGTGACTTTCGTCACTTCCACGCGCGTAAATTCAAGCGTCATTTGGCAGCCGGTTTAAATCGTGGCGGTTGTGGTTTCAGCAAAGAAGAAGCAGAAGAAATAAAGAACCAACAGTTGAAACGAACAAACACCCCATTTTGCAAAGTTTGAATCAACCAATTGAGAGTTTTTGAATTATAAAAAGAAATAATATACTATTACAAATGGGAATTATTGTATTTAAACCAAAATATACTTCTCTACCTACAGAAGATACTATAAAGGTCAATGTCACCCCATATACAGATGGGGTGCCTGTTGTCCCTTATACCGATGTCCCGCTCCAATACCCACAAGTGTCTACAACACCTAAGAAAGATAGATATGCTTTTACAGGAGATGTTGTCTAAGTACGGACGGCAGCTGGCAGAGCTGGAGATGGATATAAAAAGCGGTATTAGGAGGGGCCTAAGTAAACCCACACTGCTTACAAAGCTCAGAAAGAAGAAGATACTACTTCATTATATGAACCAATGTAGAAAGAAAATAGATGCAATTGTACAGAAACAATATGCATTGGAACAGTTAAATATCACTGCTATGCAAATAGAAGCGATGAAGGGCACCGCCAAGGTTTTAAAAACCTTTACAAAAACTCATAACATTGACAAGATAGAACAGTTGCAAGAAAATATGGTAGATTTACAGGAACAAATCATGGAGATAAATGACACCATCGGGTCGGACCCACTTCTATTTGACGAAGCCGAGTTGATGGAAGAATTGAATGAGATAGCAAGCGAACCGGATATAACCCCGGTTGCAACAATTAGTTTCCCGGTAGTACCCGAGAATAAAATAGTTAATGATAGAGTAGCACTATTAAATTAAAGCTGTATTATATAATTCATGTGCCAGCTTTTTGTACCTGTACACCCCTTTAAACTCCTCCATAAACTCCTCTTGAGAGTGTGAAGAAACATACTCGTCTAACTGCTTCTTATTATGCACACCCTTGGCCTTCAACTTGACAAGTGATTTCTGCCCAATGCCCTTGACACTCAGTAGATCGGAGGATAGTTTAATCTTACAAGGGAGTTTTTTTACCTTGAACAGTTCCTCAAAGCTCTGGTTTTTCTCTTTGGCTGTATATTCCAGCAGTTCGTATAGTGCCTTTGCATCGTCCAGCGCATGATGGGCTTTGTAGCCAGTTCCAAATATATTACGATAAATGTTCGGCTGCGAATAACTATCCATGTCTAATTTCTTACGAAACATAGGCAGTGAATCTTTAAACTCCAGATCCTTGTAAGACAGACCATTCCTATCACAATTCCCCTTTACAATGGGCATGTCGAACGATTTACCATTGTGAGCCACCCATGTAAAGCCACCACCGAATGTAAGAGCGGAGCTTAAAGCTTCCTTTGTGTTGTAAAACAACATAGATTTGGGCTTTTCTTTGGCCTCGTATTTATCCAAGTATTGTCTGGAAACATTCACTTTATCGTGGTGATTCTCTAGAGCATATAGCCATTGAGTTTCACTAAAGTCGGTATATTCCGCTTGCTTTTTTGCAAGGTCTGAACGAACTAATAGCTTGCTTATAGCCTCCGCCTGTTTGACAATCCCACCTCGTTTTAAATTGGATGGTAATACCTTCTTTTCTGCCAGCAATTTAGTCCAGAATCTTAAGGTGGAATCCGGATGTTGTTTCATGTCTTCCAAGGAGCTTAAGAGTTCCTCACCGGATCCATATTTTTCACATGGGTTTACCAATTTATGAAATGTGCTTTCTGCTTTATTTAATGCAATTTCCAGCATTCGTTGACTTGGTCGCTTTTGTCCTTTCTGAAGAAAAGTGGTTTCTAGATCGTAGGTTAAGAACTTACTCATTTACAAATAAGCGATAGTATTTAAGTAGTCATTTTTTCAATAAACCATGTCCAAATACTTCATTGGTAACATTTTATCACCAACCGAAACACAACCAGAAGCAGACGATCCAACCTTTGCTTTTACTCGAGAAGAAGCAGCTTCACTGGAAATGAAGGGAGTTCCCATACGGATGGAACATCACCCAGACATGGAAGTGGGGACAATAGAACGTTCATGGGGAGATTCGGAAGGAAGAATGTGGGTACTTGGTAAATTACACAACGATGGAGTTCAGTCCAAATTTGCCAAATATGCTATAGATAAAGGAGCATCCGGAACTGCTTATTATACTGGTCTGTCCTTACAACATACGCATACCCAGTACGCATCTGGTAAAAGTATAAAGACACCGGTAGAAGTATCGTTATGTGTAAATCCTAGAAGAGATGATTGCCGTATTGCTTTTGTTGATAGTATGCTGAATCACGACGAATCAGAAAAAGTAACCTATAAAATACTTCAACATGCTTCTAATAAAATGGCATCCGAAACACTCGTAGATCAAACTCAAGAAACGACCGTGGTAGAAACTCCTACACCTGTAGAAACCCCGGCTGAAACGAAACAAGAATCAAATGAAATGTCCCGCGAAGAAATGATGAAAGTTATTATTCAGCAGCAGAAAGAGTTGGAAGAATCACAGTCTAATAAATCCACCGAACAGCAAGAATTAGAAGAACTTAAGACAATGCTTAAGAAGCAGAAGGACGAGGAAGCATCTAAAACGCTCGCTGCCGCAAAGGCAACCGCCGAAGATTTGGTCAACCAATGGGCGAAAAATTTGGATAAGACAGAAATGACTGACGAAAACAAACAATCCATTATGCAAATGGCGCGTGATTTTCCACAGCAATCCATGCAACTTCTTCGTGTAGCGCATTGCGCCAGTAAGGCCCACGCTGCTCAAATTAAGAAGTTTAACGAATTCAAAGATATGTCGGAAAAAATGCAACTTCAAGAAAAATTCGAAGCTGTCATGCAAAAGAAGCGCCCGCGCGCCGAACCGGTGGTACAACAGAGAGTTCACGCTGCCTCGACGAAAAAGCAGAAAAAGAATACGGAAAACATGGCACTTAACATCATCCAACAGTACAGGGCTTCAGGAAGCGCCCGAGATCACATGGCTGCCATGTCAGAATACCAAACACCAAAGCGTAGAAATACTAGAGCACCATATTATTAATTATTTACAGACCTAGAAGGATATGTTTCCCCCAGTTTACTTTTACTATAATACTTCAACACTCCATAATCTTTCTCCGGTACATCTTCATTCTTTTGATACAGTTTTATAAATCCATGGTGGTCTACCAGCCACAAATTCACCATTTCTTCCACTATATCAGTTCTAAAGGCTGGATAACTATCGTTCACATTGACATAATAATCCAACACCCAGTCTTTTCTATATTCATACCCCGGTACTCGTATTAATCCACCTATAATCGATATACCAACCGATTCGAACCATGTGCCAAGCGTGACTTCCTGTCCAGTAACACGTAGTTTACGAGGGGCCGACCATGGGTGAACGTGGATAATATTGTCGCAATGGGTGTGTACTCCTGTGTGGTACCATTGTTTAATATATGCATATGGAGGAGGGTGCACGCACGAGTCGGCGGGGTGAAAATCTTCGTAGGGTACGGGCTCTGTCAAATTCCTATCTCGCATAGTTAATCGTCTCCCATCTAACTGTATAACCACTCCTATATGGATATGGTCACCTACCAGAGGCCTATACTCTATGCGCCACTTGTCTCCAAACATAATCTGATTGTTACAATTGTCTAGGGTCAATTTTACTTTACGAAAAGTGAAGGGAGATTCTTGTTGCTTGGTCGCTACCGCAAATGTGGGGTAAGGGGTTCGATATAATATGTTACAAGCATCACTGTAAAAGGCGGTGAAATACTTTTTGTCGTCTACCTGAACAGCGATAATCGTAAGGTAATATAAAAGGAAGAAGGAGCAACAGAATATGGTACAAATAGTCTTGGTTCTCATGTATAATAATTCTAATATATATTTATAGTTAATAACGCAAGTTGCTAAACCTCGCGCCTTTTTCTTTACCCGATTCCTTCGACGCCGGATTAAGTGGCGCGGTTTCCTCTTCATCCATCCCGGCCATTGCCCTCGATTTGTTCTTTAGACCACTCTTACTCAAACAACATCTGATCGCCAATACCAATACAATGATGGCCAAGACCGCAATGGAGATGATCATAATCACCTCTGTGTTATTTGCGGTTTTTTTATCTGGCGTATCTGGACTCTCGTACATAGCATCTGAGATTTCTTTACTGGCCGGCAAGACTTCAAAGGAACCAGAGGACGCTTCGACCGAACCATCCGCGCGGAGATGAAGTGGAATAACACCACGAAGACGTCTAGTGGCGTCCAGATCGACGTTTCTCATAATGGCATCTACCCTCACTTCAAATACATCCATGTTGGCGGATTGCAATGGAGCAAGGTCGAATTCAATGTTATTGATAGCCGACTCCGCGTTACCAGATGCCGCTGGACATGCAAGAACAGCATTGTCGAAGGCATTGGGAAGACCGAATAATTTATCATTTTTGCGTTGACAGTTGTAATCTGAACTAGCAGATTGCCACCGCATCTCCATCATCAAATCGGAAGAGATCAATTTCGATTCATCTTTCTGTCCAAGAAGATCCTTTTCGAAACGTTGAATGGTAAAATCAATATCCTTGAAATGCCATTTCGCATTGACCGCATTGGCCAAACCGGTGGAGTTCAATCCATCCAAAAATACTTGAGCACTGGCTTTCACCTTAGAGGAGGCAAGAGCTGAGGCGCATCGTTTCACCGCAACTTCTGTTTGGCTATTCGAACCGTCGTCTACACTTACCTTCGAATCGACTGCCGATTTGGCACCGTCACCGCCATCGTTGGCTTGGTCTGCATTTTCATCGTACCCTTCATAACCACCGGCACCGTTAGATTTGGCACATAGCAACCCCATGCCGACCTTGAGTTCACCGCCCAAGTCAACAGTGGCTTTTTCAAGAGGACACTCCTCAAATTTAGTTTGGATATTCACCGCTGTATCAACATCGACACCTTCAAAGGCACCACGAATAACAATGTCTTGTTCTGTACCATCCACAATGTCACTGTAGTGATCAGAGTTGGAATCGCACGAGTCCACGGGACCACATGCGCTTTCTAGCGACATATAATTCTTATGTGTATTACTCGCCAAAGTTTCAATAATAGACATACTATCGGTGTTTGCGCCTCCTGCCGCTGGCAAGAAAGCACTGGAAAGCGTAGCATTACCCCATGCTCCACCATCGGATTGTTCGGTAACATCCAAATCGATTCTGTACTTGTAACAGTTGACACTTCCTTTACAGTTTTGATCCGAGGATGAGCACTGTACCCAGTTCAATCCACTAACCATAACGGACCGAGCAAGAGTGGGTGATACTAGAGTTGCTACAGTAACACTAGCGGTTGCATCCCTGCGAATCGTAGTGACGAACTTTTGGTCTTGACAGTAGGTTCTCGCCATGGTTCGACCACCGGAAAAGTAATCTCTGGCATAAACCAACCCTAGGTAATGGTTCAATATGTAAGAGTTTCCATCGGCACTTGGTTGAACGGCACCGGCGGCCGTGTCACATAGTTTAAGCGTGGCCAAATCGACTTTATCATCCTTGTCCAAAACAATCTCTGAAGTACCGTCGTCTGCCCAACCGTCAATTGGTTGAGCTTCCCCGGATACATCGGCACATGTGGAAGGTGGTAGTAATACATCAAAATTGGAAGCATTTTTTCCACATTGGCCAAACCCTTTATTTTTAATACGTAGATCCATTCCGGTTGGTAGTGCGTAGTCAATTTCAGCCGTTACTTGATCTTTACTTAGAGAATACGATGTGGAGAACCCGTAAGTAAGATTCAATGCATCGTTAAGCTGGTCCGTAGTACGAACACATGGCAAACGAAGTGCATAGCTGGCAAATTGCGCGGCATCATCTTGAAGCTCGACATCCATGTATAAGAAGCAATCACTGGAAGAACGAATGGTTACGGTTTTGGATACACCGTCTACCGCACTGGTTTTTACCTTGTTTTCATTGGGCTTGAGAACATCACGGCATTGTTTACCTGCTGCTACATGATCCGCGTGGGTATCTGCTTCACCTGCTGACGCTCCACCGCTACAGTCTCCGGCAGTGGCACATGCCTCACAAACACCGGAGTTCTCTTTCAACCCACTGGTCTGACAAACTTGAGCCTGTGTACATGCCACACCATCGTTGCCATAACCAAGCATGGTGTTCGAGCCCTTAATGGTAAAATCCACGGCGCCGCTTACACCAACTTTACTCACAGAAAACGTAACTTGTGGACCACTGTTGGTAGCAGAGGTATCCGTCTTACGACGCAAAATACTCAACTCGGTGTTACCTGCCATGATCTGACGATCATCGGTCTGGAGGATGGTGGATACGCTGTCAACTCCGGCTGCATTTTTGTAAGTAAGAACAGAATCGTCGCCGAAACTGGTTGTTGGTATTTTGACACGACAATCACGGTCAAAAATTTCTTGAGCCTTTCCGACAATATCGGTACCCAATTTATATAAAGGACCGGACCCATACCCCGTGCCACAGTTCTCCAAGGTCGGCGTACCCGTTCCAGCAGAACTGGCAACCAGACGACTATCCAAAATTACATAATCTGAGACCAAAGATTGATATACCTTATTTGTCGCCGCCTTTTTCACAGTGAAAAATTCTCCAATCGGGTGACCATCCGGATACTGAGGATCCAAAGTAGTTGGCAAACGAAGAGCAATATTGTTACCACTGGCATCCTTGGAATGACCGTTTACACCGGATACGATGTCTACATCTACATCGGCCAGTGAGATTGTGTTCGTTGCCTCCGGTAGATTGCTGGTTACAATTGCGGTATGGTACCTCAAAAGGTAATCTTTTCGTACAGCGGCAAGTTCACCACCAGCGTCCTCGGTATAGGCATTATCTTTTTTAAACGCCTTGAATACAATCTTAGCGTCGCACAGGGGACAAGATAGGTATTCTTTTTGGAAGTGTGGCATTTCATTTCCATCCGAACCACCGTATTTCATGACATAGGTGTGCTCCAGTTGATACTGAGCATACCCATTTCCGGGCCCGTCTGCTCTGTAACCGCTGTAAAGCGCGACCGGATCCATGTTGATTTGTTTATTGAGAAATGAGTTGAGACTTGCATCGTAGAAATTAACAAAATCAAAATGAATATCCATGCCTTCTTTTCTCATTGCTCCGTCACCAACGCCAGATCGCAACGATTCAGCACCGGATTGGTCAGCGATTTTGTAACGCTTGTCGAAAAAAGTACCCTTTACTGGCAAATTTACTGTACCTTTCAATGCGGTCGCCTCGGTGTGTTTGTAACCATCCGTGTAATCACCGTGGGCGGAGAACAGGAATACAGCCTGTGTGTTTGAGGTGGTTCCATCCGCCGATTTGTATCGATTTCCAGACCCCGCAGTGGTTGCAATAGTGTGATCTGGGAACAATAGGGGAATAGTAGTTCCGGCATCTGCGGCAGCAGGATTATGCCATTCGATATCGTCATCGGAAGGAACGAAACGAACATGGGCTTCTACCGAATCGAACGGTTTCTCACCGATATCCAATTGAAGTTCAACCTTGGAAAAGGTAACATTCAACGATACAAGGCCCAAGTAACCTTGGTTTGCCAAACGGAATTCACAGCTGACTTTACCCGTCTCTGATAGGAATTGTTTGTCAGCAGTGGTTGGATTAGTTCCGTCATGTCCCAACACACCACCGGTCAAAACACTGGGTGCAACAGCGGGAGACCCAAGTAGCACAACAGCATCAACAAGTGCACCACCTACTTCAACATGACAATCGTCGTACTTGTCTTTGTTCACATTTTGCAAATGTACACGGTACAACAAAAATTTATCTTGTGTACCGGTGACCTGCGCGGCATCGGCAACATCAGTCGAAAAGGTTACAAGATTAGCGATTTGCGTAGGTGCATTGACAACATTCTCGGTTTCAAAGTCATACCCATTGGCACCCTGATGGACCTCCTTGGTGAGGGTTTTGCATACCGGTACAGTCCCATCGATACAGGCTGAACCGACGGGACAATCACCTGTACCTGTTGCTCCGGTCTTGGTAGATCCATCGAAGTTCTTCACCAAGCAACCTTTGGCACTGGCCGAGGCATAGTTCGCCTGACTGGGAAATAGGTTTCCACCGTCTTCCAACTGAGAAGATAGGATAACATCCAAAACCGCGACTTTGGCATTTGCGGTTATTAACAATAGCAGAAATAATAATAGCTGTTTCATTATATTAAATAATTACCGAGCTTTTTATATACATTTAAATTTTTAATTCACTGACATGTTCGTATATAAATTGTATTACATTAAAGAAATGAGAACTGCCAGAGATTTTACAGGTGGACATTACCACCGTGGATCCAATCATAAAAAGGGTGGTATGTGTTCCACAACAACCATAATAGTAATAGTAGTAATAGGAGTTATCCTTTTATTGACTATTATTGGCGCTGGAACTGGGATAGCATTTGCGTTAACTAGTAATGTAATTTCGTGCACCACACACGAAGAGTGTCTAACAAAAAATCCTTGCACAGAAGATAAATGTGACATGGATGCAAAATTATGTATCAGTGATAAAATAGAAGGCTGCTGTGTAGAAGATAAAGACTGTGGTGCAAGCCCATGTTATAATGCGTTTTGCGATGCCAAATCATTTACTTGTAGACTACACCCACCATTGAATGGTACTATATGTGACGATTTCAATGATTGTACCATAGATGATAGATGCGTTGGATATAAATGTGAAGGTAAGCGGCTTACCTGTGATACTGGTGGGTCTTGTTCATCCGGTGTTTGTTTAAAAGGATCGGGTTGTATATTTACCGCGGCACTGGACGGTATAGGGTGCAACGATAATAATAAATGTACTGTGGGTGATCAATGTTGGAAAGGTATGTGTGCATCTGGTATTCAAAAGGATTGTTCTCATTACAATACCGTGTGTGCAAGAGGCGTATGTGATACCAATACAGGGGATTGCGTTAGTGTACCAATTAATGAACGCCAAGCGTGTGACGATGGTCTAATATGTACCATACAAGATCAATGCATTGCTGGCAAATGTAGGGGTGAAGAAGATATGTGCTATGATAATAATCCATGCACGATCAATAAATGTGTCGAAGGAATAGGATGCATGCTACGCTATGAAGATTTCAATAAAACCTGTAGCACCACCTGTGATTGTGACGACCAATGTCCCGAAGGGTATACTTGTGCGGATGGTACCTGTGTACAAATGGGGTATACTGGTTCACAAATTCGATTTTTGGATTATGAAATAGAAATGTGTCCCTCTGGTGGTCACCGACTAGTAATGGAATATGCTTTAGATAGTAATTCAATTAGTATAGGGGACGATACACGTTATTTAATACCTAGAACATTGGGCGATATCACCTCTCCGACCGGTCAAGCACTAGGATTTATTTACGAAAAACGCAATCTTCAAAGCATGATCATAACCAACGATTTGGCCAGATCTGCCTTTACGCTCACAACTAGATGCCAGAATGTAACAATCGATAACTGTGATACGATTTTCTCTATGCGGGAATATCAATTTTATGTGAAATTGTATCACTGTTTGTCAACTTCCCCAAACGAAGAAAACTGTTTGGACAATAATATTGTGGTAGCGGCTTCTATTCAATTGTCTATACGGGATTGTACGCAATTCACACAATTTCAGTTTATATCGTTGTATGGAACCGGGGTATTGTATGCTTTGGGAAAGAAATACACCGGAATTGTAGACGAGACGGTGTTAAAAACGGGATTAGATTACATTACAGTGGGATATGAAACTCCGGCGTATACCAATCCAAATGTAATTGTTATGACCACCAATTTTAGAATGTGTAGACCAGATATAAATCATTATTTAAAGGATTGTGTCAGTGGAAAAGACACCCATTGTTTGAAGACCGGATGTTATGATTGGGACCCAAATGATACACCAATAATAGAGCATTATGACATTATGGTCAATAGTGTGGTAACACCGCTCGCAAAAACGTCATGGGAAACCACTACCTGTTATAACGAGGATGATTATAACTCTCCCTCCTCGGTGAAATGTAGTGAAAATAAATGTCCCAATACGACAAATGGTATTGCAATTTCATGGCCCGGTCCCATGGACGACGGATTTCATTTAAACACCCTACCGATAAAATCTTGGTCGCATATTCCAAGAGAGTGGACCTTTGATATGAAAATAAAATTACACATGTGCAATCATACGCTGAGATCGTCAAATAATATATATCATAACATAGTAACATTAGTTATTTAAGGAGGTGGCAAACAAGTCACATATTGGCATAGACTATCTGGTACACACTGTGAATCGTGTGTATACCCCCCGTAAAATATATATGATTCGCCGGTTCCACAAACCTTGTGAGGAGAACAACTCAATTGGTTGTTTTCATCGGTGAATGTTCCCACCGCACATAAAGCACAAGTTCTATCGGTAGTGGAGTCGCCATTGTCACTAATGTATGTACCCGGTGGACACGTTTGTTTATTGCTACAATTGGTGTCGTGGGTGGCATTACCGTAATTAACTATAAGTTGACTTGAGTTGCAAACACTATGATTCGTACACGCTACATCGTGGGTACTATTTCCAACAAAGGATGCCCACGTGTTATTGATAGACGAACAATTGCTCCATGTTGTCGGTTCCGCTACGTTGGTTCCACTTGAAAAATAACCGGATGGAACAACCGTGCATTCCCTGTCGGAGGTGAGCGTTCCGTTCAATGTGACATAGAAACCAGAGGAACAGTTGGTAAACAAGTGACATAGATTGTTTGTGGTATAAGTCCAAGAAGGACAATATCCACACTTTAAATCACCGGATGCGTTAAATGCCATTCCTTGTTTACAAGTATTGCAATAACCGGTTCCATTTGAACAGGATACACAGTTTTCGTATTTTACTACACAACAGGTGTTGGAAAGACATAGGTTTGAATCCTTACAATCTATGTCCATAGAACAATATTCTCCCGGTGGTATATTATCACATATAGGTGGACATTTACCCCATTGCTCCCACAAATGTTGACATATTGGTCTTGGTGGGGTATATAGTATCATTACTGTCCCGGTGTCGTTCTCAAAGGTACTATTTACTATCTCTATCGATGTCGATGGATTTGGGTAATCACTGTATACATGACAACATGCTTCGTCATTGTATTGTGTTCTCAATTTGTTGCATATTCTACATTCGTTATATGTGGTGTTATAAAACCCCCATGCGCAGGTGTTATTACTACACATGCCATTTACACAGGAGACGTTCGTTGAATTTCCATAGGATACCACTACAACAAGTGCCAGAATCAACCATCGCATTTTGTAATAACGGTTACTATATATATACTTGTAATATCATATATATGTTCAAATTATCAATTCTTTTATGTTGTTTTGTAGTGGCATTGGGGCGAGTGGAAATGATACAAAGCGATGTTGAAATATTAAAAGAACACCCGATGGACCCAACAAATGTTACCAGTGACGAACTAACTTTTATCATTTCAGAGGAATGGATGAAAATGGTGGCTTCGTGTTTTCCAAATTTGGACCCAATGGCATCCATAAGCGCCTCCTTTGATTATTCACTGATGGGAACAAATACACTGGCATGGGCATCGAGTACAATGCTCTTACTAAACGATGTTTGGCAACCCGCTTTAACAAATACATACTACACGGGGAATGATTTCCTGATAGGGGTGAATCCATTGCCCCCAAACGGTTGGCATGTAGGACCGATGACAGACGATTGTTCGGGTATATCGTATCGATATGATTTGAGGACCGTTCTGAGACATGAGATGATGCATGGTATAGGAGTTGGTTCTTCTTTTCGATCCAATTCACTAGGATATACAAGCAATGGCAAATGTTACCCTACAAAGTACGACACCATGATAGAAGATTCGTATGGAAACAAGGTAGTAGACGGATGTACTGTAACTGGAAGTTTATTCGGAAAAAATGTTTATATTAATGGAGTTAGATTATACAACCCGTCCAATTATATGGAAGGATCCTCTTTATCGCATCATGCGTTCGCAGAAGAGTTAATGTATTGGAGACTATCTCCAAGTAAATGTACAGACATTGGAAAAAACGAACTTAAAATCTTATCAGGGATTGGAATTCATTGTCCGAATCATCCCCAGTATTCGGGGAGCCAGCGGATTCGGCCTCATTTATGGCTTCTTTTAGTCCCTTTACTGCTTCTCTTATATGACATTTAATATCATTTTTGTCACAATCGGGATCACGTAGTCTCTGTAACATGAGAAGAATATCATCTGCCAGATAATGATGGTCGGGCTTTTGATTTTTTTGTGTAAAGTATACACCTATCAAATTACCTAACAATACCACTATAAAAATATAAATGTTGCTTCCCATTACTAGTACAATTCTAGCAATCCATACAAGGGTTGATATAAGCGTCCATACCATGGACTGTCTCATTAATCCAGAAAACATATCGCCCCGCTCATCTTTCGGTTTCTGTAGTAGCTCTCTAGTAACCTGTGAATTTTGAACCCATATGTAGTTTGCGGCCCATTGAAGACCAAATGCTATGGCTAACATGACTATAAACCATTCCACCCCATTTATTTCGTAAGATAAGATATGAATTTGACTCCCACAGGTAAATGAATCCTCACACATTTATATTAACACCTGTCATCTTTATATACCTCCATTTCGATGACTGCTCTCATTGTGTTATACGATCTTCGAACCGTTCGAATGGATCCGAATGTATCGCCGAAATCTATTTCTTCGTCCTCTTCAGGACATGTTAGGTTTTTGCCTTGGAACCACACATACCAGAAATCCCCCTGCCATTCGGTGAAATAGTTCTCGTCTTCTTCTTTTGGCGTTATCTTAAGCCACTTACGACCCACTGAATCCTCCATGGCATTTTTCGGTGGTTTAGAAGGGATGGGTATTCTGTAATTACGTAGGGACATTTAATATATAATGAATGATATTTATAGTTTTATTTTCATATCCTCTACAAATTGGTCAAACTCTTCGCTGTTAATTTCCTTCCCCTTTTTGACCAAGTGTATTTGGGATCGCTTGAGTGTCTGTCTGTCCCCTCTACCAAAATCAACACGAAATGTATCCCCCATATCTTCTATTATTGTCCCCGTATTTCTATCATCTTTAGTTCCAACTATATCACCAACCTTTAACGCTTTCCACCCTGTAAATTTACTAGAAAGGCACATAATCGTTTCAGAACCACCAGCATTCAAGGCGCTGAGAGGCACATTCTCTACCGTAAATGGTATTTTTCTGTCTTCCAATACTGTTTCTACCATTCCGGGTATATCTTCTTTGTCAGAAGTAACAGCGATACGATTATGGTTGTCATTTTCATCTGTAATACCCCATCTTGTAGAGAACGACCAATTGCGCATGACCATTCTAGCAGCCAAATTCACAGAGGCTTGGAAATAATCCGTAAATGTTCCTTCGCCATCGCGTGTCATTGTCAATTCCTTCATTTTCCCATATGCAATGCCGATGCTAGATCCACGTGGTAAAGACGCAAGTAATTTGGAAAGGTCTTCGTAAAGGGTAGCCGCATGTCTGGCAGTGGTGGCCTTAAGTGGGTCTATTTGTTGTAATATAACAAACATGCTCGTGCTATCCCTTTTTTGCTTTACAAGGCCCCCTTTGTAATACTTCTTTGTGGGACCATAGCTTCGGGTTGAATGAGTCCTTATAAAGGACAGTATACACTCGTCTGCCTTGTTGTGAATATCATTATATTCCTTATTGATAAGTGTCTTGGTATAGGGATTTGCGATTGCAAGTTTGTCCGACAATACCGGGTGATATTCTACAAATACACAAAAGCCGGTTACATCTCTCGCTATATTCGTTTTCAAAGCTTTTTGTTTTTTGTCTAGTGCCTCATCTACCGCCTTATTAATATCGGTGATCGGTACTTTTTTACCTTCGGGGTCAAGCCTATCAACTGTATCATCTGGAGTAATCGCATCGCGCCTCTCCGAGTCCCGTGATTTCAATTTGCACGTAGCTTCCTCTTGCTCAATCTTTCGTTCTGGTTGAAAAACATCTTTAAATTTCATGGTACCATCTTCCATGTAGCATTCTTTTAGCACGGCGCCGTATTCAGACGACTCCTCACTAAGGTATGATTTATAATCGAAATCTGCTAGTTCTTCTGCTTTTTCA
>Ga0209307_1001220_pt1 | contig 16229 bp, 8 predicted proteins | sample COGITO_mtgs_1105_FD_185519 | JGI IMG/M metagenome (GOLD analysis project Ga0209307, IMG submission 185519) | Pelagic marine microbial communities from North Sea - COGITO_mtgs_110530 (SPAdes) (version 2) | ecosystem: Environmental > Aquatic > Marine > Epipelagic ... | reverse complement strand
TAGTTAATGGTTATTTAGGAATTCCCAAAAAAGGAGATTTGAGTGAAGGATTGTCTAAAAAACTTAAGCATGGATATTATGCAACTGTTTCTTACGTTGATCATTTAGTTGGAAAAATTATTAATACACTTAAAGAGGAAGAGCTTTCGGAAAATACTATTATAATATTTGTTTCCGATCATGGTTTTAACTTAAAGGAACATTCTCAGTGGGGAAAATATACTAGTCATAGAATTTCTGGAAGGGTTCCACTTATAATTTATGATCCGAAGACAAAGTCATCTATTAATTCTAATTCTCTTGTTGAGCTGGTTGATATATACCCTACATTATTAGAGCTTTTAGATTTAAAAAACCCAAAACATAAACTAGACGGAAATAGCCTTGTCAATATTTTAAAAAACCCATCTTATGAAAATAAAAGTCATGTTTTTATGAAAAACGCAAAAGGATATACAATTAAAACAACTGATTTTTCTTACACAGAATATCTGAATCTTAAAAATAATCGTCCACTCATTGGAAATATGTTATTTGATCACAAGAACGATAAAGACGAAACTATTAACCTATCAAATGACATTAGATATAAAAATGTAGTAGATTCCTTGAGTAGTTTGTTACAGAGTAAATACCGCTTTAATATAAATGGATTATGAAATTAAATTTAATTACAGTACTTATTTGTCTTCTTTCTTTATTAAGTTTTTCTAATAAAAACAAGAAAGAAAGCAACCCAAATTTTATTATAATTTTGGTAGATGATCAAGGATGGAATGGAACCTCGGTTCAAATGATGGATAATGAAATCAATTCTAAAAGTGATTTTTATCAAACCCCAAATATTGAAAAATTAGCAAAAAAAGGAATTCGATTTTCTAGTGCTTATGCTAGTGCTCCAGTATGTGCTCCCTCAAGATATAGTATACAATTCGGTCAAACTCCAGCCAGATTAAAAATGATTAGAGTAGGTATGAATACTTCTCACATTAATCACTTAACTGATTTAACTATCCCTAAACAACTAAAGTCAATAAATCCAAATTATGTAACTGCCCATTTTGGCAAGTGGGGAATGGGTTCGAGTCCTTCAGTTCTAGGCTATGATGAAAGTGATGGTGCTACTGGAAACAAGGATGGTGTTTTTACTCAAAAACCTCAAGGAGTCCAATGGGAAAACACAATTGACGAAGATCCAAAAAAAATGTTTAGTATTACCAAAAAAGCTATTGATTTTATCGATCGTCAAACTGAATCAAATAATCCGTTTTTTTTACAGATTTCTCATTATGCCGTTCATTCTAATATTTTAATGAGAGAGAAAACACTAAAAAAATATAAGAATACTTCAAAGGGAAAATACCAAAAACATGTAGGTTTTGCTGCGATGACAGAAGATTTAGATGATAGCTTGGGCTTACTATTTGATAAAATTGAAGAGTTAGGTATTGAAGAAAATACATATATTATTTATACCTCTGATAATGGTTCTGTTCCAGTTATGCCACCCAAAAGGTTTTACAAAGAGAGTTATAATTACCCACTTAGCAGAGGTAAATGGGATGCAACAGAAGGGGGAATTAGAGTACCATTTATTGTAACTGGACCAGGTATAGAAAAAAATGTAGAGTCAAAATCCCTTATTTCATTTAGTGATATTTTGCCTACTATTATTGACTTAGCAGGAAAAAAAATTAAAAATGACAAGTTTCTTGATGGTGGGAGTTTAAAAAATGTTTTAAAAAACCATAAAAAAACAAAAGTAAATAGAAATACAGATGGTTTATTTTTTCATGTACCATATGAAAACGGTATCGCTTTAAAAAGAGCTCACTCAGCAGTTATTTTAGAAAATTTTAAACTTATGAAATTCTATGACAATGGTCAATTAATGTTATTTGATTTGGATAAAGATTTATCTGAAAAAAATGATCTTTCATCTAAAAATCTAAATAAAGCTGTGGAACTAGAGTTGTTATTAGATAATTATTTAAAAAAAGTAAGCGCTCCAAAATGGAAGCCAGGGATTCATTGGCGTAATAAACCAATTAAATTAATTAACTCTTTTCATTGAGTTTTTGTTTCAATAAATAACACTAGTATCTTCATTTTTGCTATTTTTTTACTCAATATTTATATTAATCTGTTTATTCTCAGTAGCTTATTTTTTTTTAGTAGTAGTAATTTTGTTATATTGTATTCTTATTTCAAAAATAAATTACACAAATAACTATTATTAACCTAAAATTAAATTATGAAAAAAATTACTCAAAATTTAACTAATGTAAAAGCCTGGCAAAGTACAATTTTTGCTTTCATGTTTTTGTTTAGTTTAACTATTAACTCTCAGGAAGTAGGGCAGGAGTATCTGGTAAATCCAGGTATTAATACTGCTACTGGAGCAAATTCTACAACACCAGAAACTGGTGTAGATGGTGGTGGAAATTTCCCAGCCAATCTAGGTGGTTGGACAAATGGAACCGGTGGAGCTTACGCTTCAGCTAGTACAGTAAATGGAGATTGTCATTCTGCAGATAGAATGTTTAAATTTTTTAAAGTTGGTGGACCTGATGGACAATATGTTAATCAGACTATAACTGCTCTTCCAGCTGGAAACTACAACTGGAGTTTCTATTCTCAATGGGGTGATGCAGGTCACGCAAATGGACCAACTGGAACTGCTCCTGGAAACTTACCTTCTTGGAGTGCTGAAGGGGACAATCAACCTAAATTTACTATTTTAGTTCAAGATGCAGATGGTGCTTGGGTTGCTGATCAAGCAACTGTTATGACTGAGCCTTCTACTGTTTTAACTTGGGTTCAAGACTCAGGTACATGGACTAATACTGAAACAAGAGATGTTAGAATAAAGTTTGCTAAAAATGGTGGTACTGCTGCAGGCGGTGGAAGTAACACAGATAAGCTTATGTATGTTGATGATGCAAGTTTAACTTACGCAAGTGCATTGAGTTCTTCAGCTGTAGATTCTTTTCCATACTGTACAAGTTTTGATACAGACTTAGGAGATTGGACAACTGAAATAGTATCAGGTACTAGTGATTGGACTTCAGCTGCCTCTAACACAACGACTGGGTCAAGTTCTGTAGATGCTTATTCAGGTGGAGGTAGTGCATATTACTATGCTTATAATTATTCAGGAGATGGTTCAACACTTATCTCAACTGCAATGGATATTTCTTCTGTAGTAAATCCACAGGTGACATTCCAAATGGCTAACCCTGCTTGGGGAGGTGATCAAGAAACATTACAAGTATGGTACAAAGCTGCTGCAGGCGATGCATGGACTGTACTAGCTACTTACGATGATTCTTCAACTTCGTTTTCAGAAGTTACTTTAGATTTACCTAACGCTAGTAGTGATTATTACATTGCTTTTAATGCTACTTCTGGATACGGATATGGAGTTTTAATTGATGATGTATGTGTTGATGCTGCTGCAACTGAACCAGCAATGTCAGTTACTGCAACTACAGATGGTGGTTCAGCAACATTTAGTTTCACTGTAGATAACTTTACGGTTGGTGCTGCTGCAGGAGAAGGGGACGGACACATTCATTGGTCAATATTTTCAGCCTCAGATTTAAACACTCCAATTTATGATAATGTAATGGTTTATTCTACTGATGATTTAACATTATCTCCTTTACCAAATGGTGATCATGTTATAGTATTCTCATTGGTTGATGCAAACCATCAACCTTTGGATCCTGCTGTTGAAGCTACTGTTGAATTTTCAACTTTTGATGGAACAGCTGCATGTGGTGAAACTGTAACATATACACAGGTTGCTAACGGAGACTACACTGTTGCTTTAACAGCACCAGCTGGTGAAGTTGCCTCAGTAACTATTAATGCTACAATGGAGAATAACTACGATTATATATATGTAACTGATGGAGCTGGAAATTCTCTTAACGCAGATCAAACTACAGGATCATTTACAGACGCTGTTTATTCATCTTCTGATGGAACGATTTCTGTCAATGTAACTAATGATGGTTCTGTTCAAAATGGTGACGTAATACTAGCATTTAGTTGTGCTGTATCTACTTTTGATGTAACATTCTCTGTAAATACTGCAAATATTGAAGTAGGACCAAACGGTATGTACGCAGGTGGTGGTGTCTTAGGAGGAGCAAATGCTTATGCTATGTCAGACGATGACGGAGATGGTACATGGACTGTAACAGTAGCTTTAGCCGCTGGTACTTCAGGTAACTACACTCTTTTAAACAGTCCAAACGATGGTGGCGACTGGGGAGCTAAGGAAGATATTTCTGGTCAAGAATGTGCTGATGCTGCAAATTACAATGATAGAATTTTAGCAGAAGTTACAGGTGATATTACTTTATTACATTGCTTTGGTACTTGTGATACAGATGGAACCTGTTCAGCTTTAGCAGTTGATTCATTCCCTTACTGTTCAAGCTTTGATGCTGACTTAGGAGATTGGACTGCTGAATCAGTTTCAGGAGATACTAGCTGGTCATCAGCTGCATCTAACTATAACGGGTCAGTTGTTCCTTTATCGGGAGCTGGTATGGCTTACTTATATGATAACAGTTCTGTTTCTAACTTAGTTTCATTACCTATGGATATTTCATCATTAGCTTCTCCACAAGTAACATTTAGTTACGCACAACCTGTTTGGGCTGGAGATCAAGATGAATTAAGAGTATGGTATAAAGCTGCAGCAGGAGACGAATGGTCTCAGATTGCAGAATATACTGCTGATACTCAAGCATGGGAAACTGTAACTTTAGACTTACCTAATGCAAGTAGTGATTACTACTTAGCCTTTAATGGTACTGCAGGATATGGATATGGATTAACGATTGATGATGTTTGTGTTGCTACTGCTGGTGTATCTAATGAAGAGTTATTAGCGTTCTTAGGATCAGGATCTTGGAGATCAGAAGCTGAAACAGCTGGTCATATAGGAGTTGGTCCAAGTGGTTCAACAAATGCTGAATGGTGGAATGCAAATGCTTATGACAAAGCAGATACTGGTCTTTACGATGACAGATGGTCATTTGCTGACGGTGTATTAACTGTAGATACAGGAGATGATGGAGCAATATTTGGTAAGAAAGCAGAAATTGATGCTGCCTTCCCAGACAATACTCCATACGATGCTGATAATGGTGATAATGAGTACTTGTATTACATTCAAGATGACTATACAGATACTTTTGTTGCAGATGCTACAAATAACACTATTACATTTGCTACAAATGGTAACTTAGGTTTCTTTACTTCGGTAGCTGGACAAGAATTCCAGATACTAGAGACTACAGATAACACTGTATATTTAAGAAATGTTGGATCAGAAGGAAATGCTTGGTATAATAGATTAACAACAGCAGATGCATTATCTACTGTTGATGCTATGGTATTAGATATGAGAATTTATCCAAACCCTTCAAACGGAAGTTATGTAACAATACAAACACCAGTAAATGGTGTGAAGTATGTTGAGGTATTTGATATCACTGGAAAGCGATTAATCAATACAACATTAAGTGCAGATACTTTAAATGTTAGTTCAATGAGTTCAGGAATGTACTTAGTGAAAGTAACAGTTGAAGGACAAAGTAAAACATCTAAATTAATGATTAGATAATTTAACTTTAACCAATATAAAAAGCCGCTCTATTAATTTAGAGCGGCTTTTTTGTTTTATTTAATAAGATAATCCTTCTTCATTTAAACAAGATTAAAGTTTATATTAAATATTGTTGAAAATTTTAGGTAATTTCAACTTATGAAAAAACCGTTATATTTAATTGCATCCATCATAACTATATTATTAATAAGCGAAAGAGCCTTAAATATAATTTTTGATATTGGACCTTTTTCATCAAAGCCTATTAGGATTTTGTTTTTAATTACTGCTCTAATTCTATTTAGTATTCATTTTTATAAAAAGCCTAAAAATAATTAAGATATAGCTAATTAAAATAAAAGATTATTAACTTCAAGATTATAAAATTAGAAAATGGAATGGTACCTTAAACATAGAAAAAAAATCTTGATAGCTACCGTAGCTTATGTTATATGTAGACTTATCTATCTATCTGTTTAATTAACGATTTAAAACAACGTAATTAGTATACTGTTGAATAATTAATTTAATCCTAATTAATCATTTTTTTAGTAGCAACTGTTCTAAATCCCAAATGCTCCAATGAAGAGTCGGGACTAGTACCCATTTTAGCTGAAATTCTATAGCTGATACAATATGATTGATTACAAAGAAAAGAACCGCCTTTAATAACTTTCTCTTGTATGTATATATTATTTGGATTATAGGCCTTTAATGGACCTCCTGGGTTATCACAAACACCTTTTGTATTTGATAACTCAGAGTAATAATTAACATTAAACCAATCACTAGTCCATTCCCATACATTTCCTGCCATTCCATATAAGCCAAAATCATTGGCTGGATATGTTTTCACAGGAGCTAGTCTTTCATAACCATCTTTTTGTGTGTTTGTAACAGGAAAATCTCCTTCCCAGGTATTAGCATTGGTATGAAGCTCATTAATATTATTACCCCAAGTAAAGATATTATCTTTCTTATTAGCTCTTGCTGCATATTCCCATTCTGCTTCTGTAGGTAATCTTCTGTTAGCCCATTTGCAATATGCAAGAGCATCTTCATAGGAAATATGAACAACTGGTAGGTTGTCCTGTACAGTGTTTATTTCTATTCCATCACCAGAAACGTTATTCCAACTTGCACCAATTTTCCATTTCCACCATTGAAAAAAATCATTTAGATTATCTAGTGAAACGTTAGATTTTTTAAAAACTAAAGATCCAGGTTCTAGTATAGAATCATGTGGTTTAGGAGTGTTTTCTGGAAGTTGAGTCTTGATTTCGTTCCAGTCAACTGTTCTTTCGGCAACAGTTATATAGCCAGTGTCATCGATAAATTCTCTAAATTTTTTATTAGTTACAACAGTGACGTCCATAAAGAATCCATCAATTTTAACTTCATGACGAGGTTTTTCATGTTCCATAGCATATTTGTCATTATCCAAAGCACCTTGATAAAAAGTACCTCCTGGAATCCAAACCATTCCATCAGGAGAAGATGGTAAGTTTGATTCACAACCAAATAGTAATATGCATATAACTACTTTGAATATATTTTTCATATTTATTTAGTTTTTATCTTCTCTAATTTCTTTTGGAAGAACACCATATTGAAGTTTAAAGCATTTTGTGAAATAAGAGGGTGATGAGAAACCAACTTTGTAGCAAATTTCACTTATTGAAAATTCTGAGTTTTCAAGAATTTCTTTAGATTTTTCTAACCTTACATTTCTTATGAATTCATTAGCAGTTAGTCCTGTTAATGCTTTTATCTTTCTGTATAATTTACTTCGACTAAGCAAAAGCTCATCAGCAAGATTTTCTACATTTAAATTATTATCACTAATATTTTTATTTATGTAGTTAAGTACATTTAAAATAAACTCTTGATCTAATGAAGTTGTATTTTCTGAGAAATCTATTCCACTAAGATATTTTTTGAATAAGATTTTTCTAGTTGATATTAATTGTTTTAAATGAGATTTTAAAACATTCATATTAAACGGTTTTTGAAGGTATACATCAGCACCCGAATCAATTCCTTTAATTTTATCAACTTCCATACCTTTAGCTGTAATCATCATTATGGGTATGTGACTTGTTCTTAAATCATTTTTAATCATTTCACATAATTCAATACCATCCATAACAGGCATCATAACATCTGTAATAATAATATCCGGAATGTGTTTGTTGGCAAGTTCAAACCCTATTTTACCATTTTCTGCAAGTAAAATATTATAATTAGTATCTAATTCATTATTTAAATATGATCTTAGTTCAGAATTGTCATCAATAATTAGAAGAGTTTTGTCTTTAGATTTGTTATTTGAATTTTCAAAAGCAGTTAACTTTGTTTGTAAATTATCATTTGAATTATATTTAACAGTAATATTCTTATTTTTAATTTCCAAGTGCTTATTTCCGTTTGGTAATTGTATTTTAAATTGTGTACCAATATTTAATTTGCTCGAAACCTCAATTTTTCCTTTGTGTAACTCAATAAAGTTTCTAACTACTTCAAGTCCAATTCCAGTACCTCCGTAATATTGCTTGTCAAATTCTGTAACCTGATAAAATCTATCAAATATTTTATTAATATTCTCCTTCTTGATACCAGAGCCAGTGTCTTCAATAATTATTTCAATAGATTCTAATAATTTTTCAGGATCTATTAATGGGAAGTTTATTTTATTGCTACTCTTATTTATGTATATAGATACCATCCCGTTTGTTGGAGTAACTTTAAATGCATTAGATAATAAATTAAATATTATTTTTTCTAACATAGATGGGTCACCCCATACATTTATTGGGTTTTCAGAATAATCAACAGAAAGTATTATATTTTTTTCAGTAGCTTCACCTTCAAAGTGACTAGATACTTCTTCGATAAATGGAATTAGATTTATTTTTGAAGCATTTACAGACATTTTATTAAACTGAAGTTTTCTAAAATCCATGAGCTCGTTAATTAGTCTAGAAAGTCTGTTTGAATTTTTATGAATAATTTCTAATTTATTTTTAGTTGTTAGTGATAGATTACTGAAATCACCCTTAATTATGTCATTTAACGGATTAAGAATTAGTGTTAATGGAGTTCGAAATTCATGTGATATATTGGTAAAGAATTGTATTTTTTTTGAATTTAACGCTTCTAATTGTTTATGTTCTTCTCTTTCAAATTTTAATATTCTTCTTTCTCTTATTCTCTCGATAAAAACTTTATAAGAAATATATGAAATAGTCATTAAGGTTAGTAAGTAAATTAACCAAGCAAGATTACTTTGCCACCATGCAGGTAAAATTTTAATATTTAATTTTGTTGGTATTTCATTCCAAAGTCCATCGTTGTTAGATGCTTTAACTTGAAAAATATAATCACCAGCTGGAACATTAGTAAAAGTTGCATTAGTTTTTGACCCAACATAATTCCACTTTTCATCAAAACCCTCAAGAAGATACGCATATTGATTATTTTTACTTCGTGTATAGTTGACTCCTACATATTCGATGCTAAAAAATGACTGATTGTGACTTAAGGTTAACTTGTCAGTGGTGCTTAGAGATTTTTGTAATGGAGATTTTAAATCTCCAATAGCTACCAATTCATTGGATAATTTAAGGTCCTTTAAATAAACTAATGGTAATTCTTCATTATATTGAATTTTATCTGGATTAAAATAATTTAATCCGTTTAAACCCCCAAAATATAATAATTCGTTATCTGTGAATACGGAATTGTAATTAAATTTATTTGATGATAACCCATCGTCTTTGTTAAAATTATAAAATAGATTTTTATACGGGTCATATTTTGTCAGACCTTTATTACCTGATATCCAAAGATGTCCATTTTGATCTTGAGCAATTGATGATATAGATTCATGTATGAAACCATTATCATTGTTAAACCAATTAATTTCATCTGTATCATAATTGTATTTAAACAGTCCATAGTCTAATGAGCCTATCCATATATTTTTTAATTCATCTTCAAATAAACTGTATACAATTGTGGAGCTTATATTTTCTCCTAAGATTGTTTTAAATCTTTCATTGAAGGAAGTTATGCTAAAACTATCCTCTTCATTTTTATTAATTCTATATAATCCTGCTCTTGTTCCAATCCAAATATTGTCCTTATTGTCAACTATTACTTTACGAATATTACTTGTATTAATATTATACTCAACAAATGCCGAACTATCGTAATGAGATACTTTGTTATTGTATGTATTGTAAGAATATAAACCTCCAAAAAATGTACCTATCCATATAGTTCCATTAGAATCCTCAGCAAAACTCATTACTTTATCAGATTTTAGCTTGCTATTGGAATTGTTTATATTTTTAAATCGTTTACTATTTTTTTTTAGAATATAAAAGCCTGATTCCCATGTACCAATTAAAATATTTCCATTAGAGTCTTTGAATATTGAAGTAGTTTCAAGTTTGTCCAAGCCATTAGCTATATTATTTTTATTATTAATTAAGTTAGTAAATCTACTTGTTTTTCTGTCATACACATCTATTCCACCTTCAGTAGTACTTATCCATAATCTATCTTTATCGTCTTTAATTATCCCTGTTACTGAACTAGAGCTTAATGAATTTGAATAACCTGAAATACTTCTTAAAGATTTAAATTTATTGTAATTCTCATTGTATACATCAATTCCATTATTATAATAACCTAACCAAATTCTATTCTTTTCATCCGTATAGGTGGACCAAATAGAGTTTGATTTTATTCCATCTTGAATATTTTTATCAAACTTGTAGTTTTCTATTTCATTTTTTTTATTACTAATTTCAAATAATCCATCATTCTCAGTTCCACATAATATATTGCCATCTTGCTTTAGTGATAATGATAATACTCTTTTATTAGTTATCATTAAGTTCTGAATTTTATAACTATCATCTGTATTAGTTATTTTTATAAGACCCTTACTAGATGTTCCAAGCCATAAAGTTTTATTATTGTCAATTAATATTGATTCAATAGAAGATTCAACAGTTTCATATTTATCATTTAAATCAAATTTAGTTAATTGTAGGGTGCTATTGTAGGGATCAAAAGTCATTAAGCCTTGGTTTGTTCCAACAATGAATTTCTCATCTTCTGTTTTAACAATTGAATTAATTAATAAACTTGAAATAGAATTATTTGATTTGTAATTGACTCTTTTAAAACTATAATCATTTTTGTTTAGTTTTAGAAGTCCATTTTGATGAGTACCAACAAGTAAAGTACTGTCATTGAATTCTTCAATAGCATGAACAGCAAACTTAATGTTTTGATTAGCCTCATTAAAAGTAATAGAATTAAACTTGTCTAGGTCACGACTGTAAAAATTTAGCCCCTCTTGAGTACCTGCCCAAATATTATTGTTTTTATCTTTAAGTAAGCTATGAACAAAAGAACTATTCAAGGTGCTTTTGTTATTGATAGCTTCTTTTTTATAAACCTTAAAATCCAAACTATTGTATTTGAAAACACCATCTCCAGAGGAACCTAACCATAACATCCCGTCATCATCTTTAACAATACATGAAATAGTAGTTTGATTTATATCATCACTTAATGGTATAAATTCATAATTATTTTGATACTGACTAGAAATAATATTAATCAAGGAAATATATATGCCAAGGAAAATATTATATTTTAAATTATTTTTCATCTACTCAATGATAATTATCTTTTAGCTAAATTCAAATTTTTTTAACCAATAAATTAAGAGATATTAAAATTGATGATGTCATTTTTTTTAATTAGATAATTTATTCTTTAGTTTGCTTCATATATTATATATATTGACAGATGTTTTACAAACTAAATATTAATTGAAAATTAATATTTGTTACTTTTAATAAAAACGTTGAATATATTTATATAAATGAGATTAACTTTAAACTATAAGCTAACAAGTACTTTTAGAAAAATGTTTAATAAAACATTATTATTTGTTCTTTCTTTATCTTTTTTTAGCTTTATTTCTACAAATAGTATTGATTCTAAGAAAATTTCTGTTGAAGATAGACCTAACTTTATTTTTTACTTAGCTGACGATCAGGACAAATTGGATTATGGTACTTACGGTAATCCTAATGTTGACACTAAAGCAGTTGATAAACTAGCTAGTGAGGGAATAAAGTTTAATAATTTTTACACAGGCCAAGCAATATGTGCACCCACAAGGTCACAGATTTTTACAGGAAAATATCCTGTAAAAAATGGATGTTTTGTTAACCATATTGGTGTAAAACCTAACACGGAGACTATAATTTCATACTTAGAAAATGAAGGATATGAAGTAGTCTTAGCTGGAAAGAGCCATGTTAAGCCTAATTCAGTATTTAAATGGTCAAAGTTCTTAGATCTAATTAAAATCGGAAATTCCAAACAAAGATATCTACCTATTTCAAAAATTGATAATTATTTATCTAAAGTAGACAAACCTTTTTGTCTAATTATAGCTTCAACATTTCCCCATGGTCCATATCCAAAATCAAATGATTATACCAATCAAGATATTTTCAAACTTCCTTACACAGGCAAAAATATACCAAACTACAAGACGGGATATTATCAAAACATAAAGGAAGATAATTATCAAATTAATGATATTTTAAATATAGTTGATAAGCATAATTTAAAAAATAATTCATTATTTGTTTATGCTGCAGATCATGGTATTTCAGGAAAATGGGGCCTTTCTGAACAAGGTCTTAAAGCTCCTTTTATTGTACGTTGGCCTGAAATGATTAAACCTAATATTCAATCTGATGTTATTCTTTCGTTTGTTGATGTAGTTCCTACTTTTTTAGATATTATTGGTGCCCAAGTATCTAAAGATATTGATGGATTAAGTTTTTATAAAACCTTATTGGGTGATGAGAATGAAATACATGATTACATATATGGCGTATCCACTATGCAAAATATTCAAAAATGTAAAGTTTTTCCATCTAGAATGATAAGAGAGAAACAATATAAATACATCAAAAATTTTAATTCTCTTGAGGTTTTTAAGAATAATATGGGAGAAAATGAGATTATTAATAAATTTATAGAAATCGGAGCAAGATCATTTCCTAATAAACCTTATGAGGAATTATATGACTTAGAGAAAGACCCATTTCAAAAAAATAATTTAGCTAAAGACAATAAATACTTACAAGTTAAGAACAGTCTAGAATTAGCTCTTGAGAAATGGATGATATCTCAAGATGATATTTTAATAACTAATAAGATGCCATTAATTAAACCAACTTTACATCCTTTGGATAGAAATTCTAAATGGAATAAGGTTTCCTTAGAACTTGAAAATAAATTAAATGAAAATGATTATATCGAATTACATTACTAATTATAATTTAAAAGTATTACTATTTACATTTTTTGTTTATTCTATAAACATTTATTGCAACTCAACAGATGAAAAATTAAATGTTATTTGGATTTCATGTGAAGATATGGGGCCCGTTTTAGGTACTTACGGGGTTAATGAAATATCAACTCCCAATATAGATAAATTAGCAGAGCAAGGAGTTAAATATACAAATGCCTACTCAACTGTTGGGGTTTGTGCTCCGAGTAGATTTTCTATTATCACTGGAATGTACCCTGCCAGATTAGGAGCTCATAATATGAGGACAGGTAGTTTTTACACTTATAAAGATCCAGATAAATTAACTTTCAGACAAAATAAAGGAGTTAAAGATAAAACGGGAGAAAATGTTCCTGAATATGAAGTTGTTACACCAGCTAATATTAAAGTCTTTACAGAATATTTAAGAAATGAAAATTATTACTGTGTAAACAACAACAAATGTGATTATCAATTTAATCCTCCTTTTACTGCTTGGGACGAAGTTAGTGGAAATGTATCATATAAAGATAGACCTGTAAACACTCCCTTTTTTTATGTTAAAAACTTAATGGTTACCCATGAATCTAGAATATGGTTAAGGAAGGATGAACCAATTACAGTTGATAAAAACATTTTAAAAATACCAGCATATTATCCTGATATTTCTGTAGTTAGAAATGATATAGCAATTAAATATTCTAATATTCAAGAGATGGATAGGCAAGTCGGTGAAATAATCAGTGATTTAGAGCAAGACAACCTTTTGGATAAAACAATAATATTTTTTTGGAGTGATCATGGAGGGAACCTTCTAAGACAAAAAAGAGCTGTTGGAAATAGTGGATTAAAGGTCCCTTTAATAGTGAGGTTTCCTGATGGTTATAGATCTGGAGAGGAAGATGATAGAATTGTATCGTTAATGGATTTAGGTCCGACAACAATGTCTCTATTAGGAATTAAGCCACCTTCATTTTTAGATGGTAAAGCTTTTTTAGGCAAGTTTGAAACAAAACCAAGATCTTATGCATTTGGATCTGCAGATAGGTTTGATGAATCTACTGATATGCAACGGTCTGTTATTGATGGTAGGTATGTTTATATTAAAAACTTTATGCCAGAAATCCCATTAATTTATAGAAATAAATACCGAGAGCAAGTTTCCATGAATAAAAAAATTATTCAGATGAGTAATGATAATGAGTTAATAGGTGACTCAAAATATATATTCATGAAAACAAAACAAATAGAAGAATTGTATGATTTAAAATATGACCCATACGAGGTTAAAAATATTGCCAATAACCCTAAATATAATGATAAATTAATTGAATTAAGAGATGCTTTAAAATCTTGGCAAAATGAAATTGATGATAAGGGATTTACAAATGAATCAGAGTTGATAAATGAATTTTGGCCTAACATGATTCAACCACTTACTATGCCTGTTAAAGTTACAGTTTTAGACAACATTATTTCACTTAAATGTGATACTGACGGAGCATCTATTGGTTACCAGACTGGATCACAAATAGGATCTCAAAATTGGAATTTATATAATAAACCATTCAATCTTTTGCCCAATCAAAAATTAGCGGTTAGAGCCATTAAAATTGGCTATAAAGCTTCAACTATTACAAATATTAATTAAACAAACTTAAATTCCTTTTTATATCAACTATTTTAATCTCATATATTATAGAAATCGATCAATTTTTACTATAATTTTTTATCTACTTAATATATCTTAGTAATATGAAAAACAGATTAAATTTAATCCTAACACTTATTGCATTTTTTTTAAGTATTCAACCATTTTTAGCTCAAGAGGATAAAAAGAATCATAATTTTCTTTTTATTTCTGTTGATGATTTTAGACCCGAAATTAATTCATATGGAGTTAAAAAAATGATTACTCCAAATATTGATAATTTAGCATCAGAGGGAATATTATTTAACAATGCATTTACTAACATTGCTGTTTGTGGCGCTAGTAGGGCAAGTTTAATGACTGGAATTAGACCAAGTCAATCTCGTTTTAATGATTATACTACAAGAGCTTCGCTTGATACTCCAAATGCAATTTCATTAAATCAAATTTTTAAAGAAAACGGATATGAAACAATATCTTATGGTAAAATATATCATCATCCAGACGACACTGCTGAGTACTGGACAGAATCTGATGGCGGTGCTCATCAAGCTGATTACCAGGATCCAATTTCCATAGATCGTAAACGTAATGGAGAAGTAGGGGAGCATGGCAGAAAGGGGCCTGCTTTCGAATATCCTGATGTAGACGATTATGCTTACAATGATGGTAAAGTCACTAAAAGAGCTTTAAATAAACTAAAAGTTTTAAAAGAAGAGAATAAACCATTTTTTATGGCCGTTGGTTACGTTTCACCTCACTTACCATTCATTCAACCAAAGAAGTATTGGGATATGTACGATCATAGTGAAATTGTATTAGCGGACAACCCTTATCAACCAGAAAACTCACCATATATAGCAATGCATGCCCAGCACGATTCTGCTGAATTACGAGGGATGTATTTAGATATTCCAAGTGAAGGATTATTGAGTGATGATCTTTCTAAAAATTTAATTCATGGATATTATGCTAGCGTAACTTATATGGATGTACTTATTGGAGAATTAATTGCAGGACTTGATGAATTAGGTTTAAGAGATAATACTACTATTGTACTATGGAGTGATCATGGGTATTTTCTAGGTGAACATGGGTTTTGGTGTAAACACAGTACATTTCATGAGGCAGCTAAGATTCCATTTATAATCTCTTCCCCTAATTATGAGAAAAACATGACAGCAGACTCTTTTACAGAACTTGTAGATTTGTACCCAACTTTATGTGAAATAGCAAAGATAACTCCACCGAGTTACCTTCAAGGTAAAAGTTTGACTCCAGTACTAGAAGATCCAACAATTACATTAAAGGATGAAATATATACACGTTACAAGGAAGGTGAGGCAGTTGTTGATAAAGATTATTCATACACTGAATTTTATAGAGGCGAAAAATACTTAGGCAATATGCTTTACGATATGAATGCTGACATAAAACAAAACACCGATATATCTAAACTTTCAATAAATAAAGACTTAGTTGAAAAATATAGTAGGAAGTTGAAAGTAATGAGAGATTTTGTGAACAAAGATTATTTAGAAAAATAAATAATTTTATCTTTTAATTGAAAAAAT
>Ga0209307_1001218_pt1 | contig 16241 bp, 25 predicted proteins | sample COGITO_mtgs_1105_FD_185519 | JGI IMG/M metagenome (GOLD analysis project Ga0209307, IMG submission 185519) | Pelagic marine microbial communities from North Sea - COGITO_mtgs_110530 (SPAdes) (version 2) | ecosystem: Environmental > Aquatic > Marine > Epipelagic ... | reverse complement strand
ATACCGGTTGTGTATGGGTAGAAGATAAGCCAAGCAATGCCGAACTTGGTGTGCGCATGGGCCTCGATACTATCCTTATTGATCACATTCACAATCGAGACTTTAACGAAGGCGACAGTATCAAGCGTGTAAAGAACTGGAAAGAAATTTACGAGCACGTTGTCTGGGGCGAATAAATACCATAGAGGTATACAATGTCCGAACAAGAATTAAAAGATGCTAACTGGCTCTTTTATGTAGTAAAAGGTTACTTGATTCCAGAAGACTGGAGTGAAGACACTATTAGGGGAATGGTAAAGTCATATACAAAGCGTGTTTGGCATAATCATGAATCTAATGATACCGGCTTTGACGAGCTTTGGGTTAGACGCCACAAATAGTCTCGCGGTACACCACGGTTAGTGTACCAACTAGTGAGTTGGCCGAGTGGTCGAAAGCAGCAGGTTGCTAACTTGTCGAACGTGAAAGCGTTCCGTGGGTTCGAATCCCACACTCACTGCCATTTTAAAGAAAAGAAAGTAAATTAAATGACAAATGAAAAAACTGTAGCTGTTGAAAAACGACAGCGTGGAATCATCGGTTGGTTCTTCCTTCTGCTATTTTGGGGCTTTAACGCTCTTATGGTATACCTAATGTTTTTCAATATCGGCAACACCGGCGACCTAATGGCTACGTGTGAAGCGCAAGCCGCTGCTGAAGGACTAGTAGCAGGTACCGAAGCGTATGACTTAGCAGTATCGGCGTGTCAAGCAGGAACTGCTGTTGGAGCAGGTTTAGTTGCGGTTGTAGGCTGGTTTGTATGGATTCTCGGCGCTCTGGTAACTGGCTTGTTTGCTTTGCTTACCCGCGGTAAGAAGGTAATCACTTACCAATAATTTATGACGTATAACTGTAAACGCTGCGGCGAAACAAGCGAAGAAAAATTTTACAAAAGCAACGGTGCTAAATCAAAGTGTAAAAAATGTCACACTATGGAAGTGCACCAGGTTAAGCGTGAAATGAAAGATAAAGGCGTACAGTATCTCGGTGGTAAATGTCTTGATTGCGGTGTTGAAGGTAATCCTTGGATTTTTGACTTTCATCACCGCGACCCAAGCGAAAAGAATTTTAACTGGGGCAATAAGCGGACATCAAACTGGGAAGCAATGAAACGAGAGCTAGACCAATGCGATTTGCTTTGTTCTAACTGTCATAGAACTAGACACCGAGAGGAATGGATAGAAACGCTCGTTGAGCATCATCCATATTTTGATAAATGACAGAACTATATCCAGTTTATCAATACAACGGCGAAGACACTTTTGTCGAAGGACGTTCCGGCACTCGAACAAAAGCTGTAGAAATTTCTCAATACGAACACTATCTTCTAATGAGCACTGACACAGTTAAAATAGGTCCTATGGTTGTTGAAAACTGCGATACTGCTAAACTAAATTCAGCATCAACACACATTGATACAATGAGCTATCATCAGTATATTGAAATGTACTATGACGCTATTAATCGCAAGCACGGCAACACTGAACCAGTCATAAGAAGTTCAGATGCTACAATTACTAATCAAAGCGATCTTATTCGTCGAGGAGTAACATTTAAAAAGTTTTAGGTTGACCTTTTGTGTAACTGTGTTATTATAAAGCATAACTTAGATATAGGACTTAGGTATGCCTACTACAGACGAAAACATTGAATTGATCGAAACTATTAAGAATCCTGAAAAATACTTTCGTATTGTAGTTTCAGGTTACGGTGCTGAAGTAACGTTTACGGACATTTCAAAACAAGTTCATGATTACTGGATTGACAAAGATAGTGATCAACTAGTAGAATATTGTCTCGAGCCAAGCGAACAAAACGTCGACGACGACGTTGATTTCCTCTATCTCAAAAATCGAGACCTGTATCAGGTATGGCACGACAACGATAACATTGTACAAACTATTTGGGGCGCAGACACTAGCACTTGCTACTTATCTGTACACCAAGTAATCAATAACGATTACGACGCTGACATTGTGCGAGAAATTAAAGGAACTGAGCAGATTGACTTTGATCTGTACAACGTAGACTTTAGTGTATTCGAAGATGAAATTCCTGCTTATGTTACGGAATTTTCTAGCGTAGAAAAAGGCACATTCTTTGATGTAACTATTACAATCACTGAATCGTTTGATATTACTAAGCTGGGCTTTGTTACTGAAGAATCCCTTGCCGGCGAAGACTTTGTTGTCGGCATTACTTATAACGGCGAAGAGCTTGACAACTGGGGCGGTGACACCAACGGTAAAGGCTACTTTGCGCAGGTTTTTGAAAACTAAGGAATAACAAATGAAAAAAACTAAATTATACATGCTACCGGTATATGTAGCAGAGCGCCAACGATGGATGGTAATGAATCCAGAAACTGGCAGTTATAAATATCTTACACAAGAACAGTATACTGAGATGCACGGAGTAAAATAAAATGAAACTTACTAAATTGTTCGATACAGTATACTGGGTTGCGTGGGTCGCAGCAGCGATCGGCATTGTATACTATTTTGAATACGTACACGGATAAGCGTTCCATTCCGCTTGAAGCTGCGGCTTCTAATTTGAATGGATGGTGCCACCTGGGCGTCCTGAGCATGACTTAAAACTGCTCTATTTTTTGAGGTAAAGATGTATAACTGGACTGTTCCTTATTTAATCTATGATGATTTTTTAGAAGCTGACGATTTTAAGTTTGTGCAAAAATACGCCAAGCGTATGACTAAAGACCTTTCACAGAAAAATAACTTGATTTCAAAAAAAATTCAGCAGTCTTGGCAGTCGTATAACACAATTAAAATTAATAATCCTGATGGGTCTACGTACAAGGAACCTGGTGTATCAAAGTTGTACGACAAGTATAGTTCTAAGATTACAGGGATGCTTACTGAGCTGGCAGCTGAAAAAGCGCCGTTGATAGATCATCACACACTTAGTTTGATCGTAACAGAACCTAACGCACAATATTCAACTCACACAGATTCTGATAATAAATTGCTTAGTGGTGTTCTTTACGTATCACAAGAAAATATAGGTACTATGTTGTATTCATCGTTTGACAAAGATAATTCTTTTGAAGTAGAATGGAAACCAAATCGACTGTTTGTGTTTAGTCGGACAGATGATTCTTGGCATTCTTGGAGCAGCAATAATAACAACCGTGCAACACTTGTGTGGAATATTATGCTTGACAAATAGTCAATTATAGTACATAATAATATTATTAATATTAAATACATTTAACAAAGGAGTTTAAAATGTTACTTTTTGGTGCTATCGCAGTAGCAGGATTGCTCACCGTGTGGGCAGTAGTTGAAGTCTGGGATTGGGCGTTCAATCGAGAAGACGAAGTAGTTAATAGTGAGCCAGAATCTCAAATGACTTACTACCATGATAACGAAGTTTTAGAAACACCACAGGTGGGTATTAAGTATCTAATCGAAGACGAAGACGGGATCGATGCTGACGAAACTGTTGAAGCTGTTGCTGAATGGATTCGCAATGACGAACCAAATATTATCAGTGGTGATTGGCAAGCGCAGGTAAACACACTAGCAGACACTGGTGTTATCCAAATCAAAGGTGATGCATCACCGTTGCTGCTTGACAGTTACGAAGATGTCGAACTTCCGTATGTGGACAATAACGGCGACCTTAATTGGGTTAACGTTGATCTGGACTTTGCGTAATGCGGACTGCGCTGATTATGATAGCAGCCAGTTTAATTATTTTTGGTAGCTATATGTACTTTTTTGGTTGACATCGACCAGAATATATCATATAGTATGTATAGTTAATAAATAATTACTGTAGAGGCTAAGAAACAAATGGACATGTCGATCGTAAACGAAATTATCACTACGATGTCAGGTTACGTAGAAAAAGCAAATTCGGTTCCAGGATCGTTTGCGTTTTTAGCAGGCATGTTTGCTTGGTTCTTAGTCGAACAGTTCATCCGTAAGATTGCGGATATTGTACGAGTACTCATTATCGGCGGTGTTATCGCAGCGTCGGGGGTAAGTATAGTAGCGTTAACTGCGTTTTTAACAACGCAGTAAAATGAAAACGTACAAGTGTATAAATTGCGGTGCGACGAATAGGTTTCGATATAGCCAATTCAATAAGTACTGCGATAATGTATGCCAAGGACAGTACGAACGTAAAGAACGTGTTCGTGCTTGGCTTACAGAAGGTAAGGATTGGAAACTACAAATTCCAGCTTGGGCTAAGAACTACTTAGCTGAACAAAGAGGTTATGCTTGCGAGTGTTGTGGCATTAGTGAGTGGCAAGGGAAAAAGATTGTTTTAGAAGTTGATCACATCGACGGTGATCATAAAAACAATCATCCTACTAACCTAAGACTTATATGTCCTAACTGTCATTCGCAGACAGATACATATAAGGCTAAGAATACAGGAAACGGTAGAAAACACCGTCGGAAAGTATAATGATGCTGCTGTGGCCGAATGGTAAGGCAACTGATTTGTAATCAGTAGATTGGGAGTTCGATTCTCTCCAGCAGCACCATTATACTTTTACAATTGGTAGCGAGTCGTCCAGGCGATGGCACTTGGCTGTTAACCAAGAATGAGCTCGGTTCGAGTCCGAGGCTACCAGCCAATTGCGGGTATAGTATAATGGTATTATAGGAGCCTTCCAAGCTTATGATAGGAGTTCGATTCTCCTTACCCGCTCCAAGTTTATCTCAAAGAGATAAATAAGTTTAGTACGTAGATAAAAAAGTGGTTGACAAACGATCACAACTACAGTATTATAAGTACAGTTAAGCAATTAACTGTTTGACATTGTTAGAACGTTAAAGCACATTGTAAGCTTTGGTTGAAAGACTAGAGCAGTCGGGAATGCTTTAAAATGCCTAAACATTATTTAGATGATGTACCGAATCTGCTTGGTGTATCTTCCAAATAATGTAGCGCGGTGGAGAAGTGGTAACTCGTTTGGCTCATAACCAAAAGATCGGCGGTTCAAATCCGTCCTGCGCAACCAATTATTTGTATGCTATAAAAAGGAAAAACAATGCATAAGTTTAACGAAGTATTTGTTGGCATTTGTAAATTCTTTTCCATGTCACATCAGTGGCGTGAAGGCATTCAAGATCGACCGGCGACGATGTATAAAGATTCGTCCTATGTGGCGCCGATCGTAGCATACGCAGGTGCTCGTCCGTTCTAGTATAGTTCGGGCAAGACCTTTTTTTATGACTAAAACTAATTAATATATAGGTGTGATGTAACGGTAGCATGACTGGTTCCAACCCAGTTCGTCAGGGTTCGAATCCTTGCACCTGTGCCAAACAAGCCGAGGCTTTCATTGGTGAGATAAGCTGACTGTAAATCAGTGGTCTTTGACTGTGGTGGTTCGAATCCATCCCTCGGCACCATTTATGTCCCGTTCGTCTATCGGTTAGGACGTCAGGTTTTCAACCTGAAAAGAGGAGTTCGATTCTCCTACGGGATACCAAACAAGGCTGTTGCAGCGGCCTTTAAATAGCGACCTAGTTTAGAAGTCGAAGAACTTGTCCTGCAAGACCGGTTGAATAGGCTATCCGGACTACGGCATGGTAGTTTTAAAAGGTAAAACGCCCTTACGGGGAGATGCAGGTTCAAGTCCTGTCGTGTTTTGTCGCTATTTAAGAAACAAGGAAGGTACCGGCAAGGTGTCAAAACGGATTTGAAATCCGTGGTAGGTGAAAGCCTAGTGGTTCGATTCCTCTACCTTCCGCCAATAAGGGGACTTAGCTCAGTTGGTTAGAGCGCCTGTTTTACACGCAGGAGGTGGTTGGTTCGATTCCAGCAGTCCCTACCATTTACGGGGTTATAGTGAAACCGGGATCACGCTAGATTTGCATTCTAGAATTAGGAGTTCGAGTCTCCTTAACTCCACCAACAATGGACCCGTAGCTCAGCTGGTTAGAGCACTTGACTTTTAATCAGGGTGTCGTCGGTTCGAATCCGACCGGGTCCTCCATTTTATGGATGCGTAGCTCAATGGCAGAGCAGCTGGTTTCCAATCAGCAGATGAGAGTTCGAAAGCGTTTGGATTAAAGGACCTACGGGTCCTTTTTTCTTGACTTGTGTTTAAAAGATGTTATAGTTATAGCATAATAACTGTTAAGGAGGACACTATGTCCGAAGACAACAAAGACAAGTACCCTTGGATCCCAAAGTTTATGTTTTTGACTTGCATGGCAGTAGCCGGCGCATTTATTTTAACTGCTTGGTGTCTTAACTAATGAAAAATATTGTATCCCTTAATACGCTGTACAAGCGTGACACTGCTGGTCGTGTTCGCGAATGGACTGTTGAGTACGGCTTTGACGATGACAACAACGCAGGCACTCGTACTGTAAGTGGTCTTTCGGATGGCAAGAAAGTAACGTCAGTATGGAACATCACCGAAGCAAAGAACGTTGGCAAGTCTAACGCTACTAACGCTCGTGAACAAGCTAATAGCGAAGCGCAGAGTCTTTGGGACATTAATGTAGAAAAAGAATACTTTGAAAACGTAGCAGATATTGACTCTTACACAAAGTTCAAGCCAATGCTAGCACACGACTACACCAAGCGTCCGCAAAGCTCAGGCTACTCGCAGCCAAAGCTAGACGGCATTCGTTGTATTGCTGACAAGAACGGCTTGTGGACTCGTTCAGGCAAAGAGATTACAAGCTGTCCGCACATCTGGGCTGCTATTGAGCCAATCCTGCGTGAAAACCCAAATATGGTGTTTGACGGCGAGCTTTATAATCACGATCTTAAAGAAGACTTTAACAAGATCACAAGTCTTGTACGCAAGGTAAAGACCACTGAGGCGGATCGAGAAGAAGCTGCTAAGTTGGTTCAATATCACGTTTATGATTGTTACGACTATAACATGCCAGATGCTGGGTTTGCTACTCGACTACTAGTATTAGACGATGAATTTTTCGAAGAACTTACTGATAGCAACGTTATAAAGATTGTTCGAGCACGATATACTACCACGCAACAAGAGTTGGATGAGCTTTACGGAGAATATCTGCGAGACGGCTATGAAGGTCAAATGGTACGTAACAATGAGCCATACGAATTCAAACGTTCTAAGCATTTGCTCAAGCGTAAAGAGTTTATTACCGAAGAGTTTCGTGTTGTAGAAGTACTCGAAGGTTCTGGTAATTGGGCCGGCTACGCAAAGCGTTTTGTACTTGAAATGGCAGACGGCGCACAGTTCGGCAGTAACGTTCGTGGATCACAAGAAGAACTTCGTGCGCTGCTACACGCAGACGAACAGCCTACGTGGGCAACCTGTCGTTACTTTGAACTTACACCAGACGGTGTTCCACGTTTCCCTGTTGTAATTGACCACGGAATCGGCGAGCGTGAGGACTAAAATAGGATAAATATTTCGCTATGGAAATACAGACAAAAACCATCGGTATTGTAACAGGAGGGTTTGATCCCATTCACTCCGGGCATATCGACTATATTAAAGAAGCAGCTAAAAAAGTTGATATTCTTTATATCGGTGTTAACAGTGACCAGTGGCTTACTCGAAAGAAAGGCAGACCTTTTATGTCTTTCTCAGAGCGCCAGTATGTTATTGCTAACCTTAACCTCCCGTGTGAGTTTCACGCAATAGGGTTTGTAGATAGCGACGATACTGCTAAGGACATTATTCGCAAAGTTGCTGCGAAGCACGAAAACGCAAACATTTGGTTCATGAACGGTGGTGACAGAACCAAATCAAATGTTCCCGAGCAGGAGCTAACTGACCAATTACCTAACAATAACAATCTTACGTTTATCTTTGGCATCGGCGGCGAGAACAAAAAGAACAGTTCGAGCTGGATCCTCGACGAATGGAAAACACAAAAGACCCTACGCCAATGGGGTTACTGGCGTGTACTTGATGACAAGGGCACAGTGAAGACTAAAGAACTTGTTATTGATCCAGGTAAAAGCCTTAGTGATCAGCGGCACTTTCATCGTGCAGAGCATTGGTATGTTCTAAGCGGTAGGCTGCAGATAGAACTTGAATTTGCTAATGGGGAGAAGCAACTTCAAGTTCTCAATCCACACACCACGTATATAATTAGAGAGGGCGTATGGCATCGTCCATTTAACGATGGTGAAGAGCCCGTACATATTGTAGAAATACAGTACGGCAACAAGTGCGTAGAAGAAGACATCGAAAGACGCACCTAGGAAAAATCATGTATTTAATTACAGGCGCAGAGGGCTATGTTGGCTCTCACTTGGTATCATATCTAGAAGAGTCACAAGACGACGCAGTAGAAATATTTCAAGGCGACATATGTAGCGACCAAGACTGGGCAAAATACGAGCACAGAATGTTCTCGGGCGTTATCCATTTAGCAGCGCTTACAAGCGTACACAACAGCATTGAAGATCCAGAAGCCTTTTACCGTAACAATGTCGAAGGCAGCGCTATTACGTTTAAGTACGCTACAAAGCTAGCAAGCAAAGTACTTTGGGCGTCTAGCTCAAACGCAGCACAATGGTGGTTAAATCCATACGGTGCTTCTAAGAAGATGGCAGAAGTTGCTGCTGAACAATATGATACTGTAAAAGGTATGCGCTTTAGAAATGTGTGGCCCGGACGTCCGGACATGTTGCTACAAAAACTAAAGCACAAGAAAGTCGAATACATTCACTCTAATCACAAGCGTGACTTTTTACACATTGAAGATTTATGCGCTGCTGTAACTACTATCCTTAACAACTGGGACGATTGTCCTAAAGTAGTTGACGTATGCACAGGCGAGCTTGTTAGTGTCAAAGATGTTGCTAAGAAGTATTACTTCAACGGCGAGTATCGAGATGCTGCTCCTGTTCACGAAGCACTGTCTAACGAAGGTGACCCAAGTTGGCTAATTAGCAAAGGTTGGAAGCCAGAACATCGAGTACTTTGGGAAACAATTTAACGGTTGACTTTTAGCACATTGATGCTACTATAATACAGTAACTAAAAGGAGCAACTTATGACATACTTTACTGTTGAAGTTGACTACGGCGACAACCGCGGGTGGGTAACTGTACAGTCATTTACTAAGAGCTTATTGGCTAACAATGTAGCATCAAAGTTAAAAGGCCAAGGACACCAAGTCCGTGTTGTAGAATCAAAGGAAGAATAAAATGGAATTTTTAATTGCAGCTGGTGCAGTATTAGCACTGAGCGTTTCACTTGAGAACGCACAGAAGTGCGATGCTGGTATTCTTGCTGGTGTAGTAACCGACGACGTAGCTTATGAATACCTCGATAACTATCACGCTGCTCACCAGCGTATTTGGAAGTTAACTCAATATGTTAACGAACAAACAGAGAGCAACGACGCTGAGAGTTACTCAAAGTATATTCGGTCGCAGTTGGCTTGGAACTACAATGTAAGTCAAGATACTTCTCTTGCGTCTGACCAAAACTGTATCGATGTCATTAACTTTGCTAAAGCGGAAGACTAAAATGCCTAAATTTTCACAGCGTTACTTTAAGCCCGAGGGCTGGCGGTTTAAAGACAACTGGTATGTGGGTTTTGAATGGACAGTGCCTGGCAGCAAAGCCGGCACTGACTATACAGTAACACTGACTGAAAAAGGTTTTACTTGCGAGTGTACAGGCTTTGGCTATCACGGCAAATGTAAACACAGCAAGAAAATAGTTGAAAACTTTGATTAAGATTCGTACGTTTAAGACTAAATAAAGTATAAAACACTTTCAAGTTAGGAACTAAAATGACAAATTTACACGAAGGCTTCGATCCAGAGCACTTTGACGAAAAAACACAAGTAGACGTTACTAGCCCTAGAGGTACAAAATACTCTGATGTTGCTATTACCTACACTGCTACTATTGTTGACGGTAAGCCAGTTGTTCACCCAAGATCAATTGTTGCTAGTCGTACTGACACGCCGGTTGCGTTTACTAAGCAGATGACTGAAATAGTACTACAAGATCAACAGGCTCTAGCTGCTATTCAGCAACACGCAGATCAAGCGTGGAGCGAACGAGACAATTCCGAGCAAGGTGACAACATAGCAGCACTTATGCCAAAAATTACTGCACGTAGAGAAGAACTAATGAATCAGGGTGTAGAACCAGAAGAAGCGCTAGAACAAGCAGCAGAAGAACTTGGTGTTGACCCAGAACGTGTAATGGATGAGTTCGACCTTCGAAACGAATCAGCTGAACTTTCTAGAGTGAAAGAACTTGCTGGCCTAAGCGAAAGTGTAATTACTCCCGGTGTTTGGAATAAAATTAGCCAACTCAAACAACAGTACATGCAACAAGGCATGGAGCCAGAAGAAGCTCAAGAAGAAGCTGCTGTTAAGCTTGGTGTAGATCCAGAAGCACTAGCAGATTGGCTAGAAGATGACCAGTCTTGGGAAGATCCAAGTGAAATCGACCAAGATCTAGCGTACCGTATTTCGCATCGTGCAGGAGAACTACAAAAAAAGTATCGTATGTCTGACGCAGAAGCAAATGAAGAAGCTGCTGAAGAGCTTGGTATAGACCCAGAAGAGTGGAACGAATGGCGTTCTAATAATGTCGATAACTATGCAGACATGAGTGACGAACCTACCGGGGATCCACGTCGTCAATACGAATCAGATGAGCTTTCAAGAGTGAAAGATCTAGCTGGCCTAAAATAATTATTGACGTTAGTCAAGTTTAGTAGTATATTAAGGGGTGAGGTATTAAATATTTCACCCCTTTCCCAAGACTAGATAATGGTTGACATCAGTCTATAAACGTAGTATAAATAATATAGTTTGTTGATGAAGCAAGCGGAACGTATACAGGACAGGGGTGCAAATCCCCTCACCTCCACCATAAGAACACCGGGGTATGATCTACTCGAAAGGTGCCGACTTGATCATCGGATAGCCAAAGTAGAGTATCCCACTAGGAAAACAAGTCTCGGGTGTTCTTATGATGGGGGTGAATTAGGATCGACTGGTGCGGAAAGCAAGTGGAGACAAACCGGGTGGTCTCGTAAGGACCAAACTAAAGTAAGAGCAAACAACTATGTAGCTCCTAAGGCTTACGCTCTCGCAGCATAAGTTCTTTGGGTATATTTCGGGGTGCCTAGAAACAGAAGAGAGTCTACGGACTCTCACCCGAAGCATTTTTTACTTGACAAACTTCTCAAACATATATATACTACTATTATAACTTAGAGAAGGATAGTGACATGGCGATGAAGAAAAAAGCAAAAACCGTTTCCGTTAAGCGTGGACACAAGCTTAAAGCACCTGCGTGGGACGGTTGGGAGTCTTGGTCCGGTAAAGCGTATCACACGTTTTCTAGAGATACTTTTAAGTTTTACTATGAAAACTTTAAGGGCGTTGATTTGCTCCCCGAGATGTACACATGGATGCTTGAGAACGGCTACACTAAAGAAGACGTGTCTGCTGTGAAAGCTGCTCCGTATGTAGAGACTACCCCGGCAATTTACTGTAACATGATGTCTAAAGGCATGCCTTCGTATAATCCTGCGGAAGACGAGTACTGGCAGAGCTTGCCGGGCACTATGGGCGACATCGAAGACGTAACTAAATTTATTCACGAAGAAGCTAAGAACGCTATCCGCCGAGGATCAGTTGCCAAAGAAGAAAAAGCAAAAGAAGACAAAAAGAAAGAACAACTTGAAGGTATTGTAAATCTTACAGTTCAACAACGTGTGATGCAACAGTCTCGCGAGACTTGTTTAGATATCGATGACTGGCTTGAAGAGTTTATTGCTAATCCAAAGAAGTTTAGTGTTAAAGCGTTTGACGTTGTAAAGCACTTTAAGAGTCGTAATGTAACGCAAGCTCACGCTCGTAAGATCCTTGGCATTTATGCTCCGCTTAAAGAAGAGTATGCTATGATCCAAGACATGCCTACGCCTGCTAAGCTGAAGAAGATGAGCGACGCTGATCGCAGTGAATACGAGCAACTTAAAGAGGGTTACAGCCACCTTAAGAAAGCTGACGTAGCAAAAGTAGTCGATGCGCTAGAAGCTGTTGTAGACGCTTGTACGCACGTTGTTGACGCCAGCAAAGCTAATCGTAAGCAGCGTACTCCACGTCCTAAGAGTGTTGATAAAGTTGTACAGAAGTTGAAGTTCTGTAAGATTGATGACAAGTTTAAGATCTCAAGTGTTGCTCCAGCAAGCATTGTAGGAGCAAGCGAGCTTTGGGTGTTTAATACCAAGACACGTAAGATCGGCAAGTATGTAGCAGCTAAGATTGATCCAACTGGACAAGGTCGTGACGGTAGTGGCTTGAGCGTAAAAGGCACAACTATTGTTGGGTTTGACGAAGCTGCTAGTATTCAAAAGACTCTGCGCAAACCAGAAGAACAGTTGAAAGAGTTTAAAGCAGCAGGTAAAGTAAAGCTGCGCAAGTACATGGATAGTATCGCTACTATGGAAACTAAACTTAACGGAAGAACAAACGAACACACTGTTCTGCTTAAGGTAAGTTAACGAGACGTGTCGTTGATAGCGACTAGTGGGCGTTGTCTGACTCCCATGACGAGAAGCGGTTTAACAACCGTAAAACTAAAGGGCCGATGGCAGTAGCCCGCGATGAAGGAAACGATAGCGAGGTATTGGGGAGACGTTTGAACCTCTAGTATCCCATACACATCTAACCCGCAAGGGGACAGTTTAGATTGGTGCTGTATGGTCTATTATAGGGAGTCAGTGAACCAATGCTTCGCACCTTCACTTTTATCATATCAGATAAATATATGCATGTCACAGAATCATGCTAAAAATTTAAACAAACTAAACGACGGCTTGGCCGCTTTACAAAATCTTGTACAAGAGTCTGTAAGTAAAGACTACACACAAGAGAAAGTAGAAATGGTTGCCGAAGTCGCCGAGCGCTCTAAGCAGTACGCAGACACGCTAGCATCACAAAAGGCTACTGAAGTCGAAAGCAGCCTGCTAACTGTTATTGACCACAAAGCCAACGAATTTGTACAGCGCTTTACAAATATTGAAACCAAGATCAACACTTGGGAACAGCCACAGATCAAAGACAGAGAACTAAGCGGCAATAAGATCAACGGCGGCATGATTACAAACTTCTCTAGTAGAGGTATTGCTGACGAAGCAAGCAACAAAGTTCTTCGTGTTACTGACGGCGCAGTAGTATTAGACACACCTTTACAGGTAAAGACTATTCAGTCTAATGTCACTGTAGAAGGTAACTTAACTACCACTGGTACACTTAGAGCTAAGAAGATTAGAGTTGACGAAGTTGAAAGTGACACAAGACTTCAAAGAACAACGCCTTTAACATTCGAAGCGGAAGAAGGTAGTGTAGCAGGTAAGGGTCTACTATGGACTGGTGACGGTCACACAAAGCAGTTCATATATCAAAAGAACAGCGACAGATTCTTCAGCAGTGAGTCAATTGACCTACATAGAGATAACACATACCGTATTAGCAACGCTGTAGTGCTGTCTGCTAGCGAGCTAGGCGCAGGCGTACACACAAGTAGCTTACGTAAAGTAGGTACGCTACAGAACTTAAAAACCACTGGCAACTTTAGCATAGATGAGTTTATATTCTATGACGCAGGCAGTTCACGTTTAGGTATCGGCACAGACGTTCCAAATGCTGATCTTAGCATCATGAGCTTTGATCACGAGTTTGTAATTTCCAGCGAAGACGAAACTGCTTGGCAGATTGGTTCTCGCAGTAACATTGCTGTAAGTGTTGTAACAGACAATACACCAAGAATTACAATCAGCAGAACAGGCAAGGTAGACTTCCACAGCGCTGCGCACTTTGAAAACGTAGCTATTAACGCAAGCAACAATGACGACACTGTAAAGCTAAACGTAGGCGGAGCTATTGTTCAGGACGGTAAAAAGTTCTTAACAGGCGACGCTGCTCCTACTAACGGATCGTTTAACCAAGGCGATATTGTGTGGAATCAAAATCCCCAATCACGTGGATATGTTGGCTGGATTTGTATTAGGCCCGGAACCCCAGGCGAATGGAAAACGTTCGGACCAATAAGTTAACGGTTGACTTCTTAGCTCATATATACTATTATATATGAACTAAAGGAGTTGTTAATGAAATATCAATCGACTAAAACATACGGCCATGAGCGTGGACTGTCTGCTTGTTTTCGACAGCCTCATGCGAGTCATTCACACTGCAAGTATCTTCATGGATATTCGCTTGGCTTTCGATTTACATTCGGAACTAACAAACTAGACGAGCGTAATTGGGTTGTTGACTTCGGTGGCTTGAAGCCATTGAAACAATGGCTCGAAGATAGCTTTGATCACAAAGTTGTACTAGACGCTAACGATCCGCATCTAGCAGACTTCGTGGATCTTGAACGCAAGGGCCTTGCTCAGCTAAACGTTATCAACGGCGTTGGTGTTGAGAAGTTTGCCGAACACGCATTTGAATTTGCTGACGAGCTTGTACGTGAAATGACCAACGGACGGTGTTGGGTTGACTCTGTCGAGTGCTCCGAACACGGTTCTAATTCTGCAATTTTTTCTAAGGAGTAAAAACTATGGGTAACGAAACTGGCACTAATATCTGGCTTATGGGCTGGCTGTTCTTTATTGGCTATGCTCTAGCTACTGCAACTCCACTGGTTTGGTGGGAATGGGGGTTGTCTATTCTTGTATGGCCTTGGTTCATTGCTGTTGCGTTTGTACAAAACGGCGTTCTTTAAGGATAATAATATGAACTTGGTACCTATGGTCGTTGAACAGACCGGTCGTGGCGAACGAAGCTACGACATTTATAGTCGTCTTCTTAAGGATCGCATTGTAATGCTACACGGTCCTGTTCGTGAAGAGTCTGCGAGTCTTATTGTTTCGCAAATGCTGTTTCTCGAAAGCGAAGACAAGACAGCGCCTATTAACTTTTACATCAACTCTCCAGGCGGTAGTGTAACTGCTGGACTTAGCATTTACGATACAATGCAATACATTAAGAGTGATGTAGCAACTATCGTGATGGGCCAAGCAGCGTCTATGGGCAGTTTCCTTGCGCAAGCAGGCACGCCAGGCAAGCGTTATGTACTGCCTGAAAGCCGTACTATGATCCACCGTGTGTCTAGCGGCACTCGTGGCACAAGCGGCAGTGTTCACGTACAAGAACTGGAGTTTGAAGATGCTCGTCGACATATGGAAGAAAGCCTGTATCTCAACAAGCGTCTTACTGAGCTGTACGTTAAACATAATACAGCAGGTAAAACCTACGACGAACTTTTTGAAACAATGAAGTTCGACACTTTCCTTAGTGCTCAAGAAGCTATTGACAACGGCCTTGCTGATGCGATTGCAGAGCGCTAAATGACTAGAAAATTTAATAATCATACCAGCGAGGATATAGCAGCAACCCTTACAGGCGGTCTGCTTGTTATGCTAGGCTTTGCTTTTTTGATTCTTAAAATTTTCCAAGTAGTGTCATGGTCTTGGTGGATAGTGCTTTTGCCATTTTGGAGCCCTATCCTTTTAGGAATAGTGCTTTTAACAATTTGTATAATTATAGTTATGCTATCACCGAGTGACAAATAACTATGCCTAAATTAGACAAATCTTTATACACCAAAGAAGAGTTTAGAAAGATACAAGCACAGCGCAGACTTGAAAAGCAACTCAAGTCTGCGCCTAAGGCTCCTTACCATATCGTATGCGTAAAGCACGGCGCTAAGTACCCGAGTGTATATGCTAATGTTCTCTACAATATGTGTAAGCGTAACACAACTGTAGACTTCGAATTCACTTGTCTTACTGATGATCCCAAAGGACTTGAGTCTGGCATTAATCATCAGATACTACCTAGCAAAGTACAAGGCTGGTGGGCAAAGCCTTACATGTTCTCGAACCAACTTGGACTACAGGGTACTATACTGTACATGGATCTTGATGTTGTAATCGCCAACAACATTGATAAGCTGTTTACATACAAGCCGGGCGAATGGCTTACTATTCGTGACTTCTTGCGTTCACAGCGTCCTAACTGGGATCGTTACAACAGCAGTGTTATTCGCTTTGACAGCGGACAGTTAGATGATATGTGGCAAGAGTTTAACAACAATCAACGTGACATTCAAAAACGCTTTCGCGGCGATCAAGATTATATCTGGGATTGGGCCAAGAAAAACAAACCAGCAACACTTTTCCCCGACGAATGGATTCGTAGCTGGAAATGGGAAGTACGTT
>Ga0209307_1001195_pt1 | contig 16407 bp, 17 predicted proteins | sample COGITO_mtgs_1105_FD_185519 | JGI IMG/M metagenome (GOLD analysis project Ga0209307, IMG submission 185519) | Pelagic marine microbial communities from North Sea - COGITO_mtgs_110530 (SPAdes) (version 2) | ecosystem: Environmental > Aquatic > Marine > Epipelagic ... | reverse complement strand
TTTTCTATTTTTATTGATTTAATACAGTATTAATCCATTAAATACAAATTTACAACATTAAATTTTGTAACAATATTGTAAATTTTGTAAAATATCAATTTAAAGACAAAAAATTTATTATAATTATATTTACTTATGGAACCAATCACAATTAAAAACGAAAAAATTATACATTTTTACTCCACAAATCCTTCTATCGATTTTGAAGCTGTTAACCTTATTTTTATCGATTTGTTTCAAAAACTTTTTGACGACATGAACTCTACAATGAATTCTGCAATTAATTCTCAAATTCTTAGTAATGTAGGGGAAATAAAAACCGACATTATTTCTCTCCAGAATTCAGTTTCCAATCTTAATGATGACTTCTCAAAATCTATTTATATTCGATTTCAAGAATCCAAAAAAGAATATATTGATGATATTAAAAATATTATCCAAAATAATTTCTCTCAAAATTCTGAAAAAATTACTTCTCAATTAGTTGATAAAACATCTTTACTCCTTAACGATATTATTCCAAAAAATAATAATCTGAATAATACAATCGTTGAAAATAATATGCAAACTTTCCATAAAAATATTTTACAGGAAATCAATTCTATCTTAAATTCTAACAATAGAGAGAAATCTATGGAAAATTTTATTCAATCCTTTGATCAAAAATCTTCTATTATGCTTCAACCTTTATTTTCCTACATAAATGCATGCGAAGAAAGACTTCAGCAAAATGTTAATTCTATTAAAAATGCAAGCCAACAATCTGTACAAGAAAAAATTATGGAAGAATTATCTGAATTCTTAGGAAAATATAAAAATTCTAGTTATAAAGGTCAATTTGGAGAGAATAAACTCGATAATGTGTTGAATTCTATGTTTCCTTCCGCTGAAATCATAAATACTACCGGTACAAAAGCTAGTTGCGATTTTAAAGTTAATAGAAATAACTTTTCAACCATTCTATTTGAAAATAAAGATTATGAGAGAAATGTTTCACTCGATGAAGTTAAAAAATTTATTAGAGATATTGAAGAACAAAAAAATCATGGTATTTTTCTCTCTCAACATAGTGGAATTTCTTCCAAACAAAATTATCAAATTGATATTAAAGGTCCTTATATTCTTGTTTATATCCACAATGTTGAATATTGTCCCTATAAAATTCAAATCGCTGTCGATATTATTGATTCTCTTTCTAACAAACTTAATGGTTTAACCTCTGAAGAAGAAACTATTTCCATTTCCAAAGATTACTTAGACGAAATTAATAAAGAATATGCCAATTTTATTACTCATAAATCTTCTCTCATCGATCTTTTAAAAGACTTCCAAAAAAAAATGTTAAGTCAATTAGACGAAATTAAATTTCCTTCGTTGTCCAAATTCTTAACCCAACAATATGGAAGTATTTTAAATGATGAAAATGAATTTATTATTTGTAATATTTGTAATTCCTTTCAGGCTTCTAGCAATAAGTCCCTCTCCGCACACCAAAGAGGTTGTAAAAGAAAATTCTGTAAGCCAGTTGAAGAAATTATTACTATAAACACTACACAATAAGTTTTTTTTTATTTTTATTTATAAATATAATTAATATAATGAATAAATATATTTTAGAATACATTTGGTTAGGAGGTAATTCTGAATTACGCAGTAAAACCAAAGTTATTTGTTCCAACGATTCTCTTTGTTTAAAAAATATTAGTAATATTCCTGCTTGGAATTATGACGGAAGTTCAACATTACAAGCCTCTGGAGAAAATTCGGAAATGAATCTTTTACCTGTTGCTATTTATAATAATCCATTAAGTGATATCGAAAATTCTTATCTTGTTCTTTGTGAAACTAGAAATAAAGAAGGTAATCCATTAGAAACAAATAATAGAGAGAAAGCAAATAAAGTTTTTGAAAAACATTTGGATAAAGAACCATGGTTTGGTCTAGAACAAGAATATTTTATTTTAAATAAAGAAATTAATGAATCTATTAAAAAACAAATCACTAATAATACCTTAAAACAAGGGCAATATTACTGTGCTATTGGGAGTAAAAATGCATTCCTAAGAAAAATTGTTAATAAACATTTAAAAGTATGTATTGAAGCAGGATTAAATATCAGTGGCATTAATGCTGAAGTCGCACCTTATCAATGGGAGTTTCAAATTGGCCCCTGTACAGGTATTGATGGTGGAGATCAACTTTGGATCGCTAGGTATTTACTTGAAAGAATTGCCGAAGATGAAGGATATTATATAGATTATACACCTAAACCATTTTTGGACATTAACGGAAGTGGATGTCATACCAATTTTAGCACAAAGGAAATGAGAGAAGAGCCAAATGGTATTGATTTTATCTTTAAAACTATTGAAAATCTTAGACAAAACCATCCTGAAGATATCAAACATTACGGAGCTGATAATGATAAAAGAATGTCTGGTCAATATGAAACTTCATCCTTTGAAGATTTTAGCTTCGATATAACAAAACCCGTTAATCGTGGTGCTTCAATAAGAATAAGTCATGACACAATTCAAAATAATAAAGGATACTTTGAAGATAGAAGACCAGGATCCAATATTGATCCCTATATTGTAACATCGCGTATTTTTTTAGCTTCATTATAAACCTATTTTCTTTTCATATATTAAAAGAACATGTCCTCTGACAGTTCATATCTAATGCTTCACCATTTTATAAATAAAAAAAGAAATAACAGAAAATATATAAAATATAATTTAAATAAATATACCTTTTTATTTAATTCATTTGATTTTCAATTTAATTGTAAAAATAGATTTTCATTCCTTTCTCATTAAATTCCATATAATCACTATATTGAATTTAGATAAATTAATTTATCAAGTTATGGTATAATGTCGGATTGTATAAAATTAAAATCTGATAAATATACCTTAAGAAATTCTCCTCCTTATCCTGCAAATGAATGTAAAGCTATGAGGAAAAAGGGAAATGATGGAACATTTTATTTATCTCAGCCTGATAAAAATAAAACCTATAAATGGATTAAAATGAATAAAAATAAAACAATTAAAAATAAACCTACTAAAAAAGATTTACAAATACTTGTAAAAAAATATGAAGTAACCAAAAGCGGTTCAAATCTACAAATAGCAGAACGACTAGCAAAAGTTAAAGGACATATTATTAAAAAAAAAGCGGATATTAAAATAATAGAACATTTTTTGAAAACCCCAATCAAATCAAAACATTTTAAATTTATACCACTTAAAATGTAAATATAATTTATTATTTTACATATATTTGGTGTGTTTGTATTTTGAATATTCATTTGTAAATAATCCTTTAACACCATCAACAAAATAATCTATATTTAATAACGGAGAAGCATATTTGGTATCTAATTTTTCATGATGTATTAAATGATCATCCGGATTTACTAATAATTTCGGTATTTTTAAACTTCTTAATGCTCCGCTATGAACCAAACTATTCAAAAAAGAAATTATTCCAATTGTTAAGTTAAATGTGATTTCATTAGGCTTAAATAATAATGCTCCAACTATAAATGGAAGAACATATGCCAAATTATATTCGTACATTGATACAGCATTTCCATTTGAAGGTATAGGTTTCACAAACTTATGATGAAACTTATGGATAAAGTATATCCACTTTCTCTCATGAAAATTTTTATGAACATTATAAAAAATTATATTATGAGTTAATAACATTCCTAACAACCTTAACATCTGAATATTTGTAGTTTTATCTATTAATATTAAATTATTTGCAAAAACATAATACACAGGAGAAAGACCTAGTAAATTTTTGAAATTGGAAATAGTACTTGCCAAATATAAAGATGGATTTTTTTTTACTATATCAATTGTATCATCTTTACTCAATGTAAAATCTAATAAATGAGAGAATAAATATGTGTAACTACCCAAATGCAATCCGGTTAAATATGGTTTTATTATCCTTGTTTGTAAAGACATATTTAATTTGATACTTCTTTATTTAAATAATTTTATATTTTCATTATTTAGATGATCAGTTATGATAAACTTCCTATTTGTATAAAACAAAATATATTATCCTACTTGGATTGTAAATGTTTTATATGTAATAATAAAGCTGTTATTTTTAATTCACATTATTATTTTTGCTCATATGAATGTAACTATAATTATTTAAAATATTGTGGAAAAACTTCGTTTTTTAAATAAAAATTATTTTTATGAATAAGTTAAAAAAATTACCAAAAGAGTTAAAATTAGAAATCAATTCATTCCTTTTTCATAAATGTTTTTGGTGTGGTTCTACCATTCCTGTCATCGATCCCAGTTATAATATTTTCCTATGCCCCGTTAATTCTATTTTTCAATTTTGTTCCGCCAACTGCATCGATAATTTTTTTTATGCTTAAATTATTTAAAGGTATATTTGTTTATAAATTTATATGAGCTATATTTTTGTATTTACACTTATTTCATCTCTTGTATTGGGCAATGCGATTTCATTTAACGATTCTAATGTTGAAAGTAATGTACAAAGTGAATGTAGCGTTTTTAATTATTTAAAACATGCCGGTTTCCCGTCTAATACTCTTGACACCATGACCTGTATTTCAAAATATGAAAGTTCATTTAACTGTGACGCTACTAATAAAAATGTTGATCAATCCACAGATTATGGTCTGTTCCAAATTAATAGCTATTATTGGTGCTCGGGCGATCCTCAATCCAAATATGACGAATGCGGTACTTCTTGTTCAAGTTTATTTGACTGTCAGAGAAATGCCAACTGTGCCTACAGAGTTTGGAAAGAACAAGGGTACAATGGATGGTATGGCTATAAAAATCATAAATCTACTTGCGACAACTACAAAACTAACTGTTGATTACCAATAACAACCATTTTCAATTTTCAAATAATCCTTTGGTCTGTATTTTTCAGGAATTTGTTTCAACCATAACTCTTTATTTGGAAGAGAATCATTATATGGAAATCGACCACTACATATTCCAAACATAGAATTTAATTTTCCTCCTGCCATATAACTATCCTTTTTCAGTTGTTCGCTTATAAATCCGGAAATTAAAGCTCCATAGGCACCACACGAAACTATTGCAATATCAAATTGATCTTTCAAAATTTCTATTTGATTTTGCATTTTTTTTGTTGTTTCCAAAATATTACCTTCTTGTCCATTGTTAAAAAAGGTATAAGGAGTTGTAAATGCTTCTGAAGAAACAATATGTGGAAATTTTAAAAAAATTTTATTACAATCTCCACTATCTATCCTTTCTTTTATTAACTCTGCAAATGAAGAAACAATAAGAACTCTTTTTTTATCCATAACATTATACAAATGATCTAACTCTTGATTTACAAATGGTTTTAATTTAAAATAATTCTGATCTATTTCATTTTTATATTTTGAAAGATAAATTGGTAATTTATGAACCAAAAATACAAAATTATCACATTTATTAATATAATAGTCTAATAAAAACATATACTGTGTATAAGTATTTGAATTTAAAATCTTCTTATATTCATTATCAAAATCAAAATAATTTCCTTTTATCCTTTTGTCATAAAAACCTGAAGTAGTATAAAGCCAGTTTAACATTTCTTTTTCAATATTTTTTTTTTCAAAGTCTTTACATAATTTTTTGTGTTTCAAAATCCATAAATAATATAATGTTGATTCTGTTAATCCTAACCTAATATAATTAACCATATGATGTAGGGATATTTTTATTTTTACATAAAAATAAATCTACTTACATAAAAATGTCCTGTTTATTATATTTTTAATCGTTAATATATATAAAAATGAATAATAAATCAAAAAGAAAAACCTATAAAAGAAAGGCAACAAGAAAAAAAATGAAAGGAGGAGAAACACCTAGCAAAGGATTGACCATTATACAAAATAAAAATATTGAAATTCCAGGACAATATAACTTAACTTTAGAGTGGAGTGATGGAAGACAAACACTTGAAATGGTATTAACTCAATATAAAATATCTGATGAAAATTTACAAACTTACCAAAATTCTATAAATAAAAAATTATCTCCAAAAGATTGTTTTATAAATGCTATGCAATTAATAGGGGTTTTTGATAACTTTACTTCCAATATTCTAAGAATTGCATGTGCTGGAAATTTAGGATATACCCAAGATCAAATAGAAAAAACATTGATATTTTCACATGCTTATTTAAAAGATCAATCTCCTTTTTTTAATTTCAAAGAATTCAATACTTTTGAACAATGGCAACAAACTGTTATTTTATTAGAACCAGGTCATGTCATCCTTGGAGGATGGCAAGAAAGTTCAAATGCTCATGTATTTTTAATTGGTCGTCATTTGAATGGAGAGTATGTTTATTTGGACCCACAAGTCCCATCCAATTGCTCGTTAAAAGAAAATTCTTGTTTAAATACACTTCGAGCAGGAGAAACTGAAGCCCGAAAATATTATGCTTTATTCAATTCTACTCAATTTATTAGTTCCTATACTGTAGTGAAAGATCTTGGTTTTGATCTTCCCAATCAATTGTAAATTTTTATTGACAATCTTAATAAATATTTAATAATTAAAGACAATCTTACACATATAGCTTATATGCATAATCCCTTCGCCGAGAAAAATATTTTTCAGTTACCTGTCCTCGGCCAAGGAATATTTACCTTTTCTAATAATGAATATTGTTATCCTTCTTCTGAACATCAAGAGTTTTCTATAATTAAATTTTTAAATTCATCATTTGATGATGGATTGGAGTTTATTTTTAAACAAAATACTATTACATGTAATAGAACTAGTAACTCCGAAATTTTTGTTGATCCAACCAATAATCAAGGATTATGTAACCATATTTCGGCATTTTATTGGATAAGTATTGATTATAATAATTTAAGTATAAAAGCCGGATTAGGAGAACCTAGGCTCGAAACACAAGAATATTCTTTTCAATTTGAAGAACAATATAAATCCTTTCTTAGATCACTTTTTTATGTTATTCCTGAAGAAAATGTACAACCTTTAAAACTAATAAAAGATCCTATTACTACGAATATTCCTCTTCTTGTAAAAAATATGAACGATTTTACTATGAATGATATTGCTGAAAATAAATATTTACCCAAAGCTAATCTTTCCCTACAAGCACAGATTCTTTATGAATCCATTGCAGGAAAAAGATTTTTATTAAATGATGAAAGTTTCCCTGAATTTTCTAAAGCAATACAATATAGTATTGTTACCGAAGGATGTTGGTGTAATAAAAAATTAATTGAGAAAAGTGGAGAATTTAGTAGTGGAAGTCCCAATATAAATGAAACCTATTTACGGATTACCTTAGGACAAAATAATGGAGAATCACCGGGTATTCCCTTTGTAATGGAAATATGGCCGGTAGGTCATTATTCCCCTATTCATAGCCACGCTTCTACCCATGCTATAATCAGAGTCCTACATGGGTCTATTGAAGTTGAACTATATCCTTTTTTGTGTTCAGGAAAAAATTCAATTCAGCCTTTTGCTACAACAGATTTTCATAAAAATGATGTTACATGGATTAGCCCAGAACTAAACCAAGTTCATCGTCTAACAAATCCAGATACAAATAAAGATCCATGTATAACAATTCAATGTTATATTTATGGAAAGAAAAATAGAGAACATTATGATTATTTCGATTTTATCAATGATAAAGGCGAAACAGAACAATATACACCAGATTCCGATATGGAATTTATTGCTTTCAAACAATTAATGAAAGATGAATGGGAAAATAGACAGAAAAAATTTATGTGTGGATTTTAAGATCTAATTAAAGAAGAATGAAAACTTCTTTTCTCATTAGAAACTTTTGTAGATAGAGCTATATTTTGGACTGAATAATTTTTTTTATATTTACCCTCCTCAGGTAAAAAACTTCGTTTTAATTTCCAGTTTTTCTTTTTAACAATATAAGATAACCAAATATCATCCATTTTATAAACCTCTTCTTTATTTTCAGGAAGATTCCACAACTCACTTTCCTCTTTAAACATAGTAGCATCGATTATTGAACCTCCCGGACCTATATAATCTATTTCAACATCCTTATTCATATTACCATACACATCTAAATATGATAATGTTGAATCATTCCAATAATCAATCCTATCCTTATCCCAAGACTTACAATACCAACCAATATAACTATTAGGTTCTCTCAACTTATATAAACTCCTTACCCATCCTTTATTAAAAATTTGATCATCATCAATAAAAATTACATAATTTATCTCATTTTTTTTTATTAAATCTTTTACATAATAAAATCGTAGGAAGGATACAAATTCATTATTAAAATTAGATACATATATTTCAAGTTTTTCGAATTTTTCAACATAATTATTAATATTTTCATCTAATTTTATTTTTGCTTCTGGGTTATTATTTAAAATATGTAGACAAATTTGTTTGTTTATTAACTGTTGATTTAATGATTCTAATATTTCTTCAAGTAAATAAAATCTTTTCCAACAACACATTACAATGTGAATCTTATCTTCTTTCTCTATTAATTTATCGACCAAAGTTAATTTGGGGAGAGAAACAATATGACTTTCAATTTCTTTCCTTTGTGTAGAACTATAATCATTATAAAAAGAATTTTCATATAACTTCGAATTATCTATATTATAAATATGCAATAATTCAGGGATAGCTTCAACTCTGTTTCCTGCTAATTCTGCAATACAAAACATGTCGGCCCAATCGGTTACTCTATCTAGCCATTTATCATTCATCTGCATATAACTTTTGGGTATTTGTTTAAATAATATTCCTTTTCCAGTTCTTAAATGAGAAAAATAGAATTCGCCAGAACTTCTATAATTACTTTGTTCTTTGATTTCTTTACTATATTCAACTGGATAAAAATGTTTTATAATTCTATTATTCCTGAATAATTTACTTCCACTATAGGCCATTAAACAATTTTTTTGATTATAAAAATTATTTAGTTTAGTTAAAACCTGGTTATTACTTAACCAATCATCACCATCTAACACTACACCTATTTCATCATTACCAAGTAACTGATAAGCAGTATATTTCGAAAAAGCTTGTTTCATATTGGTTTTATTTTGAATATAAATAACTTTATCTTCTATCTCATTTTTCTTAACTATTTCACTAAATAATTCTTTTGTTTTATCTGTTGAATAATCATTTACATAAATAATTCTCCAATTTTTATAGTTTTGATAGATAATAGAATACAAATTAAATTTGATATAGTTTTCATTATTATATGAAGCAATTATAAAACAAAAACTATTTTTACCTGATTCTATTTTCGATTCTTTATAATCAAAAAAAGGAATTACTTGTCTTTGTTCTGTTACTTGTTTTTGTTCTTCTAATTGTCTTTGTCTTTGTTCTTCTAATTGCCTTTGTTCTTCTAATTGTTTTTGTTCTATTATTTGTTTTTGTCTTTGTTCTGTTACTTGCCTTTGCCTTTGCCTTTGTTCTGCTATTTGTTTTTGTTCTGCTAATTGTTTTTGTCTTTGTCTTTGTGCTATTTGTTTTTGTCTTTGTTCTGTTAATTGTTTTTGTTCTGCTAGTTGTTTTTGTTCTGTTATTTGTTTTTGTCTTTGTTCTATTATTTGTTTTTGTCTTTCTTTTTCTAAATTTATTTTAATTTCGGTAATTGATGGTTTTTCTAGTTCCAATAAAGGTTTTAAAAATATTTGATCTTTACTTACTTTGGTTTTAATAAATTCTTTATAAATAGCCACAGATGAAAATGGATTTGGAGATTCCTTTTCCTTCCAACCTAATAAATTATAGTGTTCCCATATTTTTTTTTTCTTAATTTCATATGTTTTTCTCTCTAATTGCTTATATAATCTTGGAACATGTTTCTTATAATTTTCCAATTCAAAATCTATATAATATTTATTCATTTACTATATATTCCAAAGTTTTTTTTAAACTACATTTATCGTTATAAGGAGTACATTTATATTTATCTCCCAAACACTCTGGCCATGATTTGGGATTTTCTTTATCATATTCATTAGCCCATCCGAAATCAATTAGCTTTATTTTTCCTTCCTTAATAACTAATTCGGTTGGTTTAATATCGTTATGTCTACAATTGTTCCTTTTCAATTCCTTTATTAAATTATTTCCTTGATTATTGTAATCATAAGGAATATTACGCTTGGTTAAAAGTTCTCCTTCATCAATAGTAACGATCATTCTTAAATTATCATTAAAATATAATAATTTGGGAAAAACTGAAGAATCATGTAGATTTAACAACCATTTTTTTTCATTTTCATAAACATTAATAGTATCTGAATCAAAAGTATTGGAAACTATTTTTGTATAGGTTTTAAAGGTTTTTGAAGCTGCATCGTCTTTTATTGAATGACATTGAAGGTTTAAATTTTCATTTTTTTCATACCTTTTTTTGGTTATAAAATATACTGATAATCCGGTTAAGGCGTTACTACCAAGGATTCTTCCCCACATACAGTAGATTTATATAATTTATTTCTAGCTTCTATAAAAGATAAATTATTTGCTCGTGCATAAGAAGTTATTTCTTCCAAAGCTTCATCTCTTATTTTATATAATTGATAATCTGAATACCAATTTGTTATACTATCATAGGGAATTAAATATACTTTTACATTGGTATTAATTTGAATTCTTTTTTTAAAAGATACTTCTCCTTCAATTACATTTTTCTGTTTAAAATAATTCATGTTTTATATATATAGTAAGATGTTATTAATATGTGACAATAATAAACTTATTTTCCAAACTAGTGAAAAATCAAACTGTACTGCTATTGCAAAAATTTTTTTTCATACTCTTGGATTACTCGAAGAGGCATTACAATATCATAAATGGATTCATAAATACGAGCAAGAAATATATATACCCAATCATTTACCTATTGATTCAAAAAACTATTATTCTTACTTAAAATTAAATTTTGTAAGAAATCCATTTACTCGTGCTGTTTCCAGTTACTTACACTGTATGAAAGCAGCTTATAATAATCCTACTCTTTGGAAAAAACAATTTCATAATCTAAGTTTTGAAGAATTTTTGGTATTTTTTAAAAATGGAGATTTAAAAAATGAATACGCAATTAATCATGCAAACCCTCAATATAATCCTAACTATTATAATGATTTTCAAACGATTAAAATTGAAAACTTAGAAACTGAAATTCAAAAAATTAATAAAAAATATCAGAAAAACTTTAGAATGGATTTTACATCTCATCATTTCAACAACAATTTTGTAAATAACAATTCAGAACATTCATTTTGTGGAAATATAAAATATTTTGATTTAAAAAAACTAATGCATTTATCCAATCTACCTCCTTACCATTTTTTTTACAATGAGAGAACTAAGCAACTCGTAACTTCCATCTATAAAGAGGATTTGGAATATTTCCATTATTCATTTGAAGAAGCATTTCCTGGAATATAAGTCTCTTTTGCTATTTCTTTAATCACTTTATTATCTTCTGTATGAAATAATTCTTGCATTATTATATGATTTTGCTCAGGATCTTCATTATCTGCAATTACCGTTAAGCCCTTCTTGGTTACTTTGCGGAATGCTTCGCTTAATTTATCCTTCTCTTTGTCCCATTTATTTTCATCTTTAATATATAAAGTTTCTTTTATTAAATCGCTACAATGTACTGGACGCTTAGTTACATCCATTCCAGATAGATATTTTAAAAATATATTCGACATTCCATTTACATAACCGTCCGTTCCAAATAATTCCATATCTTCAAGTTTTAATTGAATTGAATTAATAAAATCAGTCATATTTAAAGCATCCTTACATTGTTCATTTAGGAAAATATTCATATTGATACTATTATTATTGTTACTTCCCACCTTGGGAATCAATTCACTAATCTGTTTTTGCTGGTCAATTAGCATTTGACGAAGTTCATTATTCTCTTGCAAAGTGGTCTGTAATAAATGATTATTGCTTGAATCGATAATTTCAATATTTTCGGAAAAAATTTTTTTTTTTTTTTTTTTTTTTTTTTTTTATTTTTTTCCAAATTCTCATTTTCGACCTCGCAGACCTTTTGATGATTATGTAAGGAGGCTCTATGAATATACAGTTTTCCACACTTACATCTAAACTGGGGTTTTTTTGGTTGTATTTTTGTTGTATTTGTTGTATTATGTTTTTTGCTCTGTAAATGTCTTGTAAAATCTCCTTTTTTGCTGCATGAAAAGTCACACTTCTCACAAATAAATTTTTTGATGTATTTTTGATGTAAAATTGTTGTATTTTCCATTATAAAATACAACATATTTTACATCTAAGTTTTTTTTGTGGAAGTTTTTTTTTGAGAAAAAAAAATTGCTTATCTAGTGACGACTGTTTTTCATCATTTTTTTTATTCTTACATTCTGAAGGAATGTCAACTTTTTTTTTTTTTTTTTTTTTTTTTTATTTTTTTTTTTTTTTTTTTTTTTTCAAATTCATTTTTTAAGAAAATCCCCAAATGGTATATCCTATTTTATATAATTCTATCAATTTCAAATAAAATAAATAAAAAAAAAATAAATTTTTTTATTTAATTAATAATTAGTGTCTCTTATATTTAAATTTCCATACCGTGTTGTTTAATTATTTCATATATCCTTTCAGGTAGCAGCAACTTATTGCTTATCAATTCATTTGAACACTGATCCATTATAGGTTTTGTTTTTGTAATAATTGCATGAGCTTTATTGTAAGCGTTTTCTACCAATCTCTCTATATCTCTATCAATAGAAACCTTAGAATTTTCACTATAATAGGGGACTACCAACTTCCTTCCCATTCCAAACTTTGTAATCATTTTCTCTGCTAAACTGTAAGCCTCTTCGATATCTTTCGATGCTCCTGAAGTAATAGAAGCACCAAAGAATACCTCCTCTGCAATTCTACCACCTAGTAATACCATTAACCTATTTTCAAGTTTTTCTTTTGTGTAAATATTACTATCAATTTCTGCATTTTCAAAAATGGTATATCCAGGACTCGAGGGCGACCAAACATTCAAACATACTTTTACTAATTTGGCATGATCCAACGAAAAAATTCCAACAATAGCATGCCCCATTTCGTGAATAGCAATACGCCTTATCATATCATCACTATAAGTGTTTTCGGTTGATTGATATCCTACAAGCATGCGCGACATAATATTTTCTAAATCACTATTAATCATAAATTCACGATTTTCTCGCAAGGCAAATAACATGGCCTCATTTAATAAATTTTCGATTTCAGCCCCTGACAATCCATTGGTCATATCTACTAAGTCTTCCACATTCACATCATAATTTTTAGGCTTTCCTTTAATATGAATCTTAAGAATTTCACGCCTTGTTTCCGCATCCGGATTTCCTACATATATTTTTTTATCAATTCTTCCAGGACGGATCAAAGCATTATCAAGTAAATCAACACGATTTGTTGCTCCGATTACAAATACACCTTCATTAGATTGGTATCCATCTAAATTTACTAATAACTCATTAAGTGTAGCCTGTGCCTCTGAATTTTGATTCTCTCCAGCTTCACCTGTTCCGCGAGATTTACCAATTGCATCTATCTCGTCAATAAATATAATACAAGGTTTGTTCTCTCGTGCTAGTTCAAATAATTCTCTCACTCTACTTGCTCCAACGCCTACATATTTTTCTAAAAACTGAGAACCTGATACTGCAATAAAAGAAGCATTCACTTCTCCACTATATCCTTTGGCAATCAAGGTTTTTCCATTTCCAGGAGGTCCTTCTAAAATCATTCCTTTGGGAGTTCTGACACTAAATTTTTGATATTTCTCGTAATTGGTTAAAATATCAACGCTTTGAAGAAGTTCATCCTTTACTTTCTTATATCCTCCTACATCTTTAAAACTATAAGAAATATTTCGTTCTACTTGAAAATTTTCACTTGAATCTTTTGGTCCTTTAGTACCTTCTTCATTTTCACGAGTAACTTTAACTACCCTAATTCCCATAGGTAAAAAGGCTTGTTCCAAATCTCTTCTTCTCTGCATCTCCTCCTCCATTTTTTTTTGTGTTTTTTCTATATCCTCTTGTACATTTTCATTTAACAATTTTTTAAAAATGTCCATTTCTTCACTATCGAGGTCATCAAGGTCAGACATATCGGGGTAAGAAATATTTAAATTGGCTTGTCGTGGGTATCCCGGTTTATTTGTCTCATTGTTTGAGCAAGGAACAACTCCATTTAAATATCCTGATACATCTTTTAACCATTCTTCATAGGTCATAGTTGAATTTTTATGAACCCAATCATAAATTTCGTAATAAGAAGGCTGACTAGCAGAAGCATTGTTGTCTGAAACTTTGGGTAAAGCAACGCTTGCGACATGAATTGATGAATAAAGTCTAGTAGGTAAAAATCTAGACTTCATTATAAAAGCACAGGTGGTTGGAAGCAGAAAAGTAAATAACTTCATTATACATTTTAAAGATTTCTATTTAAATCTAAATTTCTTAGTATTTTTTAAAAGGTTCATAATAATATTTGATTGGATTTACATTTAAACTAGTTAATAGGCCTCCGCCATATCCTAATGTCAATAGAAAAAAATGATAAACTATTAAGGAACTGAATACAGTTGAGAAAAAAAGAATAATTAATTTTTCCTTTTCAGATAACATAATGTTTCCAAAATATTTATTATTTAAATCATTAATAAATTTATATTCACTGTCTAAACTTTTTTGAATAATAATACCTACAGAAACAATAATCCCTGAAACAATCGAATTTATTATAAAAGCCTTACTTATATTATTAGCAATCAATAAATTGGAGAATGGAAAATAACTCATTATATATTTTTAATATAAATTAAATATATATAAAAATGGTTTATTGGATTATTTTACTTATTATGATCTTATTATTAACGCTAAGCATTATTTTACTAAACATTAAAGCAAATTCAAAAGTATATTGTAAGTCTCTTGAAAATCCAATACTTATTTCAAAATTAAGACCTCATAAAATTTATGTTAATAAATTTTCCAGGACTTTATCTCATCAAGGTAAATCAATAAGTTATGACAAATGTTTTAATTTTCCCCCACAAGAAAATCTAGATATAATTAATAGTAAAGCCCAAACTTTTAAATTTATGAAAAACTTTGGTTACCCTTCTCCTCAAACCGTACATGTGAAAGATTTTACGACAACAAGCCTCTCTTACCCATTAGTATTAAAACCAATTCATGGGCATAAAGGAAATGGAATTATTACCGATATTTATAATAAAACTCAATTAAATTCTCATCTAAAAAAAATAAAAAATAAAGAAAATTATTTAATACAAGAACAAGCTGAAGGTAAGGTATATAGAGTTACGGTATTTAATAATAAAGTGCTTTATATTTATCATCGGGTACCTCCGATATTGGAAGGAGATGGAAAAAGTACAATAGCGGAGTTGATTCAATTAAAAAAAGAAGAAATTAAAAAAATAAATAAATATACCACATTAGATGTTTCTCAATCTTTAATCGAAAAACAAGGATATCAATTTGACGATATTTTACCAAAATATGAAAAAATAAAAATTACCAATTTATTAAATTCAAATAAGGGAACAACTGAATTAAAAATGATCCCTATTACCCAGTTACATCCTTTGAATCATAAGATGTTTTGTAATATTACCAAACATTTAAAGATGAATATTATTGGGTTTGATTACATTTCTCCTAGCATTCAAATTCCATTTACTAAAGCAGGAAATATATTAGAAATGAATAGTAGGCCTGACTTAAGTCCTTTAAATCAACCCAACAGCGATAAACTCGTAAGAACATTTATATCTGATTTGAAAGAAGTGATGGAGAGAAACTAATAAATAAATAGGAAATGAAGATTCCTACTAAAGAACCAATCAATAACTGAAAAGCAGAATGACATAAACTTGAATAGCGTTGATATAAGGTAGCAATCCATAATGAGAGAACTAAAAGATAGATCCAAGTTAGAGGGAAATAATACATTAATAAAACTCCACTAAAGAAAACAGATTGAGCATGTCCAGAGGGCATTCCATAAATATTAAACCACCATTTGTCACAATTTTTTAAAGAAGGTCTGGGTTGCTGAATTCCAATTTTTAATAAAATATTAATTATGGTATTAAATATTGAAAAAACAATATATAAGATACTAAATGAAATCGGTTTATAAAGTAAAAATAAAATGATACTTGTTAAAAATAATAAGAATGGACCATAATATCCAAGCATTATATATTTAATATTGATATAAATGTGTACTAACAATTGTAAAAGACCAGTCAGCTCC
>Ga0209307_1001166_pt1 | contig 16570 bp, 15 predicted proteins | sample COGITO_mtgs_1105_FD_185519 | JGI IMG/M metagenome (GOLD analysis project Ga0209307, IMG submission 185519) | Pelagic marine microbial communities from North Sea - COGITO_mtgs_110530 (SPAdes) (version 2) | ecosystem: Environmental > Aquatic > Marine > Epipelagic ... | reverse complement strand
TATATAGTTTTTTTATGGAAAAATCCACTACAAGTATTGCTGAATTACCTCAATCATCCGGAATACAGAATTTACGTCCATCAGTACAAATACCTCAAGTATCTCATGTCCAAGAACCAAACCAAAATTTACCCGTTTCTACACAGCAAATTTCAAACGAATTTTATGGACAGGTTTCCGGACAAGCACAATATACACAGCAACAACAGTCACAAATGGGCGAGGATCAAATAAATTACCAACCCATAAATTTACATCCAAATCCATATGGAACACCTCAAGTAACACCTGAGGGACTACCCTTGCCCAAATCTTCGCCACAACGCACTCAAAATGCTGTACCGGAAGAAAATTATAATGTTGAAAATATGCCCCAACAAGGTTTGCCGTCACGTGATATACCCATGGATACTCTTGGATACCAACAAGACAGTGAAATTAAACCAAACCACATACCAAGTGTGAAATTAACTTCTGATTATATTCGAGATTATGAAAATGCGAATGAAGAAGAATTGAAATTACATAAACAGAAAAAATATAGACAGGAAACCGCACATGAAGCTATTAACGATTTTCAAGTACCTATTTTAGTTGCGGTATTGTATTTCTTATTTTCGATGCCGATTGTCTCTACATTTATGCGAAAACATTTGACTTTTTTGAAAATATACAATGAAGATGGAAATTTTAATATGATGGGACTTATTTTCAAAAGTATATCTTTCGGTAGTTTGTTTTATTCGATGAACACTATTTCAAACAAATTAAGTAATTTGTAAACGGATTTAAACATTCCTACACAGTATTATCAGTCTAATGGGAGCAGAAATATTTTTGGTAGTCATTTTTGTAGTTTTTTTAACATGTATATGTTTTGTACTTTTCGAATGCGAATGTTGTCAATTTGGCGAAGATGAAACGCAACCTATGTCGGAAAATGAAAATATAGAACTTTGAATGTTTATAATGTATTGAATATGTATTTTTATCATCATAGGTTATATGATGATAAATGTCGAAGATTTAGAAATTAATCAGATATGTTTATTGAAAAACAAACAACAGGGAAAATTAGTAAAAAAAGTGAAATTTTCACAGGGCGACCAGGAACAAAATGTATATTACGCATTACATTTTGAAATTGATAATAAAATTCAAACATCTATTTGCGGTTGGGATGATAAAATAACATTACGATGAAGAAACGCTTTTATACATTTTAATATAATTTTTTTCATCAACAGTTAATTCATACCCAAATTCGTATGAAGTATCAATCTTCTCAATATTATAATCTTGAATATTCATTTTTTTCATTATAGTTTCCAATTGATCTTTAATATAGGTATTTTTTACTACTTCCCCGTTACAATTTACACGGTGTGCCAGTTTAAACGTCCGTTTATCACTGTTAGTAATTTTTTCATCATGGGATGATTCAATAGCACCGCGAAGTAATGATTCCATTTTAAGTTGTCTTTATTGCGATTTTTAATTACATAATAATAAAAATCAATTTTATATACTTTCACATGTATGAAAATAATAAAAAATACAATATCCGCGAATATACTATTTATGATATGTCATTGGGTCTTACAACATGAGAGAATTTCTTCACAATACCTATAAATACAGCATCTTTAAATAGACTAGGTCCGTTATCACGTTTTATTTCCGTAACTTCTACTTCATCATCTTTATCATTTATATAGAATATTCTTTCGCCCTTTTTCTTTGGTGAATCACAATCCCGACATTTATTTTTGTATTGCGTTTTAGAGTACCATCCGTATAATAATTCCATTTTATCTTGGGTTATGTTATATATCTATATAATAATATAACAAAATCAATTTTATATATTGTTCATATAAAATTGAAGAAACTATGTTCATGTTATGAATAGCAATAATAACACGAATAAAATGGGTAATATACATTCCAATAACATTGTTAATGAAAACCAAAACTGTCTAATTTGCTGGGATGAAATCGATCATATTGAATTAGTTCAATGTATACGTTGTAATATTCATTTACACGCATATTGCGAAGAAACGTATCGAGGAGGGAAAGGATATTGTAAATGCCCTCATTGTCAACAAATAGGGACTTTGGGTGTATCCGAAATTGTAAGGAAATCTAAAGATAAAGAAGTGCCTGTTTGATAAAATATTTAAAATCCTCTTAATAAATTGCGAAAACTAAGACGTCGTTTTTTTGCTGTTTTGTTTGAAGATTTGCCTTTTAATTCTTTCTTGGACTCTTCTTTTACGGATTTTTCTTTTAATTCTTTCTTGGACCCTTCTTTTCCGGATTTTTCTGTTTTTTCGTTTTCATCGATTGTATCTGGTTTTTCATCTCCGGGACTATATTTGAGGAAATATTTTTCATATTCTCCGGACCCCTTCGTTTTCTTTAGTTCAAGGAACCTTGTTGTTTTTTTGGCGCGTATATTTTCCATAGTTTCTTGTTTTCCAATACATTTCGGACCAAATCGTTTCAACAATCCGCGTTGTGACAAACGATTGCGTTGTTCCAATTCAAACAAATACTTGGACATACATAAAATACGATCCACGTAATAATAGTCTGTTTTTGCATAAGTAAATGCCAAATAAAAACTCATAATTGTATCAATTGTACCAACATTTATTTCCTTTTCTTGGACATTCAAAACATTATAATTGTGACAAGCAATAGGTTTATATATAAATCCCAAAATTTCGTTCTTGTATCTAATTTCAATATGTTCGGGAATGATTTCGCCAATAGGATCATGTTCAATAACCTTTACGTTTTTATATCCTGCGTCTTCTAGACGTTCCACAATAATGGTCGAACATTCCTTAGGATTTTCAGCAAGTACATCAAAATCGGGTATTTTATCTATAAATTGTTTATCTTTCTTGGACATGTGTCGAGAGTATAGACTTGCGGCATAACCACCAAAGAAAACTACTCCTAAATCAATAAACGTATCGCGCATAATAAAATAGATTTTTTCAGAATCATTTTTGGTTTCATCCATTTTTCGTAAAAAATCCACCTTTTCACAGTCATATTGGATTTTCATAGGATGATGTTTATTTAATAAATTCAGGCGTTTCAAAACTTTTTCCCAACGACTAATGTCGCCTGCTGGACGAGATAATTCTAAATACATACCCATGCGTAAAAAGTTTGGGGGCACATATTTAATTCCCCCCACTGAAATACATTCTTTGGATAATGAATCAAATAATTCTTTATGAAGACTCGTAATATCGGCCATAGGAATAAAATTGACAAAAACTTTATATGTACCATCATGAACGCCTGATTTGGCTTCTACTTGTTCATACCCTTCTTTATAATAAATATCAGCTAGTTCTTTTGCGTGAACTAAAGCATTATCAGAATAGAAATCATAATCGGGTATTTCATACTCTTTGTTATAAAATTGTGCGTGTTTGGGTAAAATATTATTAATTGCCGTTCCACCGTAACACAAAAGTTTCTTTGTTTTCAAGAAATTTTCCACAATTTCAATCATTTTCTTGATTTCATCACTGGACGCGAGTTTTTGACCCGAAATTTTTTCATTGCTGTCTACTGCTTGACGCAATATTGCTAATTCACACTCATCAAATGACATTTGATTGGTACATTCATTTGGAATGAATTTTGTCTTGGATGTATTTTTCATAAATGTCTTTTTTTTTGTTTTATTTTTTCCCATTTATATAATAACCATAAAAAAGTATTATATAAAATTATTCGTATACGTTTACTACATTTTCGATCCGCAAAAATGCGCTCTTCTTTTTGGCAAAGATCTCTTCATACACGCGTAAATTCGAATCGTTTACGTAAAATGCTTGGGCAACTACTTGAACACCATACTGTCGTATTAAATAATCAGTATCTGAATTTTTACTTGCCCCCCAAAAAGATGTGTTTGGAAAAACAATTCTAAATAAGTATACTCCCGGATCTGGCGGATTAATCGGTTGGTATGTGAGATCACTTTGACTGTATGTTCTAACCGTTTGAGAATTACTGACTAAATTAATGACATTTGTTAAACTATAGCAGTCGGTATTATCAGGAGCACATGTGGCATAATTTTGAAATCCAGGGGAAGAATGTTGGTCAACTATGACTACGATTTTGCCAAGAAAATCAGTCACTTGACTATCTAAATTTACAGGAACGGCACTTCCGTCGCTTTCGGTATATAATTTGGGTCCAAGACCCCCCTTTATAATTTGAGCAATCTTAGAGTAAGCAGTTGAATCATATGTCTTGATGCGTAAATGTAAAAACAGAGGGTCTTCTGAATTAGGAGATATTTCGGAAAAAGCATTTGATAAAATAGTAGAGCAAACGCCCGAAAACGAAACGGCTGGCGCTTCAGACGTAAATGTTTCTAAAGATTGTTTGTTAGTACTATATGCAACAATAGGAATATTGTCTTTCATATATATCTCGAAGTCCAAGAACCGACAACCCTTTGATAATACGTATTTTATCATATTCAAATTCATAAATCCATTTGTGTAAGCACTATTGGACGACGACTTAATCACAAAATTACGTAACGCATTATCATCTGAAGCACTAAAACTGGCATTTTTAATAGCAGATGTATTTGTGGTCCCTTCTATTTTACTTAATTGCGCACGCTGTGTGGAATTGGGAGTATCTTCATACGGGAGGGGTTTAGACGTAGGATCCTTGTCTTTATTTTTTGTAATCATGGAATACATGAAATACACGACTAATATTAATGCTCCTATAATTAAAGTATAATCAATCATATTTTGTAGAAGGTTTGACATTCTATTATATAAAACGTAGATAAAGTAATTAAAAAATATAGACATTTACTATATATTAAAATGCCCGGGGGTCTATTAAATATAATTTCTGTAGGGAATGCTAATTTGTTTTTAACAGGAAACCCATCGAAAACATTTTTCAAAGTGACTTATTCTAAATATACGAATTTCGGACTTCAAAAATTTCGACTGGACTTTGATGGACAACGTGAATTACGATTAACTGAATCTTCTAAATTCACGTTTAAAATGAAACGTTATGGTGATTTATTAATGGATACTTATTTGGTTTTGAATTTGCCTGATATTTGGAGTCCGATATGGGAAGCAAATTCAGATACAAATAGTCCTTATTACACAAATGATCAATATTCACCCTATGATTTTAAATGGATTGAAAATTTAGGTGCTCAATTGATTGAAGAAATTGAAATTATTGGTGGTTCACAACTTATTCAAAAATATTCGGGACAATATTTGCGAGCAATGGTAAGTCGTGATTTTACAAAAGAGAAAAAGGAATTGTTTGACGCCATGACCGGAAATGTACCTGAACTAAACGATCCCGGAAACAATCCACATCGCACATTTACATCACCTTATAAAACAAACACATATCCATCAGCAAAACATACTACTAACACAAGTGGTGCCGAACCGTCTATTCGTGGAAGACAGTTATATATTCCATTAAATACATGGTTTACTTTAGATAATCGATGCGCATTTCCTTTAATCGCACTTCAATATCAGGAATTAACGATCAATGTGACATTAAGACCCATGTATCATCTTTTTCAAGTAAGAGATGTATTTAATAGTGCTGATGGGTTCCCATATGTTCAAATTAATCCGGGTGCCGATCAATTCCAAATGTATCGTTTTTTACAAACCCCACCTTCAACTGATCTAACAAGTGGAAATTATTCGAATAAATTGAATACATGGAATGCCGATGTTCATCTGATGTCAACATACTGTTTTTTGTCAGAAGAAGAGCAGAAAAAATTTGCCGCGCAAGATCAAATCTATTTAGTAAAAGAAATACACGAATATGATTTTTTGAATGTAGTTGGTTCGAATCGTGTAAAATTACAATCTACAACGGGTATGGTTGCCGATTGGATGTGGTATTTTCAAAGAAACGACGCTTTTATGCGAAATGAATGGTCGAATTATACAAATTGGCCTTACAAAAACCATATTCCATCGAATATACAATTAGATAATACAAGTAATTTGTATATTACAGGCGATTATAGTTCGGCAAACAATCGTCCTATTTTAGAAACATTTGGACTATTATTTGGACCAGATTATCGCGAAATTTCTATGCCTCGTGGAATTTACGATTATGTTGAAAAATATACTCGCACTCGAGGTTTTGCTGAAGAAGGGTTATATTGCTATAACTTTTGTTTAAATACAAGTCCATTTGAATATCAACCCTCTGGAGCAGTAAATACTGGGCGATTTAAAGACATTGAATTCGAGTTTAATACATATAGTCCACCGATTGATGTTGATGGAGCAACAGTAAGTATAGACTGTGACGATAGTGGTGTTCCCCTAACTGTATCGTCTAAACCGTCATGGGCGCTTTATGTATATAATTATAACTTACATGTATTTGAAGAGCGTCTTAATATATTATCATTTGTAAGTGGAAGTTGCGGATTGACATATGCACGTTAAGAGTGTGTTCGAATAATTGGGTTATTTATCATATTCTATTATATACCAAATATACAATAGAATATGTCATCGTGGAAAAAATCATGGGATCATAAAAATAAGGAAGAAATTGTATCAAATGACGATATAATGGTTTCGGCAATGAAAAAAAAAATGAAAAAAATTATTAAGAAACGCGAAAATCCAAAAAATATTCCTGAATTTGAAGATTTATATGATCGACCACAAATGTCGAATGTAGTAGAAGGATTTCATGTAAATGAATATTTAGAAGATGTGAAAAGAAAAGTAGATAAGAAAAAAACACCTGAAATGTTGGACCAAGAAAAAACAAAGGATCAGGAAAGCGGTGTAAAAAAGGAATTAGATCGACTATCAACTCGCGCAGGAAGTGCTTATAATAAAGATGGTATTGATAATTCGATTGATTCATTAACAAACCAACTAGGTAGTTCCGTGGATAGTTTATCAATGTTACAAGATCCTAGTGGCATGGCGTCGAGTATGGCTAGTGCATACTCAAGTAAGACAAGTGGAGCAAAAGATGCTGCTGCAAATGTTAGTAGTTCTGTAAAAGAAAACACAGGTGGATTACAGAAAACAATTGACGCGGCAAGTGAATCTGTAACTTCAGTCGTAAAAATATTTGCTAATTTTCTTATCATAATTGGTAAAAAACTACAAATAATACGAATAAAAATAAAACTTTTTATGTTAAAAGCAAACAAATATGTAACACAATGTGTTGATCGAATGGCAAACGCATTAACACAAAATACTGCCACTCAAAAAGAAATAGATATTTTTCAAGACCAAACCCAGAAATTTGTTACACTGTTATTGGTTTGGTATTTTGTATATAACTGGTATTATATCATTTTCTTTTTAGAAGAGGATGACGATGTTCGTTATAAATTAGAATTTGGAGAATTACGAAAGGTAAGTAAATATTTTTATGGATTCTTCGGACCTGCGTTAAAACCACTTGAATTATTCAACAAAGGTCTTTTATCTTTATCCATTATAAAAACGCATGAACGATTTGGACTTTATACAAGTGTGATTATGATTCTTATGTTTTTAATATTTTATGTATTGGTGGAATATAATTTTCAAACAGTGTTGTTACAAGATTTTTTCTCTGCGATGAATGGAACCACAACTATGTCAATATTATCCTTATTTAATATTATTGTAATTATGTATTTTTCATCATCGTGGTTTTTTGGCGGTATGGATGATGGAAATTTGGAAATGACAAAATTAATAGTTGACGCTATGCAGGGAGGAGTATGGACATTGTTCTTTTCCATTGTTTTGTTTATATTAGCATTCATTGGTTATTATATGTGGATCTTTGCTGTAAATATACCTATGAGCATGGTATTGCTTACCGGTTATTTGGTTACATATACATTTTGTGGAGTATTATTTTATGAAGGGTTTGGTATGTTTGAAATATACGCAGGTATTTCCGATTCATTAGACTCAATATCTCCAGATTTAACTCCAGAACCATGTAAACCTAACTCACCCTTTATGTCATTAATGTGGTTCAAAGAAACGTTTCAATGGATTATTGATATATTAGGAAAAGGTGTGAATTTCTTTTCCACAAATATGTTTGAAGTAATTATTCTTCTAACACTTCTTGGTGGAATTGGTATATATAGAAAAGAATGGACAAGTGCGACTGAAGGAAAAGTGGGAACAAGTGTTTTTCAAGCAACGAACCTAAGTTCTGTGTTTAAAAATTTATTTGCTTGGTTAATACTGATTAATATTTTACTGATTATCTTATTGAGTATGTTTTTGTATAATAAATGGAAATTATTAAATAACATGGAAACATCCATGAAAACAGATAGTTCTATGTTAAATCAAACTGCTCGATCACGTATGGCAAGTGCGCGGGGAGATACTAGTGCTCCAGTTATATCGAAAACGAAAACAAAGGCGTTGAAACGAAAAATAGAAAAACAAGAATCCAAATCAGCAGAAGACGCGACCGAAAAAGAAGAAGACGCGACAGAAGAAGAATCCAAGACAGAAGACGCGACAGAAAAAGAAGAAGAAAAACCTAATACAGAAGAAAAACCTAATACAGAAGAAAAACCTAATACAGAAGAAAAACCTAATACAGAAGAAAAACCCAAACCAGAAGAAACCAAGACAGAAGAATGAATAAGAAAACCATTCATATAATATATTATTTCAAATAATTAATATATTATAAAATTGAATTGGTCTATTTAAATAGACAATGTTCATAATTATTACAAATATGGATGAAGAATCAATACTTACATTTTACCAACTATGTTGTGATGGTAATCTAGATGAATTAATCGCAACATTTGGAAACTCATTAGATACAAGCAATATTGAAATGAGTTATGTATATTTCAATGTATATTGGAAAACTCATAAGAATAACAAAGAAACATTAAAGGAATGGTTAATCGAGTTAGACTCTGAAATAGACGCAGATATGATAAAATATGAGTATAAAGCAGACGAAATTACGTCTAATGATGCCTTCTTGATGGCGTGTGAAAACGGACATTTGAAAGTGGTGGAGTGGTTATTTGCGGAAGAACCATTCTTAACAAGTTTTAAAAATAGATGCGTCATATGTGATATGTTCGTATTAAGTTGTTATACTGGTAATTTAGATCTTGTTAAATTTATATTCAATCAATTATCCGATTATATTAGCGAACGTATTACTATTATTAATGAAGCATATAGTAATGCTAGTGAAAATAATAATGAGAATATTAAAAAATGGTTATTGGAGATCAATTCAAATCAAAAATTAAAATCATCATAAGAAACATTGCCATTGATCTGATTTTCATCCATGGTTACAGAACATCCCCCTCCTTCTACACATGAAACATCGAAATTATAAATCATATTTTCTCGACAATAAGAAATTAATTTTTGTGTTTCACCGGGAACAACATGTTTATGTAAATGAAGAGACAATTTGGACATTGGTATTTGTTCTCTTCTCATGAATGGGATCAACTGTTTCAATACAGGATCAAACCGTTCTTTTGTTAATGTGCCACATGTATCTGATATACAGACCTCGTCTACTGACATAACAAGATATTCCATAAGTTCTTTTACAATGTCTTTGTTTTCCATAATGCCCGAAATAGGACATTCATTAATACAAGAAACATATAGTTTCGAAGTTCCCGGACAATTTTCAAACAAGAACCCCAGTTCTTTTTTCGTTTGGAATAAATCCATTTTGGTATTTTTCATTTGAAAACTTTCAGACACAGAACTAATGAAACTCATGTTATGTATTTTATGGTCTAGTGCGATTTGTTGCATTTTTAGACTAGGAATTAAAACAAACGGAGAAATAGTTGGATAAGTTTTTTTACAATAGTGATATAATTCTACACTATCTTCAAACTGTGCTAACACCTTTTTTGATACAATTGATCCCACTTCTATTTTTTGACTGGAAGTGCTTTTCACAATATTGTGTAATATGTTTTTTTTCTCTTGTGTTGTAGGAATGCGTTTCCATGTTTGAAGACCATCGCGCAGAGACACATCAAAAAATTGAAAATGTTTGGGTAAATAGCGATGACATTTCATAATATTAATACTTCTCGAATTAGGTTTAAATAATTTAAAAAACAATATTGTAATATATAGATTAATAAAAACGACATAAACCTAATTCTATAAAAAATACAAAAATATGAGTGAAGAACAACCATTAGTTTCTATATGTACCCCAACTTACAATAGACGCCCTTTCATAGAATCCATGTTTGAATGTTTTCGTCATCAAACATATCCAAGGGATAAAATGGAATGGATTATAGTGGATGATGGAACAGATAAAATAGAAGATTTAATTAAACAATCCAATCTTCCGCAAATTCGTTATTTCAAAGTTAAAAAGAAAATGAAATTGGGTGAAAAGAGAAATTTTATGCATAAATATGTAAATGGATCCATTGTCGTATACATGGACGACGACGATTATTATCCACCTCAACGAGTAGAACATTGTGTCGAAACATTATTGGCAAATCCGACTGCTCTGTGTGCCGGATCAAGTGAATTATATGTTTATTTTAAGCACATCGATAAGATGTATCAAAGTGGACCATTTGGAGATACTCACGCAACTGCTGGAACATTTGCGTTTAAAAAAATATTGCTAGAACATACAAAATATGATGATAATGCTGCTCTTGCGGAAGAGCGTTCTTTTTTGAAAGATTATACAATTCCATTTGTTCAATTGGATCCGATGAAAACCATTTTAGTATTTTCCCATCATCATAACAGTTTCGATAAAAAAAACATGTTACAAAATTCGGATCCGAAATATTTCAAAGAATCGAGTAAACAAGTCCGTGATTTTATTAGACAAGAAAATGAAGAACCCATATACAATTTTTTCATGAAAGAAATAGATGAATTGTTAGAAAATTATTTACCCGGAACGCCTGAAAACAAACCGGATGTTATACAACAATTGAATGAAATTCGTGATAAACGCGAGAAAATGATGCAACAACAATCCACAAATAAGAGTGCGTCGATTATGATAGAAGTTCCTGGTCAAGGGAAACGTCCATTAAGTCCACCAGAAATTGTCCAAATGCTGACACAACAACAGAACCAAATTAAATTCTTAGTAAACAAAGTAAAAGAATTAGAAAGTGCGGCATTACAAAAACAAATGAACGACGCAATGAATGGACAAAATTTTTCTTATAGCACTTGATAAGGTTTCTCACGCAACCAAACATTTGCAATATATTTTTCGCCACTTTTTACTGGTGTTCCGGAATGTAATGATAAAGGATGACATAGATTTCCATTTTTTTCCAAAGAATAAAACAGTAGCGCACCTCCATTGTTAAGTTTATATTTTTTATTTAAATTCGGAAATTCGGTCTCTCCTCCTTCATAGTCATCATTTAAATAAATGATGAGTGTAACGATCCGTTGACCCCCATTTTTCTCAAATTCGACACATTCTTTTTTATCGTCACAAGAAGCATCATAATGTGCGTTATAAAATCCACCTGGTTGGTATTTAACTACTTGTAATTTTTCTGCATGCTCGAATGGAATATTTGTAATAGCACATGTTTTGCGAATAATTTTTTCAACTACAGGATCATCTTTAGGTAACCATGCTGTTTGACTTTTCCTTATATTTTCGGTTCCTCCGCTTACTAGTTGACTTTCACTAAATAGGGGTGTAGCAGTTTTTATAATATTCTGGCAATCATCATAATCGATAAAATTGTCATATTGTTCTGGGTAAACATATTCGTTTGTCATAGTACAATAACCTCTACCTTTGTATTGTGGTTGTTTCCATAAAGATAATAAATAAATAATAATAGCAATAATTAAAAGAGATATAAAAAACAGATGCGTTTTTCTAGAAAATACCATTATACATATAGAATATACTATTTCTTTTTATTTTTATCGACACGAATGTGAATTCTTTGGATATTTATCAATTTGAGACATGGTATATGTAGCGCACACTCCATTACATAATAATCATTTCAAATTTATAACGCTTCTTTGCCGGTGATTAATTTGGTCATTTTTTCAAGAACCATAAAAGAGATAATAGAATGAGGAAAACTTTTCATAATACTAGGAAGTAATCCTTTATAAAATCCAGAAATGCCTTCATGTTGAAATGTTTGTTTTATCATTTGGTTTGCTCCGATTGTTCCATCTTTTTGTAAACGCGATTTCATAACATCTATTGGATTACTAATAATAATCGCAATAATTGTGCTGAATGAACCTGAAAGAAAATGTAAAGAACTTGTTCCGGATAAATTGGGGAATTGATTTTGAAAATAGTTTTTACTTTCCGAATATAATGATAAACGCACACTATTATATACTGCGGAACGCATTATTGCTGCCTTATAACCATTGAAAAAATGACCATATCCATATTGTTGAATTATTTCCTTTGAAGATGAAATAATATTTTGATTCGGAATATCTTTCAATGCTTTTACAAATAATACTTCCGATGGATTTCCGGTAAGACCACCTATTCCACCCGAAATGGTTCCAAATAATAATTTATATTTATATTCTGCTTCCGATCCATATATTTCTTTATATTTGTTTAACAACCCACTATATATTACTATATTAGGAGTAGAATAGGTTACTTGTCGCAATAATCCCGTCGAATATCCTTTGTAAATCTGTGGAAATCGATATAATACCTTATAATTTAATTGCTTGGATACTTTTATCACATCGAATGGGTGAACAATGGTTGTAGCAAACATGCTTGCAAACAGAGTGCATCCAAACTTTGTATATATATTATCATTGCTCATAATATATATATAATTATGTAAAATTTTTTACCAAATTTATTACCATTACTCGTCTACAATAGTTGTTTTAAATAACATTCCTGTGACTAGATACGGATCACAATTGGAACTAGGACGACGATCTTCAAAATAACCTTTTCCATCTTTCACTGTTTGATTTCCGCGGCGAATAGAAGCGCCACGATTAGCAGTCCCATGAGAAAAAATATCATAAGAAGCAGTTTCATGTTTTCCTGTCATGCGTTCTTCATTACCAGTTCCATATTTTTCCATGTGCTCCATATGTTTATGTGAAAGTTTTTCAATTGCTTCGTCGATATATTCTAAACCAGTTGTCCCGTTAGTTCCTTCACGCATATTTTTGGTACTGTAGTTTGCGTGACAACCAGACCCATTCCAATCACCAGCTAAAGGTTTTGGTTCGTAATCAATTGTGATTCCATAATTTTCGGCAATACGGTCTAACAAAAATCGTGCCATCCACATATGGTCACCTTCTTCAATGCCGGTACAAGGACCAATTTGAAATTCCCATTGTCCAGGAGCAACTTCGGCATTAATACCACTAATTTTAATACCAGCATCCACGCAAGCGCGCATATGGTCTTCGGCAAGTTCGCGTCCAAATGCGTTGGCTGCTCCAACACTACAATAATATTGACCTTGTTCTTTCGCATTTTCTAAACCCAGAGGTTTACCAGTTTTCATATCAATCATAAAATACTCTTGTTCTAATCCGAACCATGGTTCTTCATCTTTTGCTTGTTCAAACAGTTCGTTGGCCCAATGACGATGACTATTTTTCAAAAAAGTACCATCAGGTCTAGTTGTTTCACATAACACAAATATATGAGGGTGTCCACGAATTGGATCATTAAAAATCGCACGTGGAACTAATAATACTTCAGAGTCAGTTCCTTCGGCTTGGTCTGTTGAGCTTCCGTCGAAATTCCAAATAGGAAGTTCATTGACATAATTAATTTCATTATCTAAAACGCGAACTTTTGATCGTAGTTCATTATTTCCACCTATCCATACATATTCGGCAAATACCTTATTGAATCCCATTTCTATATATTGTATATATTTTTTTATATTCTTCCAATAAAACACCTCACATAAATTATTCTTCTTCTAAAATTGCGTCCTTTTTCACATTTTTGTCTAAAAATCGATACATACGCTTAATATCTAATTTCGATATTTCATATCCTTCAAATAATTGTTCAATATATTTTATATTTTCATTGTCATTTAAAACATCTCCATCACATTGTTTTTCCATTTTTATGCGTAATTCTTGGAAAAAGGCAACCAGATCTTTTGTATCCATATTTAATTCTAAAGATAAATTTGTTAAAAATAATTGGTTATTGTATTCGGTAGAATATTTGGTTAAAACCTTAGTAAAACGTATATCTTCATGGTGTATAGTTTTTTTTTCAAACGGAGCATCGTGGTATAATTTATTAGTATGAAATGTTTTAATTAACGAACTGATTTCATTAAATATCCAAATTTGATTTTGAAATGTAATGCGATCAATATGATCAGCAAAACAAATATTATGAAGTAATTTCATATAAAATGAAAATTGATAAGGTTGATCAATATGGTCTATTAAATCTACTATATTTTCATGCCATAATAACGCAATAATTGTTCGGTCATTGTCATTCATACGAATATTATGTTCATGAAATGGAATATATGTATTTAACAGTGTAGATGTCAATCGTTTTGAATCTTCATTATATGTTTTCGTATGAAAAATATTTTGTATAATCTGATGATCTAGTAAATGCGATTTATTTTTATACAATTGTTCGATAAAATTTAATTTACGTATATCTCCTTGAATATAATGAATCATCTCGTCTTTATAACGAGTTAAATGATTCATTGGAATCATTTTATACAATAATTGTCCTATTTGTTCATTTGTTGGTGTTTTTAATTCGAAACAATTACATACTTTCATTAATTCGCGTATTTTTTTATCCATGTAATAATTTCCAATACAAATAATAGGATTTAATGTCATATTTTCTAATTTTTGCTTTTGAGTCTTTTTTTGACGAATAAGTTTAATAAGAGCATTAATTCCGCCTTTATCTCCATTATTCATACCGTCGATTTCATCCATAACAATTGCTATTTTTTTAGTTTTCCCACGCATCATATCCAATACGTTTTTGTTTGAAATATTATTACTTGTAATATTATCAATTAATGATTTGTTACGTACATCTCCCGCGTCGTATTTTATTACATCATACCCAATATCTTTTAATAATTTAACCGCAAATTCACTTTTTCCGCTTCCAGGGGACCCGTATATATAAATTCCCTTCTTATATTGTAAATTACTATATTTTGTATCAAACGCATGTAAAATAGACGTAATTTCTTGTTTTATTGAATCGCGTTGTAATATATGGGAATAATCAATATAATTACTTTTGGTTTGTTGAATTGTTTCTATTTGATTATCCATTCTATTAATCAACACTTACTATTTTAAGTAATTTTTTTAATACTAATAATTGAACGAATTATTATTATTTTTATAATATGTATTTATGTAAATTGCGAAAAATCGTTGGTAATTGGCATAAAATTTGATGAACATGCTCGAGGATAACTATATCCTTGTCCAGGTTGAGGACAGTAATTACACTGTTGCGGTTGTCCATAATTATAACCCACTTGTCCTTGTTGATCACTACCATAACCCATTTGTCCTTGTCCTTGCTGATCATTACCATAACCCATTTGTCCTTGTTGCTGTCCTTGTTGCCCTTGTCCTTGTTGCTGTCCTTGTTGTACTGCATTTTGTTTCATTTCTTGGGACTTCAAATCTTGACGACCTTCGGCAAGATCTTTTATACCACTACCTGCGCCGCTAATTAAATCACCGGTTTCGCCTACAACGTCTTTTGCTAATCCAGTTACATCAGAACTCACACCTGTTACAACATCAGCAGCACCTTTTCCTAGTGATCCTAATCCGGAACCGACTTGTCCAACAATATTTTCAGCACCACCAATCGCACTATCCAATGCTCCACTGGCAGTGTCTAATCCTTTTTCTGCTACATCGCCAACAGTATTTACCACATCTGATGCAACGGGAGCAGCTGATTGTAATCCGGTTTGTAAAGTATCACCCACTTCTTTCAATCCAGTTTGAGCAGTATCACCCAATGCAGTTGCGGTTTCGCCAATTGCTCCTCCGTAAGTTGCTGGCGACGAACTATAACCACTTGCACCCTGAAGTCCGCCAACATCTCCTAAATCTAACTTCTTTCCTGTACAATCTACAATTTCACCCTGTTCATTTACTGAAATAGGGCAATTGGTTGTAGGACATGCGGGACAAACCGGTGGTACTACTTGGGTTTTGCGAATATACTCCGGATCATTTTCCTTTGATTTAGAAGACTTAGATGAGCATTTAGGTTTCACATCATCATTTGCTTTTGATAAACTATTTGTTTCTTCTTTGGAACAACTATCAGTTCCACTTGATCCACTTCCTGATCCACTTCCTGATCCACTTCCTGATCCACTTCCTGATCCATCAGTTCCACTTGATCCATTTCCTGATCCTTTTGTGGTTGTACCATTATCACCACTAGTATTTAATGTTATAGAAAAAGAGTC
>Ga0209307_1001148_pt1 | contig 16681 bp, 14 predicted proteins | sample COGITO_mtgs_1105_FD_185519 | JGI IMG/M metagenome (GOLD analysis project Ga0209307, IMG submission 185519) | Pelagic marine microbial communities from North Sea - COGITO_mtgs_110530 (SPAdes) (version 2) | ecosystem: Environmental > Aquatic > Marine > Epipelagic ... | reverse complement strand
CGGGATTTGATTCCTATCGTAATTTCGCAAACCTAGCGTTAAACACCGAATGGTTTGGTGAGATCGAAGGGGTAGTTGTTCCATTTGGTGACGAGGACACGGGAATAGAATTCGCGGTAAATGTATTCTTAGACCTACCTGAATGGGACGACTGGCGGGAGATGTTCCAATGTATTCTTGGACAAATAGCATAATTTAGTATACATAAAGTACAACATGTTTTTCATAATACCTGCTATGTACCTACCAGACGCTATTACAGGCGTAAAATACTTGGGCCTATTCCCATACTAGCTCTTCTAGAGACAGGGCCTTGATTTGAAAAACTTTTTTTATTTATTTAATTTATTCATGTTATACTAATAACTACATGAATAACCTATATAAATAACATGAATATAGCATGAACCGTAATTAAATTAAATAAAATATGTTTTCTCCCAGAGGGGTGCCCTCTCTAAAATCGGTAACAGGTAAATAGGACTAAAAAAATTACTATGAATACAGTATTACAGTTTAGAACGGTTTTTATGTACACTTGGCACCGTGTTTCTCCAACAGTTCCTTTGCTTTATCATACCCCGCGCCGTCATCGCTCCAACCTTTTGCTACCAGTATATAGTCCAGAGGGGTTTGGCCTTCTTTGTCGCGCTTGTTGATGCACGTTTTTGTGTAAGGCAAGAGTAATTCCAACATTTTATGGTCTTGGTTCGTCCACGTTCCACAACTATGGTCGCAGGCGATATGTAGGGCATTCATTTTACCAATTTTCTTATGTAGTTGTGGCTTCAATTTCTTCTTGAACTTGTGCTCAAGTATCAGTTTCACCGCCTCCGCGTTCCCCTTGGCTATTGCCCAAAGGAATGGAGTATAGTGTCCATCCGGTGGCAAGGTTCTGGCCCATGGGTCCAACTGTTTGTTCTCGAGTAACATTTTCAGTATTACATTGTCCTCGTGTTCTACCGCGCGGTGAAAGGCCGTAAAATAGAAATCTGGGCATGGTTTGTTTATGTCGTATCCCGTGCGGAATTCCTTTAACAATACCGTCATCGCCTCTTTGTCGTTTTTTCTGGCCGCTTCGATCAAAGGATGTGGTCTCCGGTATCCACTGGGATATTTATTAATCGCTTCCTCTAGCGTCATTGGCTTATATGTCCGATTTCCAGATGCGGCCATAAGCGCGCAGGTCATGTTGTGTATTCTGTGTGATTTTGGCATGTTTTTGATTGTTTATTGTGTTTAACTCTTTAACATTTATTTTAATTACTTGGACATTTCTCGATTACTTGCTCCGCGGGCATTGTCCGTAGCAACGATAAATACAGCTATTATATCCGACCCACGCACAACTGTCCCGATACAACTGACCCGACCCACGCACTGGCCCGACCCACGCACGACCATGCATTTTTTCAAAAAATCAACCAAGTTGGGCCATGATCGTATCCATAAAAGATGTATAAATACACATAGGTATTTTATATATGGATCTCAAGATGGAAAGGATACGTAATCGAATCGCTAGTAAACTAGACAGTTTCACAGGGGACTTCGTTGTTCCTAAAAATGCATATGAACGGAGATTTTGTGACCTTTTAGGTTGGGAAACCTTCGATGGAAGGTATTACGATGCATTCGATGGTGAGACCTTTATAGAAATAAAAAAGGGACAAGGTGGAATGCATTTTGATATGGTGCGGTACGCGGAGATAGCGTTGGGATTTGGTACACAGAATACTGTCACTGTGTTTTTCAAGTGGAACAAAGCCAAGAAGTGTGTACAAGAAGCCATGATAATAGACACGGAGGACATAATATCCTTTTTGAAGATAGATAGGGATTTTGCCAAGACATACCTTAAAATATACCGCCATGTTCCAAGGGGTGTGAATATATTAGCGAGTGCTACCGCGAAAGATCTACGGGGGATGGCAAAATATATAGTGAAACCACAGGATAGAAAACCCCTGTTGATCAAACTAACCATCCCTCCAAAGTTGAAGATTCGGTTAAAGTACCCCAAGGTAAATGTATATCATAGGAAGTTGTCCGAATGTGGGGAAACTACGGACTGTACAAAGTGGCCAAGAATAGATGTAATTATATTTTCTTAATCGGATTTAAAAAAACACTGGTATTTATTTATTTTTATTGACCTAATATGTCTACTAGTAGTAAATTATTGGGGGAAGGAGCATACGCAAAGGTGTATGATAACAAGGACTACGCTGTTAAAATAACGGAGATAAATAATGAGGAAGACCTAACAGCGGTAGTAAGAGAACAACACATATTGAGAATGTATCTTCCAAACACGGTTCCATATCGTTCGTGTTCGTACAAATGGGGGTGCATGCATCTGATACTTGAAAAGGCCACCTCTAATTTAAACCAGTGGTATAGGAATCAAACAAGTATTCCGGTGGAAAAAATAAAAGATATCGCCATACAACTGTTACAAGGAGTTTATTGTTTACATGAACACGGGGTTATGCATCGTGACCTGAAACCCGACAATATTTTATTGAAGGGTGATACAGTGTGGATATGTGATTTCGGACTATCTAGACAGTTTGCAAATGACTATGGGGTTGCTACCGGTTATATGGTAACAAGGTGGTATAGAGCTCCGGAAATATGGAGAAAAGAGAGATATTCCTCCAAGGTAGACATGTGGTCGGTGGGGTGCATTGTGCACAAATTGGTTCATGGGAAAGTTCCCGGAAAAACACTGGAGGAAATTCAAAAACGTGCACACGAACTGAAAAACGGCAATGATTTGGATACATTAATAAAAGGTCTATTGATGATAGATCCGGGGTCTAGATGGGATGCTAAACGTGCTCTGGCATTTATGGGAGAAGCGCCAATGAATATCCACACCGAAACCCCCGGTAGCCAATCGTGGATAGCTTCACCAATACGAGAAAAATGGTTTCGTATGTTTTATCGTGAATTTCCCAAAGAACACCGCGTGTTGGCACATGCGCTTATGTTATTCGACAGTGGAGACCAAACACCTGAAAATATGTGTTCCGCGATAGCAGTGTCCACCATGCTATTTAAGACACGCACCGCTCGAATATTACAGTATGTCATGGCTAAATTAAGGGAGTTAAAGGTGGGCGTGTTGGAAACCATTTCAACCTTTGTTCAGAATGTATGCGAAGGATCACACCGTTTAAGCGAGTGGGAACAGTATGAAGGTTCTTTTGAGGAATACGTAAATAAACGAGTTGGTAGTCATAAAAAACGTAAATATTTTTGCTAGTGTAGTTCCAATATGTCAATCATGTACCTTAGAAAAAATTGCTTCTTTCTCTTTGTTTTGTAAGATTTCGATCCGTCTGAAGTCATCACCTGTGTGACTGACTCGTCGTACCTCGTCCTCTCACTCCTTATTTTCTCTTCTATTGTCTTTTCCATGGTTACATTATAAACTTCAATAACCTTTTCCTGTCCTATTCGTTTCAGTCTACCCAGCGCTTGTTTCTCTACCGCTGACTCCAAACCCGGTTCTAAAAATACTAAAGTGTCTCCCTCTGTTAGATTTATTCCCACGTCTGCCACCTTGGTAGAAAGAAAGAATACTTTAGTATCACCACGTTTGAATTTCTCTATGTTTTTTTTTCTCTGTGACCGACTACTCTTTCCAGTGATAATACTGGATACTATGTCTGTTGCGTAGGTTTCAAGTACAGTATTAAACTGTGAGTAAACCACTACTTTGTTTCTCTTTTTAATTATATCCAGTAACCATTTTCGTTTGTTGCTTTGTGTCCGTTTAGAGTATACATCACAAATATGCTTCGGTACCTTTACTCGTCGTCCCAGTACATCATTACAGACTACGAATCCATCGGCCTCCACCTCTTCTTCACCTTGAGGTTTTATTTCTTTGAATTGATCTTCTATCAATGTATTTCTACACACCGGACATTTGTTTTTAAATTCCATTGATCGTTTAATGCAATCGTGACAAAAAATGTGCTGGCAATTGGTGATCGTTGGTCTGCTAACTATTTCAAGGCATAGACAACAGGTTGTTTCTTCAAGTGCTTGTAGTGTTTGTTTCACCTCGTTGTCAAATTTAGAGTTTCCCAGACAACCTGTCAATTGATCCACGTTGGTTGAACTAAACCCATCTTGTAAACATCTTTCTCCCCACATATGCATTGGTATAAGAGAGGGGTCTATTGCGCATATACTGAGTCTATTCAACAGCGATTTAACCAACTGAAAATTGCTGTATACTCCACCCTCCTGCCATATATTTCTTATCTTATCGCGTATAATAACCGACAATGAATCATACAACAGAGTGTTGTCCGTGTCGTGGTTTATTTGTACTTCATTGATAGAAGGTTCTGGGATATGTACATAATCACCCAACTCTGGCTTTATAACTATACTTGCTAGTTGTTGAACTATCCATTTGCTTCTATTATCCTCCCTTTCCATTATACATTTGAAATAGTTTTCTTGGTCCTGAAATGGTCGTATGTTTAACATCTTCAACTGTGGATGTATGTTTGAAAATGAACCCTTTCTCAAAGGCGTCGCTGTTAAACACCACCTAAAAGACGCATGTACAGCATAACATGCGGCAACCGTGGTCGAATTATAGGTCTTACACTGGTGTGATTCGTCAAATATCACGCGTTTAAACGCGGTAAAGAGGGAGGAAGACATGTCCTTGTTGTAATTCGATAACAGTGTTCCATACGTTGTGAATACAACATCCTGTCGGATTGCATCTTCTATGTTGTTCTTTCTACCATGAACTTCACCGTATGTTAGGTCTGTGAATTTTTGTAATTCTTTTATCCACTGGTCAATTAGTGTTAGTGGCAATACTACTAAGGTGGGCCTAATATCATAGAGGGCAATACCCTGTTTGATAAGGGCCAAACTACATATTGTTTTCCCCAACCCTGTATCGAGTGATAGTATACCACCTCTAGTGGGGATGGCCCAATCGTATCCAGAAACAGCGTTAAAGGTGACTCCCTCTTTTGTATTGAGGGTCAACAAATCATTTGTTTCGTTTATTTCCCTTGATCTCATTTCATACACGATTCGTTCTTGAAATGGTTTCAATGGGATCTTTAAGACAATACGACTTACTTGAACCGGAAGTTTAAATTCCAACGAACGTGATTCTGCCCAAGTTAGCGCACCCGGGCGATTGGATAGATACCACAATACTTTCGATATATAATTATATATGAAGGAGCGTCCAAACCCCGACATTCTTAACTTTGCATTGGTCGGTTGCATGACCGCCACGGTGAAGCAACCGGAAGTATATGTCAATTCCGTTTTAAACATTGGTTTGGATCGAAGACGTTGTTCGATACCACTCGCGCGTCTCCGGGTATTGGTAGAATGATTGTTCCACTGGTTGATTTGTGATATTATTTCCATGTCAATTGGTTCTTCCATTAGTAGTGAATTAATAAGGCATGTATTTGATTCGATATAGTCGGCGGGTGCTTCCTTCCAGACCAGATGTTGTTTTTTCCAGTATGACTCGTGGTTTTCCAACCACATGAGTATAACAAATATATCAATATCTGTATCGTAATTTTGTGCAAAGTGATTTATTCCATTGTGAAATATATAATACCATAGATCCAGTTTTAGAGTATCCATGTCAATAGTTTCCATCTGTTCTCTTTCATAGGAAGTTCTTATGGAAGAGAACCTTAGATCGGTATACGCGAACTTTAATTCTCCTATTTTTACCCAGTTGCAATCATACGGGTCTTTATCACCATAATCGATATTTATTTCTTCCCTTTTAACCCAATGGTAATTACCATAGGTTGTAATTAGGTATCGGTCTGGTAACATTTCATAATCGACCACGGTGCACGAAGATCCTCGCCATGTCCCCTTCGCCTGTAAGTATGGGTCGTTTAAGGATGGTATTCTAGGAATATAGTTTTCATGCTCACACTCCTGTATATTAATGTCTTGCCACATAGGATTTATCCTATCTGAAAAAATAGAAACGGTGTATACATGCCGGACATGTAAGGGCTGTATCTGGAGCTCATCTCCAACTCTAGATAGTACGCAGGATGCAACACCCAAGTGGGAATCCGCATCGAACAGAACTACATCGCCTTTCTTTAAATTTCTACGCGGAATTTCACGATTTTTTACAACATTACGTATTTCTACCATAAAGTCTTGTCTCGCATATGGTCTGAACCTTCTCCGTACCTTCATGTACGTTACATGCTTTCGATCCGGTTGAACCACGAAATATTCGTTGTTTTCATACAACACCTGATCCCCCCTTTTGAATTTGGCCTTAAATTCATTCGATATTCTGGATTTGCGTTTACTTTTCGGCATTTATAATGTCAAATGATTTATATATATACCGTGGTTTGATTCTGCTGGTCGGACCACTTATGTTTTAGAGTATATATATTGATAACTACATATAAAATGTTGAAAATTAAAAAATTACATGCAAATGCAAAACTTCCGGAAAGAGGCACGGTATACGCGGCAGGATATGATTTATTTACATGCGAAGAGCAAAAACTGGACCCGGGGTTAAATAAAATAGCACTTGGGTTTTCCATGCAAATCCCACCGGGGCATTACGCAAGGATTGCCTGTCGGAGTTCCCTAGCCGCAAACAATATGTCGGTAGAAGCAGGGGTGATCGATGAAGACTATCGTGGAGAAGTCGTAGTTATGTTGCGCTGTAGAGACAAGAGACTTGTTCAACCGCAATATAAAATCGCACAGATGATTATTACACCGTATGCGGCACCGCAAGTAGAAGAGGTAGATAGTCTAAGTGATAGCGAAAGAGGAGCCGGTGGATTTGGTAGCACAGGCGCTTATGCGGTATTATAAATATGATATGTATTTTTACTAAATGAGATTTATTCTAGCAGTATCCGATGATAATAAAATAGCACTTGGTGGTGGATTGCCTTGGAGAATACCCCATGATTTCAAATGGTTTAAAATGAATACCTTCGGTGAATCCATTATCATGGGGAGAAAGACTTGGGATTCTATTGGAAGGAAAGCCTTACCGGGAAGAAAGAACATCGTGTTGTCTCGAACAAGGGTACCGGGCGTGACAAACATGCGTTCTTTATGGGAAATAGAATCCTATGTAGATACCTATCCAAATACTTGGGTCATAGGCGGTGCTCAGCTATGCGAGCAGTTATGGAATAGAGGTGATATTTTATTATTGACACGGGTCCATGTGGAGGTTCCAAATGGTCTTGGTATTCATTTACCAAAATTAAAGTGTGTGTGGAGTAAGAGCTTTGATTCTTATACATTTACTATAAATATAATACAATGATATGTTAGATGAGATTTATATTATTTCTATTGAGTATAGCTTCGGCATTTTCGTTGAAAATAGACTGCTATTATATCACATCGTTTATTCAAGAGAAAAATGTGTTTTTATATCCTGAAACCGAGAAGAGATTGCACAATTTGTGTCCTACGGTTTCTGTACACATCGTATCTGGTACTAATTTGTATGACGGCGTGGTTGAGACGCTATTGAACCGGGTAGATGGGTCACCCATGTACAATTGTATAGAATGGTCAGAAGAAGATAAATATTTACGAAAAATTGGATTGAGATGCGACATGATGGGAGTATAAATATCGTGATACTAATAGGTAACATGGATTATACCGTCTGTGTTAAATGTAAAAAAGTTTTTCCCGAAGATTATTGTATATTCGGTATATGTATAGATTGCTATAAAAACAGTAAAAAATCAAAGTTATGATCTTTTACACCTGCTTATAATATCGGTTGTACTTATACCTTCTGTATATTTTGGTTCTATTAGCTCGCCATCCCATTCTTTTATTACTTCTATTACTCTTTCTCGCACCTTACTCTGGACGCCGGTTTTCCAATCCGATCCATGGACCACATAGGAAGGTCTTAATAATTTTAAGTTTGAGGTATAGTCGTGCGTTAGTTGCGGAATTACCAATTTGACATGTTTTATAGCTTTAATAACAGCGTATCGTTGATCCCAATTAAGTATCGGGGTTCGTTTATAACTCTTTATTGACTCGTCGGAAAGTAATCCAATTACAACTTCACCATATTTCGAAGCGTGGTTGATTAGATTTATATGACCCACATGAATTAGATCTGCCGACATTGCTACGTATACTATATCTGTTTTCATTTACTTTATTATTCTTGTATATTTATACCGACTCTGACAGCATTATCCCACGCATACCAATAGCACCAATTACATGCATTGTCACATAAAGCACTCTGTGATATGCGCCATTTATCATCTCTGTGTAATAATAACCTGTGTTTTACAGGTGGTAACATTTCTTTAAAACATGAAATACAATTCATTTGATAAAATTAATATGGCTTATATAGTGATTAATGGACACTCCAGAGTGATATTTTTGAATTTTTACATTTCGAAATATCGGCTTTTATGTTTCTAATGATTACCTTTTTATGACTATTGTCGTCAAAAAACGACGGGTGCCAATACATTTGATAGTAATCAATTACACATAATAAATTCGATTTTTTCATAGCTTCGAGTATTTTGAATTCTGTTCCTTCGATATTCATTTTCATTACAACCATATCAGTTTCTTTGATGTTCTTACTCAAATATGATATGAAATCCATAGTTTTGACGTCATAAAATTTACCTGAACCTTGCATCCAATCATTGCGTTTAGACCAATCTAAAAACAACGATGATCCCCATTCGGCATGGTCGGCTCCGTTTCTACCATCGTCAACATTAAGCCTTACGGTTTCATTGTCATTTGTCCATACAGCATTGTATACAATATCAACATTATCACGTTTATCCCATATATTTAAACTATCATGGTGAGAGGGTGAAGCTTCAAATCCTACAACTTTCCATTTTTGGGGGTCATACTTTGTAATCGGAAATCTCCAATCCGGGTTCGTAGAGTCTTTTCGGTGTCGTTTATTAAAAAATGCTTCAATTACATCTCCTCTATTACTCCCAACATCTAAGAAAATATTTCGTTGTGATTTTACCCAAAATGCATTGGCTTCACAGTTTGGTTTATTCAAAGAGTTGCATATCTCGTTTGAGTAAAAAACATCGAAAGGAGGGCATTGTGATACCAGTTTCAAAATTTTCCACCCGTTTTTCTCCATGAATGGTACCCAATCGTCACAAAAATCGTTTCTTACTCCATTATAAGTGGGTTCTCCCATGTAAACTTCGGTTATTAGGGTCTTTACACGGTCCAATTTTTCAGTGTTTGCACTTGACACAACCAAAAAATCATATCCTTGAATATCAATTTTTATTTCTTTAATCGGTATATCCTTTGGTATCCAATCCAATATTTGATTCATGGTATATACCTTCACCGACATTGTTTTACCATCCCTTTGGGTATTAGAATTCCACGCCTGTTTTTTAGAAGGTTTTGCAAAAGAGGAGGACACACCATTCCAATTATATGCGGTGATATCTCTGTAACCCGGTGTATTCGAAACAGCTGCTGGTATAACAATAGACAATCCACCAGTTTTAATATCGTTCTTTTTTGCGTTTATAGTCGCCTCTTTATATGCAATCGGTTCAAAAATCAAAGCAAGACCATTTTTATTTGGGGGAATTGGGTCTATATTCGACCCTATGTTTATTACCACGTCAGAAACAGTAGGAAATTCCATATTCAGAAATGATTCCTTGACAAATATAATATCACCTGAAAGTTTTGTTTTTTCTGTGTATCCCTTGAGCTTCATAAACTGGGTAATTTCATTCCTATTTTGATCAACTTCTATAGAGAATACACGTATGTCTAATTTATCCCATTCCAGTGCCTTTAGAATTAACATTTCACCGCCTTCTACATCCAAGGAAAAATAGTCTATTGTTGTTTTGGTGAGCATTGATATTAGCGGTTTGCATATTACGGTGACTGTTTCTCCTGAATGTTTCCATCTTTTATCTCCTGTTTTATCAAAGCCATACGTTTTTATATCTGAGTTTATTCTTTTCTTGTGTTTATCACTCATTGTTTCCAACGCACTTGTTGTAGACCCAGATATTTTAAAGGTTAAAGAACCGCCCCCTATACAATTATTAAATGCCGTTGCTTTTCTATTTCTAGATTTTAGAATATCGAATGTATATGGGTTAGCCTCTATTAAAACACCGTTCCATTCGTATTCCTTTTCAAGTAAAAGAGTGTTTGAAAACCTTTCTCCATCGTAGCCACCCACCTCTACAAAATATCCCCCTCGTGGTAACAAGTTGGCTATATAACGGTCTTGTCCATATTGTGACCAAGATAGTGGGGTTTTCATTCCTTTGGGATAGTCTAAATTATATTTCATCATTGTCAATACGGTTGATCCTTTTAATTTCGACGCATACGTTTTTATCTGTTTAATTTCATCGTTTGAATAAAAACTTGGCCATGCTACATCGTTCTCCGTTTTTCCATATTCATGTGGTTTTTTAGTGATTGGTTCTACGAAATCGATAAACGTCTTTATATGCGGAACTGGTATTTCAATATCATAATACCGTGTTTTGTACAGAGGAAACACATTTTTAACATAATAATGTTTGGGCAGCCAGCTATTTTTCATATGTACGCCTTGTTCTGTTATAATCCCGGGGCCCCAAACTGCTATATAAAATTTTGTTGGGCAGTCGGGTACTTTAAGCATGCCCTTTGTTTTATGCGTTGAACACCAGTTTTTAATCTTCTTTAGTTGTTTATTTGTCGGGCGTATACAAGAACCCGCTCCAAGCACATTTTCGGCATTATTTATCGGTGTGTGAAAAAATTCGTTTTTATATTTTGGTAAATCTTTCCAAACCGATTTTATAGATTCTTCGTCTTCAGAAACTAAATTAACATCGAAATCGCCATCTATCCATTTCACCACTCCATCCGATATAAAATGTAATGTATTTGTTCTCAATAAACTGAGACCACACGAACCCCACGCGTACCATTTCACGTTATATTTTTTACAAACTTTGTCCAGATATTTTAAACCGTGGTATAAAAAATCATATATGGGGTTTTCCCTTTTATCCATGGTTAAAGATTGTTTATGGTCCATAAGTGTCTTTTGGCCCATAAGTGTCTTTTTTATAGCATCCGGTGAAAAATATTTACTAAATGCGCCCGGTGCCAATATTGGTTCGTTTAACATTTTATTATATTCATCCGGATTTTGTTCCAAATATTTTATTTTTTTTATTGCTTCTTTGGGGTTATTTATATCATAGTAGATAAATGCACGGTGATTGAATATATCAAAAACCTCCCTTGTCCCATAGTATACTGGAATCGAGCCGGAAAGAAACGCATTTAATATTTTTTCAGTAATATAACCGCTTTTGTTATTATTTTCCATACAAAGTGAAAACCGATATTTTGTGAAAATTCCAACCGAATTGCTAAACCAATTTCCGTTTCTTTTTTTATTACTTTTACATCCGCCCAATGCATCTACAGGTTTATATTGGGAGATTAAATCAAACGCGGCGTCTCTAAACCCAACGCAGTTGCTGGCGGTGTAATGCATAAATTTTTCTTTTGTATTTTTTGGTCGTCTTAGTAACCTCTCCTTATTTTCCATTGTAGTATATACAACTTGAACATAATACAGCTTGTTTCCTCCAACACCAAACAATTTAATATTTTCTGGAACTTTTACAGCGTTTGGTTCACCGTTGATCCATATTTGTTTGGCCTTGGTATCGGATAAAGGACAATAACACTTAGAAGGTGCATTCGTTGTCTTTGAAGAGCAACCACCATAAGAACCATATAAAAATATGTCTTCTTTTGTTGATTGACCCGCGAAATCTATTATCGCCTTGTCTGGAAAGACGTATTTTGCAAAATCTTTTATTTCTATCTGGTCACAGGTGTAAACAACACCCCCCTCTGATTTTACAAATGTCGGGCTTTTTGGATATGGTAATCCCGCCAAACCGGTGGTTTTTACACCCATGTGTTGGACTAGAGATCGTTTGTATGCATATGTAGGTATTTTAAGATGTCTTATAGATACGTCGTAACCATCTATACCACGTATATGACTCTGTTTTGTTAATGTTTTCAATACACGTTTAACAACATTCGACGAGTAAAACATACATACTGTTCCAAAATCATATTTTATTCTTTTCAAATCACCTACAAAATCATAAGTGCCGCGGTTCCATATATTTGAACAGTCTAAAATAAAATCAACAATATTTCTGGATTCGAAAATTTTCAATGCGTTGTCTATTTTCTTTTTTATATTTAAAGTTAAATCTACATCGTCTTCAAATAACAAGACGTGTTTATTATTTGCATTTTGTAGTGCATTTCTATACATCTTTAAAGCATATAGTCTTACGTCTTTTTTTTCTATTGGTTCTTTGACATGTAAATATTTAACGCCCTTGTATAGCGGAGTTTTGTGATCAGTAAACACCTCTACTTTACCAAAAGCTTGAGAAATTTGACTGTAAGAATTTTCAAAATAGTTTACAGGTTGTTTTCTTCTATTTTTTATATTAAAAGTTTTTGTGCGGTCCGTACTCACAATTCTGACTAAATATTTCGGTTGTATATACTGGGGAGGTGTAACCGTAACATTCGCATGGGGAGGTGTAACAGTAACATTCGTACAACCATATTCACCTCTATGTCTATCACAGAAATCTTTTACCAACATACCAGCGGCGCATGATAGACACTCCTTGGTCAGAGCCTTGCAACAGGCGGGCATAGTCTGTTCTAGTTTCGTTCGAAATCGTTTCTGAAGATTAGAAGCAGTATCGTACACATAGGTGGTGTCGGTCTGTGATCCAAAATACAACATGGCCACTGAAGCTGTAGAAAGTAATAACAATAGAAACAAATAGTCTCCACGCATTTACTATATTGTATTATACCTTATATACATTTAATTTCAAAGAGGCGTAGAGTGCATGTCTTCCCTGATATGTTTTTGCAATACCTTGAAGGCCATGCCTTGGTAGGTGCACCACTCTGTGTCTCTGAAAAACACCTTTATGTCGTCGTATACCTTTACGTACTCCTCGCGGTGTGCCATCAGGTCGTATCTAGTCTCACTCTTCAGGTTCCATGTGCGAAAACAATGGGGCTTGGGTGGACCAACGATAAGTAATAATTTATACATCCACGGTTTCTTCTTATCTTTTAAGAAGGTATCAAACCGCGGACCGAGTGTTTTTTCGTTTAAATGAGGGATGTTGTAACTCATTTTTAGGTATAAATATACGATTTTAATCTTTAAAATGACAGATTCGAAAACTCATATTGAAAATGAAAACTACCTAGAGGCCATCGAATGCATCAAAGAGGAAAGTGGCCCGACTCCGGACAAGTGGACCGAGGATACCCTCAATCGCATGGCCTTATCTCAGGCAAAACTACATTTCTATTCTTCGGCGTACACATACTACATGTTAGCGAACAACAAGAGAGAAGCCTTAAAAGTATGCGAGAAGATTCAACCATCGGCAATTGAAGAGCATCTAAAAGAACATAAACATCCAGATGTAAAGATCATACGAGTAAATGGACGAAGAGGAGTCTTTGCACTAAAAGATCTCCCCATCAACGCGGTAGTATGCAAAATACCCCTGTATCTGTGTAAAAGTGGGTCCAAGAAAGAGTTGACAGAATATCTTTCGGAAAATAATGTACTGTCTGAATCTATGCCAAGGGCAGATACCTTCCCGGTGACTTGGAGCCCATCTACTTGCGACCAGATAGGGATATCTCCCATGCGTATTATTCTTGAACAACAAATACAAGAATTCAAGAAAGAAGAGAGAGAATCCCACGTGGATAACTATCTTTATCTTCGTTCAGTTGTAGCAAGCAGGTGTTTTGCGGATGGGGACACCGAATACATGGTTCCCTTTGCCGATATGTTAAACCACTCCAATGATCCAAATGTCGAATGGGAGTTTAAAGACGACCATTTTATTATGCGTACAATGTGCCCGGTTAAAGTCACCGACGAGTTGTTTGATTTCTATGGACCAAAAAGCAATTATGAGGCCTTTCTACACTATGGGTTTATACCCTTGAACAATACCAAACTCGACGTGGTTCGACTTATTGGTGATTTGCCAGCCGGTGCAAAGAATCGTTTGGATCCTAGATACTTCCAGACTTCCTTTGAATTCGAATTGAGGGGGTCTTACATGGAAGGAACGGTTGAAGTATTCTCTTTTCTGAGGTATATTCGGTCCAATGATAAAAAGTGCCCCGAAACTCTCAAGGGATTTCTAAAAAAACCTGTTAGTAAAGAAAACGAACTATGGGTATGCAAGATGTTGTTTAATATTCTACAGAAAGAAGTTCACCGTAGGGTGGAAAAGACCGCCATCGGTGTGGAAGAGCCATTGGCCATATCGTTATTGCAATCGGAAATGGCGGTATTGGTTCATTGGGGGGAGACTCTCCAAGAGGCCATACAAATTATGCAGGGTAAAAAGAAGGTGAAAAAGAGCACTAACGATTATATTGTCAAGGTGGTTAAAGCGATGGGATACTATAAATAATAAACGTATTAATTATAAATGAAACTATGTTTAGTGGGGGACCGCTGTGGTAAAACTTCTATTATACAACGTTGGATTCATCCCAATCAACCCGTTGTTCCAGAGCGTACCATAGCTATAGATATGAAATCCATGGTTATAAACGAGAATGATACCCCGGTGGTAATTCAAATGTGGGACTGCTGTGGAGAAACCTTTTACCGTGAGCTTCTGGACAAATATCTCTTTAATGCCAATTGTATAGTTGTATGCTTTGATTTAACCAAGCCATATTCGTGGCTAACTGCTCAATTTTGGTTGGATAGAGCCAGAGACATTGCCAGCGAAACACCTATCTGTGTCATAGGTAACAAGTTGGATAAGGAAAGCGCTAGGCGAATAAAAGCAGAGGTTGTCAAGAAATACATCGATCTTATTCCCATCCCGTATATTTTTTATTGTGAAGTCAGTGCTTACACCGGCGAAGAATGTAGGGACACACTTCGCATGATTGTCAGAGAAGGGAGAAGAAACCTACATGTATATAATTTAAAGGATTTTAAAAAACGTGCGCCCGAAAAGAGTTGCACCATTGTATAAATATATCATATGATTTGTGTAAATGGTCGAGTTAAGTTTGGACGGACTATCTGAACTAAATGATTCCATGAATGAGTTACAATATTGGTTTACCATTGTAATATATGTTTTGATGGGACTTGTTGTTTTCATAGTATTGTACAGTTTATACAAAATCCTATCCTGTGGCGTTTGTTTGATGAAATGTATAACCTGCCCCTGTCGTTGTTTATTCAAGAAGAAGACAAAAGAAGAAAGTATAAATCTGCTCCAATATTCTTCAAAATCAAAGCCCACATCGTTGGTTTGAACCCCCGTACATTGACAGGACCTACACGGTTACATTATCTAAATATAACCAAGCACCTCAAAGTATTTACTACGGATCAATCAACATTAAATGAGGTGTATGGTACTATGACCCACGCTCGTGCTAACTAACGCGATGTTGTATACACATTAAGGCGTTTGTGTACTCCCCGACTAATCGGTAATGTCTGTACCACTGAGCCACGCCGCCGATGGACTTGCTTGTTATATACCAAAGTACAATTCTAATATATATAATAAAGGGGTATGTATTCCGAATGACACGTACCATGTGCGTGTGTGCGTGTGTGCGTGTGTGCGTGTGTGCGTGAGTGCGTGGGTCGGGCCACTTTGTAGGTTCAATATTTTTTTATACTGTACTACCATGTGCATGTGCACACCCACGCGTCGGCTGACACACACGAACATACCGGAATGTATATTTTTTATCCAATTCATAAAGTAAAAGTTAATTAAACAAATTAAAAGCAATAAAACAACCAGCACAAACTTTAATAAAACACCATGGCATCCAAAATGAATAACGAACGCAAAATGACATACCAATTCTGGTACGACCATTGGAAGAACCATAACTTTGCCTCCAGCGAAGACTCCACCATAGGCCCCGTAACATGGGCAGAGTTGGTAAAGAAGTTCGGTTCCACTATGATTGTGGACGGCCATATCGAGGGCATTATCAGAGTGGTAAACAATTTCGAAGAGACGCATATCACCGAATTCCCACCACAGGTAGACCCGGCGAACGACGAGAAATCTCTCTACCGCATCCACTTCGAAGGCGAGGACTTCGTGAAGGACCTCCGATACCAGATAATAATGGACTTGAACGATGAGGACTTGAAAGCACTACACAAGAAGTACCCAACAGAAGATACCTTCGGTTGCGATTCAGACCAAGAATGCGAAGACGGCACGAAAACACTGGAAGGCATCGAGTTGAGCACCTTCAAATATTGGTTCAAGCACTGGGCGGAAATCGACTTTGGCGATGATACCGTTGACGAACTTTCATGGGAAGAGATGGTCGAAGAATATGGCGAAGACAACATCAAACTTGCCGTTAACAAAGAATGGATAAGCCTTTATTTTGGCGGCGGTGAAGTAACAGACTTGCCCCCCGAGTTTGACCAAGAAGACGAACACGTGTGCATCGAAATGGTTGTCAATGGAGAAAACATGGC
>Ga0209307_1001123_pt1 | contig 16874 bp, 22 predicted proteins | sample COGITO_mtgs_1105_FD_185519 | JGI IMG/M metagenome (GOLD analysis project Ga0209307, IMG submission 185519) | Pelagic marine microbial communities from North Sea - COGITO_mtgs_110530 (SPAdes) (version 2) | ecosystem: Environmental > Aquatic > Marine > Epipelagic ... | reverse complement strand
ACTCCCCTACTCCCCTACTCCCCTACTCCCCTACTCCCCTACTCCCTACTCCCTGCGCCACAAGTAAATCCAAGATTTCGGATGTATAAGTAACCGTTTGTCCTACCTCCGTTGTGTCCGCGGGAAAAACAATAAAGTGTAAACATACATGCCTACTCCATCGATTCAGAAATCAATTCGCGTGACTCGTGTGACTCGTATTGACGAAAAGAAGGAGAAAGAGAAGAAAGACATAGAAGAGAAACAATTGGAAGAATGGAAAGAAATATTTAAGAAACGAATTGATAAGTGTACTTTCCATGATGCAAGCAATAAGGATCTATTCTACTTTCGTAGAATCACTCCAGACTCCGAAGTAGTTGAGAGTTTGATAGATATGTCAAAGGAATAAGAATACTTTACTATAAGTGATATACTCTCAAACGTTTATTTATTTTTCTTTATTCTAACACAAAATCTATTTGTTTGATAAAAATTGTATGGTTTTAATGCTTGTTTTTGTTCCACATGTCTACCGGTTATGCCAACGATGCAGCGAGCGATATCCTTCTGTGTGGTGATCACGAGTACCCGTAAAGGGAATCGGAACTGGAAGGGAATCACTATGCTTTTGGGTGAGATGTCAAGCTTCCTTTCGGATCGTATGAGATGGATGTAGGCAACCGCGTGATTGTATACCGTGCTACACGGATCTGAACAAGATCTCAATCTCTAGTTGGAGTTCTATGCCAAGTTTCGACCTTGCAACCATGTTCACCTTGCATCATCATCATTCGGATCCCTGTCCAAAGGCGTAGTAGGGTACGTACCTCGCTTTCAGCTTCCTTATTTTTTTATATTTGCTCATCTGTTAGATTACTTGGTAAGGGCCCTTACAATTTGGTCCATCCTTGCTAGCTAAATATTCGACCGAAGGTACCGAAAGCATGGCATCCAGCAGAGAGGAGGAGATCCAGCAGGAGCTGGACAGGCTGCAAGACGTCCTTCACAGCCTGGACGTAAACAGCGAAGAGTGGATGCAGGTCGCTCAAGAGAGGAGGGAACTCCTTATCGATAGGATCCGTATCAAACCGGAGCTGAAGATTCTGCTCAGGCCAGAGTTCCATCACCTGGTGGAGGGCTAATATGAAAAAAATAAACATATATATCAATTTTTTTACTGTCTTTTATATCTAACACCAAAATCAAAACTATGACCCAATCCAATAAGACAAAAGCTGCTCCGGCCAAGACCAAGGCTGCTCCGGCCAAGACAAAAGCGGCTCCTTCCAAGACAAAAGCGGCACCGGCCAAGACAAAAGCGGCACCTTAGGTTAGCTAGCTAACCCTTTACCAGGTCATTTTTGAAAGGTCACAGCAATGAACTTCAATTGAACCTGGTAATCAGGCATTTATTTATTTATTTATGCATGGTTCATCGGTTGCTAATTTTTTTTACAACTGATATTTTTTACAACTGATATCCTCTTACAAGGTCAACTCTTACCCGTTCACACCCCAACTTCTCGAAGGTCGGAATACTTGGTAAGGGCCCTTACCAAGTATTCGGACCTCCGGCTGTTTACCAGGTGCAAATCCATAAAAAAAAAGTGATTTCTATGATTCACCTCCTGTCCCAGTTTCTTACTTACCTGTCATGATAAATTCTCATGATGTAATAGTTGCAAAGCCTTGCTTGATTTTATCAATGGCCTTCTGCCTCTTCTTCATTTCATTCGTGAGTGCTGACAAAAGAGCAGGCCGTGTACTGGGAACCTTTTGGATTCCAAATTGAGTTGCCATTGCACGCAGCTGGATATCGTTTGCATTCTTTGACATAAACTCTTTAAAGAACTCCAGCCTTCCACCTGATGTTTTAAGTTGTTCTGGTTTGATTTTCAACTTTTGTAAAGGTTTGTTATCTTCTGATATTGTCAACTCGTATTCTACTTTGGCTTTAGGTTTTGAGGTAGTGGGTGTGGCCTTGGGTGTGGCTTTGGGTGTGGCCTTGGGTGTGGCTTTGGGTGTGGCCTTGGGTGTGGCCTTGGGTGTGGCCTTGGGTGTGGCTTTTGAATTCTTGTTCACTTTTTTGACAGTCATTTGATTATAGAAACAGAAAAAATACCCATTGGATCCGGGCCCGATCCGGTCTGGTTTTCTGCGGATCATGGCCTGTGATGTGAGAAATAAGGGCCCTTACCAAGTCCCAGTTTCTTACTTACCTGTCATGATACATTCTCATGATGTAATAGTTGCAAAGCCTTGCTTGATTTTATCAATGGTACGACTCGTGGAACAAACACATGCATGATGCAGACCAATAAAATTATTGTTTGAATCTTAAATAGATCAAACACATCCAACTCAAAACACAAACAACATAAAACCCATTCGATGCCTTCAACAAAACTATCCTCCTCCTCCTCTCTGCCACCCGGCTTTGCTTCACCTTCTCATCTGAGCCGGATCTCGAGGGACGTGTTCCTGTACGACAGGGAGAGCGGTGACTTCCTCGTGAAGCCTTGGGCGGGAGGAGGGCACAGTTCCAAAGCGCAGTTCGGAAACGCCTTCGGAACCTTTCTGTGCAGGCCACCCAAAAGCAAGGAGGACCTCGACGCTCAGCTCAAGCATCACGCGAAGGTGAAGATGTCTTCGGGCAAAGGAAAGAATAAGGTGCTTACGTACGACGTGGGCGGGGGGATCGTTGGTCACAAGACGGACAGCCTGTCAAGGGCGTTGGCGAACCGACAACCTTCCTCTTTCGGCTTTGCGTGCGTCAGGATCCCGTCCATGTCCGAGTCGGCCGCTTCGCTCGTGCAAGAGCCGATGACAGTCCTCGCCTACTTTGCGCCTGTCTCCAAACGCTCGACAAAGCTTGAGGACGGAGCGTACTGGGTGTCCGTGCGGGATGCGACGGATCCTTCGAAGAACCTCCACGCGAACGTGATTTCCGCCTTCCTCTGCACGCCGCCTCAGAAGGAGTACAAGGTGCTCCGCGGAAAGAACGTGCTTGTTATACAAAGAAAGGTGAGAGACATGCTCGGTGACGAGACAGCCTTCCGACTCTCAGATTTGAGGGCCGCATGAACCGGATCTTTCATTGATTCATTGAGAGATGTCTTGAACTAAGGAAAGCTTTGCTTGGCTTGTAATCAATTGGTTTCTGGTTCATGATAAGGTTTGCGTATTGTATTTTTTCAATCTCTTTCACTTTTTTCAAAAACATTGAACGAGGAAGATTATATATCTTCTTCAACAGCTTTTTCTCCTTGTCAGTCGCCACAGTCATTTGATATTCAAGCCACCTCTCCTTCCCTTCATCGAAATGACGAGCGAAAGCCTCCTCGTTTACTATTTTGTACTCGTCAAACACATCTAAGTCTTGGAGGATTAAATCAAACACAAGTGGTAAACCAATCGTTTTCGACCACTCTCCTTTACCTACCGAATTAAAAAGATGCCCGTTCTTTTCGACCACGATATCTGGTAGGTATCTGTTCTTTGATTTCTTTTTCATCACAATCGTATATGGCTTTTCTAACCTATACGTGATAACATAATTGTACTGGTCCTTCCTTTCATCTCTGCTCACAGAGACTCCGTCCCCGAAGTACTCTTTAAAAGAGACACCCCTGTATCCCATCGTCATCCGCGTCCGCCTCCACGCCTCCGCCGCCTTCTTGAAGATCTCCTTTCCTTTCACATCAGGGTTCTGCTTGTGAAACAATCTCACATGTCTCTGGTAGGAGTTCAACATTTTAGGGTTTCAGGTGTATGAAGTTTATTATTCTAATTTATTCTAGAGGGAGACGAAAAAAATAAGTGTGTGTGAGTGCATGAGGGCATAAGGGCCCTTACCAAGTATTCGGACTAACCCTACCCATCGGATCCGGGCCCGACCCGGTCTGGTTTCATGCGGATCATGACCTGGTTTCATGCGAGGAGGTTTCAAACGGTTTCATTCCAATCCTGTTTTTTCCTATCTTCCTTCAAGGTGGAAAAAACGTGGCGACAATGTGGAATATGGAACGTGCGTTGCGGGTGATGAGGAGGATGCAACACATTGACAACACCTGCAACCTCGTTTACAACATCAATCTTCCTAAGTCTTCTGAGGATCTTTTCAACTTTCACTACCTCCAGCTCAAAAACAGGATGGAAGAAACGCTCAATTTTGTTCTCCATATCGTTCATGGTAAAAAAGTGACCATAAGGTATCCGGAGAAGGATGATTATATCTGCGATGTCGATCAGTATGAACATTTGTATCACTGCATGAACAAGATAGTACGTTCAAACGAGAACGTTTCTTACACGGAGCTCCAGATCCTCCTCTACATCAACGAGCTCCACAGGAGGACGATTGAGTGGTGCGAGGAGTTGATTGAAGAGGCTGATTCTTGCTTCAAGAAGAGAGGGTGGATCGACATCGAACGAACGGCAGGAAACAGGTACACCTTCTCCATCAGACTTTTAGGGAGGTGCATCTTAGAGGAGAAACAAAAGCACACGCATATCGGAAGTGCCATATTGTCCGTCAGCACGAAGGGGATGGTGCTATGGGCCATCGTGAAGAGAGCCATCCGAATGCACTTTTACGCATGGTACCTTTACGAGCACATGTGGTTTCAGTCTGGTGGAGTTTCAAGGGATATTCATAGCCTTCAACGTTGTATCGGTTTGATGTGAAATTCTGGGAATCGAAATCTAGAATTAAGTTTGAGATGAAGACCAGGTATCTCAATTGTAGCAAGGCGCCAAGGATTGCATGAAGTAGATAAATGGCATGAGCAGATTCGATTGCATGATCAGTTTTAAAAAATACTAGAAATAAGTTGACCTATTTTAGTTTTACAGAATGATCAGCATCTTACCATTGCTCATGACAGATGTGAGAAATATTTTCATGATCGCAAACAACCCACACGTGAAATACAAACACTATCACAAACCTCAACCAGGAGACATGGTCGTCAGGTTCAACACGTGTAGTAATGCAACTCACAGATTATTCGATGGAGTCACACATCGATTATACATCCGTCCGACTGAAAACTGGTGGCACGGTGTAAATACTGATTGTACACTACAATGCAGCCCCGTCCTTCAAAACACGACCAAAATATTCAAATTTGGAGGAGATGATAGGTGTGAAGATAGTTGGGAACAGAATGTGTTTCATCACGATATGATGTACTTATACCCCTCCATGAAATGGATGAAAGATATGAACATAACATCCGAACACTTCAAGTGGGGATTTCACACCGGAACGGGAATGGCAATGAGGCTGTCAACTCAGTATAAATCTTCGAGGATCTTCCTGATTGGCTTCACATTCCATTCCGAACATATTCAAGGCGGAAAAGTGGAGGATTCGTATCAGCACGATCCCTTGCTAGAGAAAAAAATGTTGTCTGAACACTTCAATGTGACGTTCATTCCTTGAGTTCCTTGTTCAATGTCTCCAGAAGCATTGTCTCGGAGAAATTTCGTCGATTTTTAAGATGTCCTTCTGAAGCTAGAGAGATAAGAATCTTTACGTCTGTGCTTATGCTCGATTTTTTTTTGAGGAGTGAGTCCACGTAATCTGGGTGTATGTCAAGGTAGCCAGACAGTACAAACAGTGGATGACGCATTGCAAATGGCATATCCTTGTAAGAGCGTTTGGATACGATGTTGTGTTCAATAAATTCGAGAATGCTTGTGAGAGAGACAGGATCTGAATTGTCATTGAAACGTAGTGCTGCTACCTCGCTCTCAAGGTTTCCAGCTCCCCTTCCCAGGCCGTAGATGCACGAATCAATCATACTTACTCCAGCTTCCACTGCACGTCCTGTCTTTTCAACAGCATCACCCTGGTTGTTGTGTGCATGAAACCCTATGTTGAAGTCGACATCCGTTTGTCGCATACACATCCTAACGAAAGAGATTGTGTTAGCCACGTTGAAGATGTTGGACCCTCCGTATGTGTCAGCAAGGTAAATCGCATTCAATTCTACTCCCTTCAAACGGGAGAAGATGCGAATCCACTCTCCGTGTGTGATGCTGTTTGCACAAGGAATATTCACGCACACTTCGTATCCGAGCCGAATCAGCCCAGAAGCCAGATCTTTCATGTCCTCCAGAACACAATCATCAAACTCAAAACGATGCGTACCTTCTGTGTCCTCGAAGACTTTTGGAACGAGGACACGCACCATGTGTACCAGGCTTTCGCTTCTTGGTCGAAAGTCAGACAGGAGAACTGTGCCTACTTTAGCCATCAAGACCAGTTTTGTCCTTTCCAGACAGGATTCATCAAAGACGCCTCGTATGTCCTCTTCGGAAGAGTAGCACCACTTCCCTTTTCCTTTCAGCAAGTCTCTGTTCGTTCGGAAGCCTATCTCGCAGTATTCGAATCCCGCACGGGAGACCGCAGCGTAGCATTCTCTCACGCACGAGTCTGTGAAGTTCCAATTGTTCAGGTAGCCACCATCTCTTATGGTGCAGTCTAAGAGGCGAGGCCTCCCTTTTCGCATGATTGCCATGATGTCATCGCATGTCCTAACCCCAAGGCGTTCAAGTTGCGATGCCATCACAAAGTCCGTCTCAGTATCTATATCGATTCCTTCCAACGAGTCGGTGATGACGAATTTTGGCCGTTTGCCTACTACATTCGAGTAACGGAGAACGGCGCTTCTAGATATGATGTTGAACGCAAAGCTTAGGGACGTCCAGTCTGGAAGGTCTTGAGAGTTTGGAGGGTTGGATGGATCATAATTGATGGCAGTCTCCCCTTTCCAGAAGAAGTGCTTTTGCTGTATGACTGAGTTCAAAGACTCTGTCTCTCTGTCTTTGTGTTTCCACATCTCGATTGCCTTTCGGTACGTGTCAGGGTTTACGAAAGGGGTCGTGCACGGCACGTGCATCATCGTACCTGTCGGACAGAGGGCGCCTAAATGGTGGAAAAATGTACTGGCCGGGCACGAATCGTTGTCTCCGCAGTAGATGTCATCTCGCTTGTGCGTTTTGGCCCCTGCCGTCTCTGCTGCAGCCAGCATCTCATCGCAATCCGAAGTGACTAGAACACTTGAGATCTCTTTTAGTTCAAGGAGGATCTCTATCTTCTTCTTGAGGAGAGATGTGTTCCATCCAAACTCTCGTATGTTTTTCTTCTTGCAACGCTTGCTTCCTTTCCGCACCGGGATAATGGCAGTGATGCTGTCCATTTCCTCATGCCTTTGGATGACAGCTCGGGCGAATTGTAGAACACTGCTCTCCTGTGAGGTTGCAGAAAACACTGTGCAACGTTGTTTTAGATCACTTTCTGCGTCCTGTGCACAAGCAGGAAAGAGTACACGCTTGAGGATCTCCATGTCAGAATTGTCTTTCCCCATGTAAGCTACTTCTCGCATCGGTACATCGCACCATTCCGAGACCCTTTCCAAAGTGTTGTCATCCAGCCGACATATCCAATCTACCTTCTCTTCTCCTAAATGGGGAACGTTCTCTCCTACAATTCCAGTCTTGATACCTGCTTGCCTCAGTAATGCTACCGCCCGGATGAAGTCTGAAGTTTCTTCTGACGAAGGAGAACGAAAGATAGCGAGGCGAAGCATCGCTTTGTTATTTGTTCGTGATATAAAAGTTGTCAAGTGTCATAAACGCTTCAAACACTAGCAGCTTGAACTAGCAACAACACGGGACAACTCCTCGTCATGTAGAACGGGGCTATGTCCTTCGTGTTTCCTTTCATCCCTGACGTATCTAAGGGTTGCAATCAAAATGACAGACGAACCGACCAGAAACTCTTTGCTCATGGACGTGTCTCCGATGATGGAGAGTACACTTTTCGTGAGAATGATACAGGAAGCCCCTATGATATTTTTCAGTTTTGAGTCTAGTGTTTTGAGGACAATCGCTACGCTAAGGCCGGTGAGAGCCATAAGAAAGATGACGAACCACGTTCCTTTCGAGAATTCTGGAACTTCTCTGATGTTTGAGAACGGTACGGAAAAGATGATGCCGAACGAGTACATGACTCCATTTTTCATGTAAAAGGAGGAGGTGTCATGATGATCTTTTAGAACATACTCGTTGTATACGAGACATAGCGATGAGACGAGCTGTCCAGAGAAGGCAAGCGAGGCTCCTAGTAGAAAGTGTTCTGTGTAGGAGATATCAGAACAGAGAAACATTGCCATGACCCCGCAGCAAATGAGCATAAGATCAAGTACCTCGGAAAGACGCATGCGTTTCATGATGAAGTGAGACACGATCCCCGTGAGAATAATCTTTAAAGATGTGATAGTCTGAAAGGTGGTTGGGTCGATAAGCGTCATCGCATGCACTTGTAGGTTGTTTTGAACGAGGAACAGAATGGCAGGAAATGCATGCCTAAGCGTGTTCCACCCAATCATGTTCCTGATCGTCTTCGTTGTGAACAATTCTGCTGCCAGCATTATGAGCATCTTCAATGCTTCTGAACACAGGATACATGTAGGGACATCGAGCTGTATATTGTACACCGTGGATGCTCTATTAACACATATTGAGTAAGAGGTTGTCATCACAATCATGAAACATACGGCAACAGAGACTGAAAGATCAGAATACATTTCTCTGCAAAGAAAGGAAAATGATTAGACATGAATAGAACTTGAATTCTGATGAAAATGTTGATGAAAAAATAAAATAAAATCGGAATCAATAAATGGAGTACACCAACTGCCTAGGCTTCGTCTTCGTATGGTCCGTCCTTGTGTCTACGTACGTCATGAGGAATTCCCACGAGGACTCCTTCCGTTACTTCTACATCTCCGACCTCCTGAACGCGTCCAAGGATCCCGTTTGGATGTTCGCTATCCGTTGGTGTCTCTGGTTTGCCTCCCTCCCCGTCATTTTCATCCCCATGCGAAGGATCACCAATTCTTGTGCCGCATGGAACTTCGCACTCAGCTGGACCGCCTGCGTCGTCTCTGGTATCAAGCTTGAGGTGTTCGGATTGGAAACTCCTTCCTTCATGCGATACCTTCACTATGCTGGGACGGGTCTTGTCCTCCAGGCCTGTGTTGTCTTCATGTACGCACTGGGTAGGAGGCGACTTTCCATCCTCTGGTCTGTCATAAGCATAGCCTACTGCGTTTCCTTCCTCGTCTCTTTGTTCTCCACATCGATCGACATCCCCAGCTACATTTACAAGACCATCGAGTTTGTTCTTTACCTCCAGGTCACGTACCTCTCCTTCTTCACAAAGTCGAAAGTGGAGTCGAATGGTGAGGCGGCAGCACCTCGCCTCGTGGTTTGAAGAAAAACTATGTTTGTAAAATACTCTACTCTTCTAAGGCAGTCCTTAAATATGGTATGTTCTTTGAACTATGATAAGCGTGGTGTATGTTGCAATCTTATCCATCCACCCAAATGACTGCTGGAAATCGATTCCCGGTGGATTTAAGGGGAATAAGGTATACGAATCAGTAATAGATAAGTTTGCGCAACAAAATGAATCAGTGTTTGTGGAGATAGGATCATTAATGGGTTGGGACAATCGACATGTTATATGGCAAATTCGTTAAAACGTCGTAATCTATCGCATGTACAGTTTGATGTTATTGACTACTGGGCAAGTCTACATGTTACAAGGCCAGATGTTTCGTTTGATTGGTTACCTCCCCGTCAAATGAAAGCAGCACAGATGTTTGGAAAGGGTGAAATGTCAATGGCGTGGCACTACTACATGTTAAAACACTCACACTCGCAATTTTGTGGCTCATGGGTTAACCCCCCCGTGGTTGAAACTATGTTCTTTAAAAAAAAGGATCGCAAACGATCGGATATATGCTCTCATTTTCGAACGTCAGCGCCATTTGGCTGATTGCAAATTCAAGGTTTCACTGCTCATCATCAAGAATTCCAAACGGAGATGCAGTCATTCGTTTCAATCACTGCGAAGGAACATCGTTCCCTCAGCGAAACACGGACATTCTCTTCTTGAGAGGAGCTGATAACGCAAAGCACTTCTATTTCGGTTTGAATCCTCGCATCGCATGTAGGAACGTCAGCCCACACATCTCGAACGTTCTTCTTGTTGGATCGAAGAAGCTCCAACCTGTGTCTTTACTCGATCTGAAGTACCATACAACCAAGTTGTTGGGCACTGAGCTGCAAATGCCACGCACGCTGAAACAGTGCAACGACTGGATCGGAATTTCAGAAGAGCGTCAAAAGTTGGGAGTGTCATGCAGCATTGGTTTCTACGCCATGTTCCTTCTTCGTGCCGTAACAAACAAGCCAATCATCCTCTCTGGCTTTTCGTTTGATGGCAGTCGATACTGGCACGACTACCATTCGGAAGCGAAAGCCATCAAAGAGTTCTCGAATGTGACACTGAAGACATGCTCAAGGAATAAGTAAATACAGGCGGATTCTTCTTTCTCTGTCTTTTTTTTAAATTCCTCTTTACTATACATGCAGCCGAATACACTTCTCTCCAACTCCCTGTCTTCGTTGATCATAGGTGTGGGAATCTTCTTCCTGGTGACAGGTGGTTTCACGGAGCAATCCTTCCTCCTCTTCTCCCTCTTCCTCTTCATAGGAATAAGCATGCTACTAATCCTATCCACACCGAAGCGTCAGAAGGCACTTCTCGTCCTTTTAGAGAGCAAGCTCTTCCTCGCTTCGTTTTCCATCATCGCCCTCTTCACAACGTACGTACTAGTCGGTCTACGAGGTAGGGAAGAGGATCACGTAAAAAAGATGAGGTCCGCCACCTTCCAGGCCCTCCTCGCTTTCATGATAGCCATCCTAGCTCACCTTCAGCTTGTAGCCGCCCCCTTCTTCATCGTGTGGCTGATGGCATACTACCTCCACGTAGAGTAGTCCGAAACTCATCCGAACGTGTGCGTCAGCTGCTCTTCCGTCACCATGTTTGGGAATCTCTGGCGTATCACCCTCTTGGCCCCCTTCTTGGACAGGAACAGGTGTTTCCCGTTCAGGTAGAGAGGCTCCACCTCCCCCGTGTCGCAGTTCGATACCAGGAACGCTATCTTCACGTTCTGTTTCAGGACTGGTATCTCGTGCTTGAACAGGATCTTTTCCATGTCTATCTCATCCGACAGAACGACCACGCAGTGGGACACGTTCCTGCTCGCCCACATGGTAGAGATCCTGTCCCATACCCCCTTCCTGATCTTTGAGATCGACTCCTTGCTCCTGATGTGGAACTCGTCACCTATCCTCTTCATCTCCTCCTCCCAATCTCCGTAGAGCCTGTCCAAGTCGTCAGATATGTTTGACAGCTCGAGGGGGCAGTTCTTGATCTCCGTCGACAGCCTCAGAGCCACCCTCAGCATCCCTTTGTCGTACCCGCTCCATAGGATGAGGATCCCTTTCCTGCTCCTCGTCAGGATGTGCTCCCTGTTCCTTCTTATCTCCTGTACGATCTTCTCCACCACCTTCTTCTCGTTCCTGCAAGGGACGTGTCCCTTCACCCTCTTCATGTCCTTGTGTATGCAGACGACCTTATTGTGAATGTCCTTCTTGATGTGATCGATGATGGTATCTACCGTGTGCTCCACCGTGTATGACATGGTGTGATTTGGTTCCCTCCTTGCGTCACAATTTAATTCGAAAGAGGACTATGAAGGATCCGTGACTCCTCTTTTATTGGTGAAGAAATTTTCGTATCAGAAGCGGAGTCGCAAGTTCCGTTAGGAATGCGATCGTGAACATGCACCTCCACGCCTGCTTCGACATTCGTATGTAGACCTCATCTAGGCACAGACTACCTTTTGAGACGAGGAGTCCCCACGCCAGGTGGATGAGGAACGCTCTCCTTCCGTGGTGGGGGCGGACAGAACGGACACTCTTCTTCAACAGAATGAGCAACGGAAGGACGTGAGCCACCACGTTTGCAGCATGGAAGGCACGGATAGACATGCGATACCTGTCTGCCATTTTGGAAAGAGACTGTCTGTCGAATAGGAGCGAGGAGTGGAAGGAGAGGAATATGGCAGGTGAGATGCAGGAGCAGAGAGAATCGAGCTCTTCGGAGAGGGACTGGTTTGAGGACAAGGGACCTGCCAATAACATGAGTAGATTGTAGTGCGTGAAGCCGATGGACTCGGCCATCGCCTTAAAAAAATCGCTTGCACATGAGTATAAAAAAAGAGGATGCATGAACTAGACGAGGGGGCGAGAACGCTTGGCACATTCTACATCTGGTCGCAGATCATAGGCGCACTCATCACTCTCGTGGTGAGCACGATCGCTGCCATCCTAGTCTTCATCTTCTTCCGAAGGGGATGGGTGACAGAGAAGAAGAAGGTGGACACTGTATCCTGCAAGGACGACTCGAAGAAGAAGGAGGATTGCAAGGACGGATCTTGCAGCACGCACAGGTGCACGATCACGTTCGAAGGGATGGATGGAGTCACAGTCGAGCAGGATTACCCGAAGGAGAGCCTCGCACCTAAGAAGGGGGACGAGGTCGAGACGTACTACGACCCGGGCGAGGTGAACAAGACGATCACCCTCTCTTCCAGTCCAAAGCTGATCATCGTGATCGTCCTGATCATCCTCTCCCTCGGATCCTTGATCTACCTCGTCTTCCTCATGATGATCCGGAACAACAAGACCGCACAGAGGGTGGGAGGTGCGATGGGTGCTCTCTCCCTCGTGGAGTCCGTGCTCGATTAGATACGTTGAACGACTTCCCTACATCTTTGCTTGCTGACTGAGGTAGGAATCATCATGGAGAAGGCGCTCCAGGACTTCATTCAGGTCTACTCCTCCCACGTCACGTCCGCCATGGCGGAGAGGAAGCTGAGCAAGAGGCCGAACGGAATCTTCGTGAACGTGTCCGACTACGGGTACAAGATCGTTCCCGACATGAAGGTGATGGTGGAGGACTGCATGTCCTTGCCTGGTAAGATGGACATGACGAAGGACGGTTCGAGAGCCGCTCTCCGCCTTCTGAACATTGCGAAGGAGGACGAGTACGGAGTTGGAATCCTTTGGGACGGAGACTGCATGCTCGCTCTCACCAAGGTGCACAAGAGGAGCGAGCTCTGATCAGAGAGGAGAGGGACCTCATCGCCTCAACCATCCTCATCCTCTCTTCCGGATCGTGTTGTAGGCACTTCGAGATCACCTTGCTCGCCCCCTTCTCCTTCCTCACTTTTTTCATGTCTGGTCGGATCCCGGATGCGATTGCGTACGCCGTCTGGAGGGGGGAAAGGTTCACGAACGGCCTCTCTCTCGTCCACACCTCCCACATCGTCATTCCGAAGGAGAACGAGTCGCACTCCTCTGAGTAAGGATCGCTTCGTATCACCTCTGGTGCCATGTACCTGTACGTCCCCGTCTCTCCGGTGTTGTGCAGCCTGTCCGTTGTCATCCTCGCCAGACCGAAGTCCGCCAGCCTCACCCTTTCCGAGCCGTCGAGGAGGACGTTCGCTGGCTTCACGTCCCTGTGTATGATCTGCATGGCGTGAACGTGGGACAGGGCGGAAGAGAGGTCCCTCATCCAGCGGAGCTTCGCCCTCCTTCTGAGGGAGGAGGAGGAGTGCACTCTCGTCGTCAGGTCTGTACAGCAGAGCTCCATCACGATTCCTATCTTTTCACCTCCTCCGTGGAAGGAGCAGAGACCGTAGAATGTGCATATGTTAGGGTGCCTGAGCTGCTTCCAGATCGCCATCTCCTCCTTCAGCTTCTCATCTTTCCCTCTGCTCGTCATGACCTTCACCGCCACTCTCGTCTGCCCCCACGTCCCGCTCCAAACCTCCGTCTCGCTCGATCTGAAAAGGGGCATAGACAACAGAAGCCCTGTCACCTCCCCTCTGAAGTCGGAGTACATTCCCAGCCTGGACTGGATCAGCTTTTCCAGGTCTTCCGTGCTTGACATCCTGTTGCATGGAGGGACGCAGAGGAACTCGTCCGATGCCATCCCGTCCTCTGTCTTCACCTCTGCCCTCTCTATGCTGAAGGAGAGGTCGGCCAAGACGGATACCACAGCGTGAACGATTCCCTTGTGGTCCGCCCCCTTCATGGAGATGCTCACCTTCTCTCCCCCGTCTACTGGCTTCGCTCTGATCTCCATCGCTCTCACACACTCTCTTCTTTTTTTCCCATCGACCTATTCCCTTCTCAACACATCTTGGAGGTGACATACTCCAAAAAAATGTATCTATAAACATACTAGAGATGCTTCCTATTGATAAACAAATATTAGAGAAAAGGCATGACCTTCAAAAAATGGTGCATAAATATGGTTTGAAAACAATTGTGGAGTGGATCAACGAGTCTGTCGATGGTTCTAGTGTACCTAAGATGAGGGGTGTACATTTCAAGCCCCTTTTTGAAGAGCTCAAAAAGGATACGAATATGAAATCGTTGCTGGTATCGAACAAATATGTAAAACTGACGCATTTCATAGCATCAAATGTTCTCAAGAAAGCAAGACGTGTGGACCATCCATCTATTGAGAAGGTTTGGAAGAGTCCTGTATTGAGAATGAAGATGTTACAGACAACGATTCCTGGATTAAGGCTGAAAACCCTTGACGAGAAATCGATGTACAGAGCTCTTCGAACATACACGAGAGCTCCTTCTCCTTTCGGACCAAGAAGAGCGAGGAACATATGGCTTCTTCTTTCAAAGCTGTGCAAAGGTCCTTTCATGGGAAGGGTGCTTGATACGTCATCTGGCTGGGGCGACAGGTTGATTGGAGCTGCGAGCTTAGATTTATATTATCATGGCATCGAACCATCTTCTGGTCTTCATGAGGTGTACTCAAAAATCGTTTCCCTGACTGGAGCAAAGTGTAAAATATGTCGTGGTAGGTCGGAAGAAACATTTTGCTACCCGACCAAACAGGTTGATGTCTGTTTCACGTCACCCCCTTATTTCGATACAGAGATATACCACGGTGTCGACACCGATTGGAAGAGCATGGACGAGTACTTGAGCACGTTCATGTTACCAACATTGAGGCACATGTACAAATCGACACGAAGAGGAGGAGTTGTGTGTATCAACATGGCAGTTAAGGAAGGAGAGTTTGATTGGAGAAGATGGTGGAAGAAACAGTGCTCGGAATTGAATTCTGATCCCAAAATCATAAAGCTTCCCAAAAGGAGTAATATGAAAACAAAATCATTGGAATATCTGTTCATCATGTTGAAGAGGTGAGGTGCAGCTAATAAAATTATTATTTACGAAAAGGTGGTTAGCCTTCATATTTTCACAAACGATGTCCTCAAAACCAAGAGAGGAAGAGAGAAGACGAAGGAGGAGGTGCGCCGTGTGCAGCCTCCTGCGAGGAGGAGCGGGGGTAAGAAATCCAAAATCTGCTGCGGACTGCGCGAGAGGGATGATGTGCGAGGACACAGGCTGAGGGAGGTCCTTCGCGTACTGACAGACGCATGCGTTCGTCCGGGTGAGGAAAATGTCCATCATCTTCTCTCGTGGCTTCTCGTGATATGTCGGAGTATCGAAAGCTTCTTCTTCTTCCTTCTCTAAACGGCAAGACCCAAACGATGTCCTCAAGGTGTCCTCAAAACCAAAAAACTAAACTACTTCCCTAGTCTTTTTTTCTTGTTTCTCTACTTCGGTGTGGAGGTGCCTTCAAGATCTTTTTCATCAATGTCTTATTGGTCATCCCATCTTTGTAATCTTGTCTCAAAATATCTTTAAGCATATTGATTACACCTCGTTTCCTTTCCTTCTGCAATAGAACTTCGTAGCTATCGAATACACCGGGCCGTAATAACTTCCTAGCGATTTTGAATTTTTTCTCATGCTCTGGCTGGCCCTTTAACAGCTCTTCCTTGAATTCATGTATATTGTTGTATTTTCTCGTTCCTATGTCTGGTGGTAAGAAGTAATGTGGTAATATATCGTATCGCATTCGTATCTCCTTTTCTGTCCACATGTTACGATCTTTGTCGAGTGACCTTTTGGCCTGCTTCTTTGTGGTTCCGGTCTGCTTTTTGACAGGTCCCGCCTGCTTCTTTGCTGGAGCGGCTGGCTTCTTCTTGGCGGGAAGGGAGGATGGCATGTCTATACAAGATACTTCCAAAAAAAAAATCACGTTCCCCACCTTCTCCTTCTTCCTTCTCTAAACGGCAAGACCCAGGAGCGGCATCGCAGATCCGAGGAGGCACCAAAGGCTTCCTGCTGTGATGTTTCCTTTCGTATCGCACCTCTCCTTCGCAAGTAGCATGGCGGCTGCGTACACCACCATCGACGCTGTGAAGAAGTAGACACCTCTCCGTCCTGGGAGAGAGAGGAGAGGGACGGAAAGGCTGACAGCGAAGAGGAGCCACCCAGCGAGTCCGTTCGTTGCCGTGTACTTCCAGGAAAGACCTTCCCCTTTCCCTCCCTCACAAGGAAGGCTGCATCCCGTCTCTGCTGTGAGAAGGTTCGGAAGCGTAAAGTAGGCGACCAGAACGAATGGAACGCACATCCACCACTTGAACCCTTTTCTGGACAGGAAGTAGGCACAAGCGAGGAAGACGAGTGGCTGGAGAGAGTTCTGCCACTTCGCAATCTCTGTTGCAGTCCTGTTCAGAGTCCCACAAGACTGGTCCATCCACATCGCCGCCTCTAACCACTGCATGGTGCCTATGTACCCAAGAGATACGGAGAGGAACCTGTCCCCCTCCTCGTTTCTTAGGAAAAGGTACCCACACGTTGCTGCGTTGAGGACAGCAGCTCCGATACTTACCTCGAGGCTGATGCACATCTGGTTGTTTTTCTTACTTACTTTAAAAAAAAGTAAAAGAGATTCTTTTTGTACACTAGTTCGGAAACGCTGGTCCAGGTGCTGATTCCCTTCTGTAATGAGATCCGTCATCTGCCTTGCAGCATCCGTATCCACACTTTGACGGATCCGTCTCCTTGACAAGACATGT
>Ga0209307_1001117_pt1 | contig 16933 bp, 9 predicted proteins | sample COGITO_mtgs_1105_FD_185519 | JGI IMG/M metagenome (GOLD analysis project Ga0209307, IMG submission 185519) | Pelagic marine microbial communities from North Sea - COGITO_mtgs_110530 (SPAdes) (version 2) | ecosystem: Environmental > Aquatic > Marine > Epipelagic ... | reverse complement strand
CCATGACAACTAAACCTGATTCAGCATTAATATATACACTTTGTTGACTAAAACTCATTTTATTTTTCCTTATTTTATTTTTTATTCACTTGCCTTAAAGAATGCAAATGCTGCTCCTCTTTGATAGTTAGCAGATTTACTTCCAGTACGACTCCAAGTATATCTTGCAAACTTTGTGTCATTTGAAGTACAAACACTATAACCTTGTCTATTAGGCCCGCCAGAAGTACCAGTGCTGACAACTGTAACTCCATTTGAATTATCAGTTGAAAGAGCGTCACTAAAACTTCCACCTGGCCCAGAGCCAATTCTAAAAAACCCTCCCCAAATAAACACACCATCATCAGAAACAGTGGTACTCAAAGTAAAACTTTCAGAAGTTGCAGTGGTTGTGGCAAATACATAATTTACTTGGCTATCTGATGCACCACTATTTAAAGTATTCAAAGTATAAATTTGTTGAACAAAAGAACCACCACCAGTAATAACTATAGTTGCTGTAGTTCCTGTTGGTACTTTTTTAAAAGCAATATACTGACCAGTGGTGGAGTTTACAACAGACATTGCTTCGCCACCTATAGTTATTTCGCCTGGAATTGCAGCAGCTCCAGAATTTGCTGATATAACAACCATACGATGAGTGTTTGCTGTACCTATAGCAACATTATTAAAAGTTCCAGCACCTCTAGTAGCAACACTACCTACCACAGTAAAATCTAAATCAGGTGGGCCTGCTGTACCAGCTATAGAACCAAAACCTAATGTATTATAACCAAACATACTCATTATTTTAATTCCTACGCATCATTTGCTGCATCTGTAGTAAAGAATAATTTAAGACCTAAAAGTCTTGCATCTCCTGCTTGATTATCAGCTGAAACATCTCTATTTATTTGAAAGAAACAACAATCTCCAGCTGCAGGCGAACCAGCAATCGTTACTGCACCACTTTCAACTGAAACCATTAAATCGTTAGATGTTCCACTATGTGCAAGTGCAGTAGTAGCAACAAGTGTACCAAATGCAGTATTAATAGTGTCATCACTAGATACTGCAATACCACCTAACTGCCATGCAACTGTTCCTGTATCTGTACCAGTTACAGTCCAGAAAGGTTGGAATGTTACTGTTCCTTCATTCCAAGACTTAGGAAAAGCAATAGTAAATTGAGCAAACTCATCTGCTCCTGTTGCAAAGTCTAAAACTTTTAAATCTGGTCTTAATGCAGTAGTTTCCACTTGAGTTAAATCAGAACAAGGATTTGTTGTACTTGGATACATTGCACCAGCAGGCACCCATATTGATTCTTTACCAGCAACTTTAATTGCAACATCAGCAACAGTTGGGCCAGATGCAAAATCTACAACTGTAGCACCAGTTGCAACACCCATAACTTCGGTGTCTGCATCATTCTTAATGGTGACATCATTGGTTGAACCTTGACCTGTAAGGATAAGACCTTCAGCTGCGGTATAACCTATAGCTGCATTATCACCAGCAGCAGTATCAGCTGTAGGTTCAAAGGTTGTTGCAATCATTACTCCATTTGTAGCAAGAGAAGTATCAGCCGCATGGGTTAATGTAATATCACTATCTGCACCAAAATGAATTACTGCACTATCTGACAATAACTTAATATCATCACCGAATACAGCGTCTTTGACAACAGACAATCCACCATCAGTTTGAAGTGAACCATCAGTAGTAGATGTTGCTTCAGTCGCATCATCTGTTTTTAAGACACCACTAAAGGTTCCTGTTGTTGCAGATAGGGTACTAGCACCAACAATAGTTCCACTAACATCTAGATTTGCGTTAACATCTACAAGTGTTGCATTTAATTCTATTTCATCTGTTGCGTTTATATCAAGTATAGCGTTACTTGGCGCCCCTATGTTTTGGGAAGCGTCATTGAATTGAATTACATTTGTACCACTTAGAAGAAGTCCTGTATCTGCGACATGAGTAAGAGTTACATCTGAGTCTGCACCAAAGTTAAGAACAGCTGCATCACTAAGTAATAATAGGTCATCACCAATACTTACATCTCCTGCCATAGTTACATTAACTGTACCTGTAGGTATTTCTATAACATCAGCATCAGCATCATTCTTAATGGTGACATCATTGGTAGAACCTTGTCCTGTTAGAATCAAACCTTCTGTTGAAGTAAATCCAATCGCTGCATTATCACCAGCAGCAGTATCTCCATCTGCATTTAAAGTAGAACCAGTAATGTCACCAGTTACATCTAAATTACCACCAGAGGATAAAGTCATTTTTGTGGTTGCAGTTTCACTTGCACCAGTTTGGAATATTAGTGATGTTGCGTTTGCAGATGAACTAAAGTCACCTTCTGAAATAGCTGCGATTGCACCAGCAACTAATATTGCATCTGTGCCAGCACCTTCATCGGGTGCTTGGAAATTAATCCTACCCAATAAATCATTGACAGCAATGTCTGTATCCCCAGTTTGAAAAGTAAGTTCGGGAAAACTGTCATCTGCTGTTGCAGCATGTTTTAAAATTAGTCCGTCATCTGGATCATGTGTAAGAGTGATCTCTTTGTCGGCACCAAAGTTAAGAACACCAGAGTCGGTACTAAACCCAACTAAGTCTGCAATAATTCTAGCTCTACCCATTTCTTATTCCTTTACCTTATTTATATAGTCTGTCATGTTTGACATGAGCAATTTTTCTTTACCTTATTATTAGCACATTAGTATTATTAAAATCTGCAATAGCACCATTATTTGCATGACGACTTACAAAACGAACAGAACCGACTGCATATGTTGTATCAGTTGGTACACCTTGAATTCCATCAGTACCGCCTGAAAGATTCCCTTTATCATATCTACCTACCATACAATAATTTACATCAGGCATATTGTTAGTAAAGTTTATTGTATAATTACCTGTACTATTATCTGTAATAGAACTTACATTTCCAGAATCTCTTATTGCAACTGTTCCTGTACCATTAAAGTTTACCCAAGTTCTTACACCAAAAGCTGTACCAGCAGATCCAAATCCTGAATCAAAACCAAAGTTAGTTGTACCAGTAGGAATAACTGCAACATCAGCATCAGCATCATTTTTGATTGTTACATCATTTGTAGAACCTTGACCTGTTAAAATCAAACCTTCAGCTGCGGTAAAACCTATAGCTGCGTTATCTCCAGCAGAAGTATCTCCGTCTGCATTTAAAGTAGAACCAGTAATATCACCAGCAACATCAAGAGTACCATTAGAAGTTAAACCAGTGTTATGAACATGAGTGATATTGATATCACCATCTGCACCAAATTTAAGAACAGATGCATCTGAAGCAAGAGTTAAGTCATCTCCAATACTTGCATCTCCACTAACAGTTAGATTACCAGCAGAGGACAATGACATTGTTTCAGCTGCAGCTGCAGAAGCAGCAGTTCTGAATGAAAGTTTAGTTGCATTATTATCTGCGGCAAAGTCACCTTCTGATACAGCAGCAATTCCTGCCGCAACCAAAATAGCATCTGTACCAGTTCCTTCATCTGGTGCTTGGAAATTGATAACACCAATAACATCATCAGCAGCAATATCTGTTTCTGCGGTTTGCAGAGTTAAACTTGTTGGTGAGTTATCAGATGTATTTGCTCTATCAATAATAAGACCAGAGTTGTGGTCGTGTCTTAGTATAACATCTTGGTCTACACCAAATAATATTTCACCACCATCTGCAAGGAATAAATCACTAAATTCTAATGAACTTGTTCCAAGTGCAGCTCCATTTGAAGCGTCTGGAACAAAAGCAGTAGTTGCAGTTATTGTTGCAACTTGTAATGTACCAGAAACTTCTACATTACCATTTATATCAACAGTTGTAGCATTAATTTCTATTTCTGTGTCTGATACTAAATCGAGGACTCCATCTGCACTTTGTGAGATGTGTGTTCCAGAGTCACCGAACTGTAATTGTCTTGAGCTGTTTAATAAGATACCTGTGTCTGCGACATGAGTTAATGTTACATCATTGTCTGCACCTAGTCCTAAAACAGCTGCGTCTGAATTTAATTTGAGGTCATTGCTTACAAGAACGGCAGTTGATGCGTTAAGGTCAATAGTTGCCTCACCATCAATAGTCATTACTCCATCAGAACTTTGATGAATAAATGTTGCACTATCACCAAATTGTAATTTTCTTGAACTATTTAATAATATTCCTGTGTCAGCAACATGTGTCAATGTTACATCTTGGTCTGCACCTAGATTGATAACAGCTGCATCTGCTAAGAATAAATCACTAAACTCTAATGCAGTTGTACCTAAAGCTGCACCATCTGAAGCGTCTGGAACAAATGCAGTAGATGCAGTTATGGTTGTTCCAGATATTGTACTTGCACCAACTATTGTACCTTGAATATCTAAGTTTGCATTAACATCAACCAAAGTTGCATTTAATTCTATTTCGTCTGTTGCATTGATATCAAGAATAGTATTACTAGGCGCACCAATATTTTGTGATGCGTCATTAAATTGAATTACTGATGTACTATTTAAAAGTAGTCCTGTATCTGCGACATGAGTAAGAGTTACATCTGAGTCTGCACCAAAGTTAAGGACAGCTGCATCTTTACTAGCACTAATATTACCAACAACAGATACATTATTACTAAAAGTACCACCATTGCCTGCACTTACCATATCTGCAAGTGTAAAGACATCATGTACGATTACTTCTACTTCATCATTTGCAGATAAAGCAGTAAGTCCTGCAACTGTATTACTAGTGTTTAAATTGTAGTCTGTATTAAGTTTAAGACGAACACCATTAAGATAAACATCAACATATTCTGGATCGTTGAAAGTAAGAGAAATGCCTCTAGAATCAGTTCCACTAACTGTAGTATCACCAGCTGAAGCTAGATATAAAAATCTCTCTCTAATTCCAAATCCTTCATTACTTTTTCCAATATATGGCATTCTCTATTCCTTTACCTTATTTATTATATTTACGCAATCGTTGCAATCGGAGATGCAACAGATTCTACTTGCCAAACTCCATTTGTTCCATCATCTGTTAAACAAGTAATTCTTGCTCTTGATCCAATAACTGTACTAGAAACAAATGTAAATGCATCGCCTGCATTATCAAAAACTGCGTTTGCAGCAGTACCGCCCGCAAGACTTAGTGAACCAACAAAATTACCACCCGATCCATCAATGTTAACAATTGTAGTTGTACTACCACCCACAGCGGTTAAAACTATAAAGTCGTAATATAGGCCTGGATTTGTTGTTGCTGCAGCTGGTAAGTTAATTACATTATTATTAGTACCATGAATTAATACAGTAGACCCTGATTCTGCAACAGTTAATGTAGCAGTAACCGCACCAGCAGCATTAAATTCAGTTTTGATTCCTTTTCTACCAGCTAATGTTGTTGCAGTAAATGTTCCGTTTGTAGTTAGTCCAGTATCAGCTGCGTGAGTTAATGTAATATCACTATCTACACCAAATGATAATACAGCAGTATCTTTGATAAGACTAAGATTACCACTAGCAGAAAAATCTTTTGCACCCAAAAATGCATTTGGACTAAGGGTGGCCAAAGCTCCTGCTTGGTGGACAGCATAAATTACTTCACCATTTGCTGGAGTTCCAGTAAATGCAAGAGTTGTACCAGAAACAGTATAAGCGACAAGAGGATTCTGACGAACATTACCTACAAATACTTCAAGGTCAAGTTCGGAAGTTACTGCTCTCGATAGAGTAAAATTAGTTGCGCTACCATCGCCCGCAAAAGTGTCTTTGACTGTGGTAACAAATCCACTCCCAAAACCTAAGTCTGTACCTATGTATGCCATTCTTTGCCCCTATGAACTAATTGTGTCAACACGACTTACCCATGCATCAATTGAAGTAGCAGTATCAGATTGTACTTTCAACGCATCTCCACTTTGCAATACAAACTTCGCACCACCATCAAGTACTTGTAGTGCGGCTGAAGCAGGGATGGGTGCATTTTTGACCAAATAGTAATCAGCACTACTATTTGTTACAAACACACTTACTTTAACTTGTGATGTTATTGTATTTGCTAAGTTAATACCAACAACTGCATCATCACTATTTGCTGTAAAAATAGTTACTGCTGTAGTTCCGATATTCCTTGCAATGTTTCGTTCAAAATCCTGTGCCATTTTACTTCCTCTATTACTCTAGTCTATTTATAATGCAATTGCCATAGCGGTTGCTAAACCTGTTGTGGCAGCTTGGTTAATTTCTGCAGCTGTTTTTGTAATTGCAGTTCCGTTTAGTGATAATGCACCAACTAAGTTTGTTGTTCCTGTAACAGTTAAATTATCTGCGACTGTTGTTTCTGATGTTGTGTGACCAATTGTAACTGCAATACCAGAAGTATTTGTTGCAAGTTTTAAAGCACCAGTTTTGTTATCAATAAATGAGTCAGTACCATCATGGTAAATATCCATGTCTGAAGCAGCACCAAATCTTAATCTTGCATCAGTTGCCGCACCACTATCTCCAAACAAAAGTGCTGTAGATGCACCATCAAGTAATGTACCTGTCATTATCAATGTTCCAGTAGCATCTGGAATTGTTACTGTTCTATCAGCTGTAGGGTCTGCAACAGTTAGTGTTGTTTGATGGCCATCATTGGTTGCACCCTCAAATGTGATATTACCATCTTCTGCAACAGTAATAAATGCAAAGTTGGAAGTACCATTTTCTAGTCCGTCAACATCTGTAACCAGATTGTTAAACTGAACCCTAAACTGTTCTAGGGTTGATGAGGTTGTGACTTCTGATGATGATATTGACATTAGTTTCTATCCAATAATTTTTTTAACATATCTTTTATTTCGTGCATCTCGCACTTTAAAGTATTTATCTCTCTTGTAGCACCACGAATTTCATCTCTTTGTTTTTTTGCTTCAGATGCTCTGCGTTTTGCCATTTCGTATGCACTACGATTTTTATTTACAATCGCACCAGAGTTACTATCTCTGAATAAATCTTGTTTTCCTTCAACCTGTAAATATTCTGCCATGTTATGTTGCCAATGCTAAGACTCTAAGGTCTTTTATTCTTGGTGGATTGGCTGCATCTGAACTTTGCATCACAATCTTGATTGCAAATTGATTGAACTCTGGAAGTGGTTCTCCAATGTCGTCATCATTAATGCCAGCGGTATATAGGTATTCTTGGAAATCATTTCTACCCAATGAAGCAGGAACAGTTTTATCTGGACTTCCATCAGTATTAAAGAAGGTATAACCCAAGTCATCAAAATCATCTGATTGGTCTGACCTTAATATTTTAAATAATAATTTAAATTCAGATGTGTTTGTCTTATGACCAGCAAAGAATATTCTTAGTGAAGTAGCAGGATTTTCAAGAGCTACTTTTTTAGTAATATAAACTGCAACATTTCCATCACCATCTGGTTCAGTCATTGCAGCATATTCTGATGTAGGATAAACATCTGAACTACTGTCAATATTATTAATTCTGTTTGCAACTAGAATTGCTGACAACCTTGCAGTATCAATAACAGGAGATAAACTTGTATCTGTTGTTGAAAGCGTTAGTGGTAGTGTAAATGATTTTGCAGAACTTAATTCATTTATTTCATTAATATTAGAACACACCATAGAGGTAGTATCTAAATCAATTGTTTCATCTAAAGAAATAGAACTAGAAGTTGTTTCTACAATAAATGAACTCTCTGCACCACTAGGACTTGTAGCTGAAGTCTTTTTAAGTTCAGCACTAATAACTGTGTTTGGTAATTCTAAGAGAGCAATGTTTGTTTTCAATGTTTCAAATCTATAGTTCTCTGATGCGTAAGTAAGAATACCACCACTGTCAACATCAGCAGATGAACCACTAACTGTTGGAGCTGTAGTAAGAGCAACTGTGTAAGAGTCTATATTAATATTTGCAATTGCAGTATGTGTCTTATTGATTTCAATAAGAGGAGTACCGAACAACTGATAGAGTTCTACTGTAGTACCAATAGCATATGCAGCTGCAACTCCATCTTCAACACTTCTTGTTAAACTTGAGATTGTTGTACCAGACAATGTACCAAATAATATTTCAGTACCAATCTTGACATAACATCGTGAGGACAAATTACTTGCAGCAAAGTTTGTTGCAGAGGTAAGTGTCAATGATGTACCAGTTGCAGTAAGTGCAGCTGAAAGTGTAGTAGATATACCAGAATTTACACCAGTAATTGTAACATTATTAGATGTAGAATACATACCATGATCGCCATGATTAATCTTTGCTACAGTAGAACTGTTGGTTAATCTAATTGGGTTCTGTTGTAATCTACGACCATAAACTGTATCACCATCTTCAGCTAAAACTGAGTCACCAATATTATCATTCGTTAATGTACAAACGCCTGTCGTTGTGGTAAACTCTGCTTTGTGTAATTTGAATTTTAAATCTTGTGATTGAACAGCAGTCCAAGTCTTATCGTTTTGTGATTTGAATAGAACACCAAGAGTTGGTTGTTTAGAAACAACTCTGTTAGAACCACTCACATCAAGTTCGCCCATTTGAGCAATCCATACTAAATAGTTAAGACTGTTTGTTCTAAGAACCACACAATATTCTATACCACCCTGTATATAAACAGGAGAGTCAAAAGTAAATGTTGTTGCAGTTGCACCAATTGTATCATCAACATTAATTTGAGATGGTTCTAATAATTTTCTACCGAAAGGAAGAATTTTAGGGCCGGGATATCCATTAATAACATTTCTAATTTCTACCCACATTGGTAAAGTGTCATCTTTTGCAGCAACAAACACATCAATTTTTGTTAAGAAACAACCATTCTCATCTTCTGATATAAATGTTTGAGCAAGTGGATCAAGTCTTCGTATAACCCTATTGGTATTGATAGTATCAAATTGAGAAGTTGTTTCTGAAACATTTGTTTGTACAACTGTTGCATTTCTTGTTGCAATAATAGTTTCTTGTTCTGTTTCAATAATACCAGTAGCAGCATATATTGTAGATCCTGCTGTTGCTGGGTCTGAAGTAACACCACCAAGTCCAGCTCTTGCATTTGTTGGACTAGATGTAAGTCTAAATTCTACTTCGCCTGTTTTAAATTTAGGAACAGAAGTTTGACCTTTAAACTTATAATCTGGAATATCGAAAGTACCTTCTACTTTTCCAGAAATAGTACAAATCAAAGGACTGCCCGCAATGATTGTAGTGTCTGTTGTATATGTTGAAGAAGCAGGAGTGACATATGCACTGATATCTTTACCTTCAAAGAAAGGATAAACTCTTGTGTTTGGTAAGAACCCTTGTCCTACAAAAGTAATTTGTCTAGGACGAACAAATGGAACTAGAGCTCTTGAAATAACTTTACTGCCTTGTGATTCCTCTACAATGTTTTCTACAACTTCAGTTCTTAAACCAGTTCTTTCTAGATCAGAACGTACTGTTTGAATAGTTCTCTGCCAAACAGCAGTTCTTGCAAAACGTTGAGTGGATTGTGTGCTTACAACACCACTCCATTGAGTTTCCCATGAGTTCCAAAGTGTTCCTATATTATTTCTGTTTGCATTTACAACAGAACTAAAGTTACCATCAACATTGATAATTAGATCAGGAGCAGTTTCAGTTTCAAACCAGTTATCACTATCTGGAGTTAATTGAATCTGACCAACCCAAAAAGCACTAATATATGGCTGTAGGTTTTCAACTCTAGTAGCATATGGTTGATCGACAAGAGTTACATCACTGTATGGTAGTGTAATTAAGTCACCAGTTTTTTGATAACCAACAGCAAGTCTTGCAGTATCACTAGTTGCTAGTTCAGTCAATTCTGCATTTCTCAAAACACAAACTGGTCTTGCTTCGTTTAGTTGAGGGTCAATAGCAATTTGATAATCAGCATTTATAGTATCACCAACTCTGTGTCCAGCAAAGTTATCAACAACGAAACCAGATTTGAAACGATTGAGTCCATTTGCATCTTGAATTTCAAAAGACTCTGCATCTCTTTCTAAAAGAGAAAGTGCAGTCATAGATTCAACTTTTTCTAATCTATCTTTAATCCTACCAATATCACGCATGGTAAATCTTTGAGTTTTAAATCTTTGAACCAATACATCTTTAGGAGTAAATGTATATGGTGGAATAGAAAAACTTGCAAGTATCATTGCATTGTCTATTACTTTGGGTGGAGAAGGATTTTCAGCTGAAACTCCCTCAATAATTTTAAAATCACCACTAGCAGTTAAGAATAATGTAGCTTCTTTTGCAAGATAAAATTCAAAATCAGATTGAAGATTACTTGTTGGTTGCGGCATATCAACAGTTACAGCACCAGTTCCATCAAACTGACGATTTTCAAAGTTAAATGAACTTCCTGTAATTTGATCTACTACAGACAATGTAGTTGATGCACCAGTAATGTTTTCTGCTGTTGGTCTAAAGTCGTAAGAGTTTGCAAGTGGGAATAAACCAGATGGCGTTGGGCTATCTGGATCTACTTTCGTTCCTGTGTATGTTGGAATATCATCATACTCCATTTGACCAGCAACACTTGAGTAGGAGTCTACAGTGAAACAATCTCCAGCACCATGAGAGAAGAAATCATATACTACAAGCAATCTACCTATAGGTGATGCCGCAGAAGGTTTTCTAACAATTCGTGAGATGTCATAAAAGTTATCTCTCATTCCTGAGTCAAAAGTAAATCTTGAAGTAATAACTTCACTACCAGCAGTAAGAGCAGATACAGTTGCAGTTGCACCAGAGAATGTACCAGTAATTGTATCAGAGGTTGTAAAGTCTGTTGCACCAAAACCATCTGTCAAGACATATGACATTGGACTAGTAGTTTCTATAATTCTTGCTTTTGCGTTAGAAGCAGAACCAGTAATCTTTTCACCTCTAACAAAAGTTCCAGTGATATTTGTAAGTGTTAGTTTTGGAGTAGTCGCATCAGCTGAAGTTGATTGTGAATCGAATACACCAACAAGTTTAAATCCATCAGCACGACCAAGAGAAATTTCTCTGTCTGTTGCCCGAACACCATGTGCGCCATCTACATCTGAGGAAAGAACTTTAAGTTCCTTCATCAAGTTAGTTGTTTTTGTTTTTGGTTGAACAGAAGTTCTTGTTATAGTACCGATGAACTTAACTTTTGCACCAGCACCAAGAATAGTATCTTCTGTGATTGTCGCAGACCCAGTACCAGTACCAGAAATCTTACTAGCTACACTTACCACTTGACCAGCTACACCTGTACCATCACCAGCAGTTATGATTGTCAATAAATAATCTTTTGCTGCATATGCGTTGAATGTTTCATTAGTTCCAGCAGTAAATGTAACTGCACCAGAAGAATTTGTTGTTCCAACAAACTGTCTGCGAATAACAAACTGTGTATCACTTGCACCAGAATTGGTTGCAGTCAAAAGTGTTTTGACTGGAGCTTTTGGAAGTTTGAATACAGATAAACTTTTTTCAGGTTCAATAAGTTTTGCAACTCTTTGTGTTTCAAGAGTAACTCTAGTTGAGTTATCTTCTTCTATTACTTTTTCAGCGGCATCAGTTGCATTAGCATCTGTACCATCAATTAACATATTACCATCTTCATCAACAAGGGCCATGATAAGGTCAGCAGTAAATATGCTGTCATCAATAACCGAACGAACCTCATCAAATCTATGAGTAACAACTGCGTTGTGTCCACCGAAAGTACCAGAAGTAAGAACTAAGTCTGTGTTATCTCCGTTTTCAATTATTGCACCAGTTTCAGCAGAATCAGATGCAGTAAGTTTTTCACCAGAAACAAATGTACCGATAACATTAGTAAGTGCAACTCTACCACCACTAGTAGCACCAGCATATACAAGTCCAGTTGCACCAGAAGTTACACCAGTAATTTTTACTCCACCAGTAGTATGTGTTGCAGTAAGTAATGGTGAGGGTGTGCTATGATATACATCAGCATCAGTTCCATTACCTAGATTTAGGTATGTGAACATTCGCACATCAAATAAGTATAACTTAAATTGTGCATCATTGTTACCAATAGTACCAGAGAAGTATTCAACTGCACGAACTCTTGATACACCAACTTGATAGCCAGATGCGCTACCTCTAGTTGCAGTAAAGTCTGTAAATAGTCCAACCTCTTTATATGGAGTAGTTTCACCAGAGATATTACCAATGTCTGGAGTACCAAAAAGATTAGTAGCAAATGCAAAGTTACCCATCTCAAAGGTTGTAACACCAGCATTTACTGTATTAAAATCTCTAGCCTTGTTTAGGTCTAAGAATGTTGCTGCAGTTTTTTCTATTTCATAACCCTTGACATATGCTTTGCCTGGCGTAATTGAAACAGAAAGTAAAGATTCGTCAGCGGTATTATTATCATCAGTTGTTCCAGCAGTACCATAAATACCAACATTGGTTTCTCCTGCATAATCATTATCAATAGATTCATTTACTGAAAACTGAAATGGTCTTACTGTATAATCACCAGACTCATCAAATGTTCTACGAGCAAGTGTATCACCAAGAACAGCATAATCTGTTCCTCTTGTAAGTTGAGTTACTCTACCTGATGTTGTTCTAATCAATTCAACAAAAAGTGAATCATCAACAGAGGTTGTATCTAGTTTAGCTAAGGTTAGAGTAATTTTTAATCTGTGTGCGCCACTAGCAGCATAGTTATTTGAACCAGTTGCATTATCAGTTAAAGTTGCATCTGCTTCTGGAGAAACTAAAGTTTCATTAATAAGAAAACCAACTCTAGCAGTTTCAGTTTTTGATGTATTACTTAATACTACTGTTTGTTTTTCGTTTCTTACAAAAGTACCACGAATATAATAAATCCCAGCTTCAACAGTTACAGCAGAACCAGTTCCAGATGCACTTGAGGAAAAAGTTGTTCCTGATGCAATGTTTGCAGCATAAGATGTAGTGTGAGTAACAACAGAATCAGCAATAATGTTTTCACTATCTGAAAATACACCAGTATTATTATCAGTACCAGTTTGAACATATTGAACATAAAGATATGGTTGACTAGTAGTAGACCCTTCGGCATATCCTATAACTTGTGCCTTAACACCAGAGGTTACACCAGTAAGTGTAACAGGTGTTGTTGCGTTGTAGTATTGGCTTGGTCTTACATCTTCACCACCAAATGTTGATTCAAGTGCAAGAGAATAATAGGCATCAGAATAAGATACTTGGCCTGGGATTACAACAGAACCTTCTTTGAAGACATGGTTGCCCTGTTGTTCAATTTGATTTTGAAGAATAGATTGTAGAGTTGTTAGTTCCCTTGCCTGAATAGAAAAGCCGGGGCGAAATAAAACTCTATGAAAAGCATCTGCCTTATCAAAGTCATCATAATATGGTGATACATTTAAATTTGTAAGTTGGGCCATTTGATTTCCTAAAATTCAATTATAATTTTTATATCTTCCGTTTGGTCAGAAGCTCGTTGAATTGGTTTTCTATTTTCTAAGTAAATCATATTACCACTATATGCTTCAAGTTCTGGATTTGCATAACCAGAAGTAAGAGATAGTGTAGAACCAGAAGCAAGTGTAACAGATTCAGTTGTAGTGGATGGTGTACCTGTTGCACCAGATGTTCCACCTGTAATTAGGTTTGCACCACTAAAGGCAACATACGCACCAGAAGTAGCATTTGTTCCAAATCCCTTGAAACTTTCTTGTTGATAATAAAGAAGGTTTAGTGTAGGATCAAACTCAACAACTTTACCAGATGCACCAGTTGATGCTTGTGTAATTACTTCATCGGGTTCAAATGTACCAGAGTATGTTGCAAGTTTAACAACATAACTTTGACGAAATGTAGAACCAGTTGCAACAGTAGTTGTTCCAAAAAGTGTTGGGTCAGCAATAAGACCTACTGTTCTGAAATCATTTCCAGCAGTAAAGTCATCACCCTCTGCAGCTGTAAGTGTTGTTGCAGACATAATGTAATGACCACCAAGTTCTGTGATTGCACTAAATCCATGTCCACCATTTGGTGAAATGATAACTTCAATTGCACCACCAGTACCACTTCCTATAGAGGAAGAAGATGACAATGCTGTGTCAGAGAAGGTGAATGAAGAACCTAAATTTATATAACCAAAAGTATAACCAGCTCCTGCGGCATGAATAGTTGTATCTGTACCAGCAGTCAATCCGAATGAAACAATAGAACCAGATGCAATTGTAATTCTAACAATCGCACCAGATGATGTTCCAGCACTTGTACCATCTCCGTATATAGCAGCATAGTATGTTCCGTCTGTATAACCAGACCCAGCAGTAACTTTAAGAGATTCAATAGCACCATCAGTTGCGGCAGCTGAAACAGTACTATTAGTAGAAACTGGTATAAAGTCTGTAGTTAAATATTTTGAAGAATCTGACTGAGAAATTGTGTACATATATTTAATGACATATCCACCAATTGCAACAGGGGAGTTACTTGTGTCTGTTGGTTCTGCACCATTATAAGCAGCACCACCATTGTTGTCAAGAACTTTATAAACATTATAGTCAGAAGTCATAAAGAAAAATGTTGAGTCATAAAGGTTTGTTGCACCTGATGTCGAAGTAGTATCTGAATTATAGTTGTGTTGATACATATCATAGATAGTACCATTTGACCAGTTTCTACGAGGAAGTGCAAAAGTAATGTCAGTTGAAGCAATGTTCTTTGCAGCCAACATAGCATCCCATGCACGAAATTCCTCTTGAGGACTATCGCCGGGAATTGGAGGAATACCATCTGAACCACCAGTTGTACTACTGGTAAACGGAGTTGCTTTTCCTAAAAATAAATAATATTTATTTAGAGCTGTTTCAGTAAACGATTCAAAAAATTGATTCGCATTGTGTTGTCTAAATTTTTCTGTAATGATTGCCGACATTTTTTTTATACCTTTATGTTATTTATACAAATTGTCTTAGTAAGTTATACCAGTTGCTCCTTCAAATTGTATATTATCTCCTGTATTTAATAATAAAAATCCATGCGTACTGTCTGTTGCATCTTCTAATGCTACATCGCCAGTATCTCTAACATGAATATCAGATGATCTCACAACAGGGAGCCCACCTTTACTACTATTTATAAGTAAATTTTCATCAGGAATTTGACCAGAACTTAAAACAATGTTTGTTGTTTCAAGTACGATAGCTGATGTGGTTGCAGTGGTGTCTGTTGTGTATGTACTCTTAAACCACTTTCTTGATTCTGTTGCATCTTCTAATACGATAACATCTTCATTTGTTTCATCAAGCAACTTATCAATGACAGAAATTGTAGAATAACTTTCTATAATAAGATTACCATTTTCTTCTAAATTAAATCTATTTCTTCTTGTAGTTTCTTGACCTATGTACTCTCCGTCCTCTGCCAAAATCTGACCAAAGCTTTCTAGTTCAATACCAACATCAACTCCAGCATTAACACCAAAATTATTTGTTCGTCCATCGTTAACAATAATTTTATCTTGTTTTATAATGTCACTAAAACGATAGTTACCAATTTCTGATAGAGGGATTGTTTCTTCATTGTTATTGTTTCCGTCTAGGATAATTCTATCACCTTCGTTTACTACATATCCAGCTGGGAAGTTCCACTCTCCACCTTCTTGTAATATCCTCGATGCTCCATCATCTTCTTCTCCCAAGATATTAAATGTTTCATAGTCTTGACTTCCAGCAACATCTTCTTCAAGTCTAAAGAATGTGTCTGCTTGGTCGAGAGGTAATGTTCCATCTAACTGAAGAACATCTTCAGAAAAAGTTGTACCCTCTAGAATTATACCATCTCCACCCAATTCATTTCCAAATGGATATTCTGCTAAATACACTAACAAGTTTCTTGTAAATTTAGGACTTGGCCTTGCAGTAATCTTTGTTACAATTTCTTTAACAAGAACTCTGTCACCTTTTTCTGATGGAGCATATGACTTCTCTGTCATTATATGACTACCACCAGTACCAGTACCAGAAGTCCTGTCACTAGTATGAGTTACTGTTCTATCTTCCCACAATAAAGAGTCACCTGTCATTTGGAATCCATCTTCCAAATCCATACCTAGTCCATCTTCAAAGAGTATGTTTGAACCCACATCAGTTGAGGCTGCACTTGCATCAAGTACAAGATTGTCGCCAGGCAAACTTCCATCTTCTTGAATAATCTTCTGGTCACGAACACCAACTTCTGCAACAGGATATGCCTGAAGTCTTGTCTGTAGAAGTTGGTCAAAGATAGTCTGGAATGTAGATGCAAGTATTGGTGAGAATGTATCTGTGTCACCTGTGTATGCAGCAATACCAGCACCAGCATTACCAATTTCTACTGATACTAAGGTTGCAAGAGTAACTCTACCAAATGGTTGGAAACCAGCAGGGTGAACTGCTTTCTTTAACTCATTCACATAACTTGCAAATGATGCACCAATCTGAACTTCATACGAAAAGTCTTGATAATAATAAGAGTCTTGAATACGAATCAAATCTTCACCAAGTCTATGTTGAACATTAGCATAATCTGAATCTGTAGTAGATAACACATCAACACTCGTTGTACCAGTAGCAATATCAGCTGTAATAACTGTTCCAACTGCACCACCTGAATCCTGAATAGTAACATCTTTTCCAGAAAAATCTATTGGGTCTTCATTGATGATATGGTCATCAGCATCAACTAAATCAGTTGCAGTAGAATCAAGAGTGATTTGACCATCACCAGTTTCGTCATCTAATAAGAACCCATCTCTTGCATCTGTTCCATTAGCATCAGTAGCTTCTAAGATAAGAGTATTACCAAAATCTTCGTTTGCAAGTTTAGAATTAGCATTTGAACTAGAACTATCTGTTCCATTAAGAATAATGAATTG
>Ga0209307_1001116_pt1 | contig 16935 bp, 14 predicted proteins | sample COGITO_mtgs_1105_FD_185519 | JGI IMG/M metagenome (GOLD analysis project Ga0209307, IMG submission 185519) | Pelagic marine microbial communities from North Sea - COGITO_mtgs_110530 (SPAdes) (version 2) | ecosystem: Environmental > Aquatic > Marine > Epipelagic ... | reverse complement strand
TGCTCCTGGCCCATCATGCCGCAGCCAATTAATCCATAGCGTAGTGTCATTATCTGTCCTTACTTGATACGTGCGACATAGCGTGAAACGGAAGGATCATACCAGTTTCGTGAAAACTCGAGGCGCGCGCCTGTATTGGCCCATGCGATTCTTTCAACATAACCGGCTGTCTCGCCAGGGCGCAGACCAAATTGATCTACGCCCCAGGTTGGTGTTGGGGCAAAAGACACGCGATCTTCGGCCCGGACGATCCACAGTCCAAAACGGGTTTGATAGCTGTGATAGAGCGATTCTGAAATTTCTTCGGGCGCTAAATGATCGGCCACTGAACCATCAAGCCAGATCTCTTCTAGAGCCGCGGGCTGGTGATCCAAAAACCGCAGGCGTCGAAACCGAAAAGCGGCTGGGTTTGCCCCAAAATAGGGAGCATCTATCGGTTTTGGAAGCCGGTCAACCGACAAAAGCTGTGCGGTGGGAAGGCCGGCTCCGCTCAGAGATTCTAACCTAAAAAATGAATAAATATTTGCGGTTTGTGGGGTGATATTAATGTAATTTCCTGATCCTTGGACACGGCGCAAAAGCTTTTGATCTTGCAGACGGCCCAAGGCTTTGCGCAGCGTGCCAACCGCCACGCCAAATTCTGCCGCCATAGTGCGTTCCGGCGGTAAGCGTTCTCCATCAAGCCATTGCCCCGCGGTGATGCGCCGCGCGATGGCTTCGCTGATCTGCACATAGGTTGGCAATGCGCCGGGTGAGGGGGTTGGACTGGCCATGGGCGTGAAGATTGATCCACTATTGATTTACATCTTGATGTGAGGTTTAAACGTGAAATGCAAGCCTTCTTTTTGAGATCACAATGACCATCGTTCCCATAACATCCGCTGATCTGAAAGCGGCCGAAGTCTCTTGGTTTTCGGCCCTGTGTTCTGATGACTACCAATATCTGGGCGTGCCTGATGGCGCATTGCGCTCCTCTTGGGCCCATTGTAGCAAAATTGTTCAGCAATCAGAGGCCAATGGCTTTCGCAATATTCTGTGCCCATCCTCTTATCAGGTTGGGCAGGATACTTTGTCTTTCGTGGCTGGATGCGCACCGATCACCGAGAACATCAATATGCTGGCGGCTATTCGCTGTGGAGAGATGCAACCGATCATGTTGGCGCGAACAGTTGCAACTTTGGATCACATGCTCAAAGGGCGTTTGACCTTGAATGTGATTTCATCGGATTTCCCGGGTCAAAAGGAACCGAGTCCCTATCGTTATCAAAGATCGCGGGAAGTCGTGCAGATCCTCAAGCAAGCCTGGACGGCAGATGAGATCAATTTTGAAGGTGAAATTTATAATTTCCAAGGTGTCAGCGCGGAACCGGCACGGCCCTATCAACAAAACGGCGGCCCGCTGCTTTACTTTGGCGGTTACTCTCCCGATGCGGTCGAGCTTTGCGCCGAACATTGTGATGTCTATCTGATGTGGCCTGAGTCTCGGGAAGATTTGAGCCAAAGGATGCAGGCGGTACATGCGCGTGCAAAGACTTATGGTCGAACGTTGGATTACGGTCTGCGGGTTCACTTGATCGTGCGCGATACGGAGCAAGAAGCGCGTGAGTTTGCACAGGAATTGGTCTCGAAACTCGACGATGAAACCGGCAGCGTCATCCGCAACCGGGCCTTAGATAGTGGATCTTATGGTGTTTCGCGGCAAGCGCGGAATCGAGATTTGGCTGATATGGATGGGTTTATCGAGCCGCATCTGTGGACCGGGGTGGGGCGCGCGCGCTCGGGCTGTGGTGCCGCCCTTGTGGGGTCTGCCGATCAAATATTGTCCGAGCTCGAAGCCTATCAAAAGATGGGCATGCGATCATTTATTTTTTCTGGCTATCCGCATTTGGAAGAATGTGACTATGTTGGCAAGTTGGTTTTGCCTGAATTAAAAACTTGTTCTCTGCCACATGAATATGGTCGAGTACCCACAGACTCCCCTTCAACACCTCTTGGAATTGGACCCCGACAATAATGGAACGTATTTCTTTGAGTGATAACGTCACGCTGAGCCGCTTGGTCTATGGAATGTGGCGGCTTGCTGATGACCAGAATACCAGCCCTTCTCATGTTCAGGCAAAAATTGAAGCCTGTTTGATCCAGGGTATCACGACGATGGATCAAGCCGATATTTATGGTGGTTATGAGGCGGAAGAGGTATTAGGGAATGCTCTGCGCGCCGCGCCACAGCTTCGTGACCAGATTGAAATTGTTACGAAATGCGATATTTTGATTGGGGCTGGGCGATATGCCAGTACACGTATCAAACATTACGACACTTCGGCGGCTCATATAGCGGCTTCTGTCGACCACTCCCTGCGTTTGATGGGTGTAGATCACATTGATCTTTTATTGATTCATCGTCCAGACCCGCTGATGGACCACTGGGAGACAGGTGCTGCGTTGGATATGGCAGTGAAATCAGGTAAGGTGCGAAGTGTTGGGGTTTCAAATTTCAAATCGCATGATTGGACTTTGCTGCAATCTGCAATGCAGAGCCCTTTGGTCACCAATCAAATTGAAATCAGCGTGCTTGAAAATAGTGCTTTTACAAATGGTGATTTAGCCTTTTTGCAAGAACGTAATATACCGGCAATGGCTTGGTCTCCACTAACAGGTGGTGCTTTGTTCGCTGGAGAAAATTCTCGACTTTTGGCATTGCTGTCCGATTTGGGGCAGGGTGACGCCGCCGCTGCAGCTGTGGCATGGCTCTTAGCGCATCCGTCCAAGATAGTGCCAGTGCTTGGCACCAATAATCTAAACCGTATCAAAAAACTTGGTTCTGCCTTGAATATTTGTATTAACAGAGAAACTTGGTTCGAGATCTATACCTGCGCCATTGGGCAAGAGGTGGCGTAATGACCCTAAAAAGCAAATTACAGCGAAACATATTAAGAGTTCGAAATGCGCTCACAAAGTTTGTATTAGCATCATGACTTTGTTTTTTTTATTGCTGCAGCCATTTCAATTTTTTAATGACTTAGCGGGTCGTATTGGGCGTTTTATATCTGTAATCGCCTTGGCGATGATGGTTTTTGTTATTTTGCTTCAGGTATTTTGTCGTTATATTTTAAACAATGCATTGCCATGGCCTGATGAAGCAGCACGTTTTCTCATGCTATGGTTAACCAGCCTGATGGCACCAATTGCGCTGCGGCAAAGCGGCTTTGTGGCAATTGATACACTTCATCGATATTTTTCAAGCCATTTATTTTCAGCAATTGCTTTATTATTATCATTAATCTCCTTAATTGTACTTTTAGTAGCTTTTCAATTAGGCTGGAAACATGTCGGTTCTGGATCGATGTTTTCGAGTGCCTCATTAAGAATACCGTTGTATTTAGTTGGCTTGAAAACGATAAAAATGAGCCTTTTTTATATGTACCTGTCTTTGTTTACAGGGGTGACTTTAATGATATTTGTTAATATTGAGATGATTTTACGCCAGCTTTTACTAATTGCAGATAAAAATATCTGCCTTAGGCCTATCCCGAACCTAGAAATTGAAAGGATAGACTAATTTTACTGTGGTTTCTCCCCCTCTTTTTAGTGTTTTTACTCGTAGGGTTACCTGTGTTTTTTGGCTTGCTTGCAGCACCGGGATTATTGTTGTGGTTGAACGGCCAAGAACGAGACATTGGTCTATTATACAGAAATGTGTATAATGGTATTGATAGCTTCCCTTTGATGGCAATACCTTTTTTTATGCTTGCCGGAGAGCTAATGAACCGGGGTGGTATTACTGGAAGATTAGTTGAATTTTCTCAAGCTATGCTTGGCCATTTGCGAGGCGGATTGGCACACGTCAACATTCTATCTTCTATGTTGTTTGCAGGTTTGTCGGGCTCAGCTGTGGCCGACACTTCGGCATTAGGTTCAATGCTAATACCTGCTATGGAAAAGCAAGGTTACTCGCGTCGTTTTGCTGCGGCCATTACTGCGGCCAGCTCTGTCATTGGACCAATTATACCACCATCTGGAATAATGATAATATACGCATATGTCATGGGGGAAAGTGTGGCTGCATTGTTTTTGGCTGGAATTGTCCCTGGTATTTTAGTCGGTTTAGGATTGATGCTTACTGTGAAATTTATGGCTGACCGATATGATTTTCCAGTTGCCAGCAATAAGTACACTTGGAATGAAAGAGGGAAAGCTAGCCTGAAAGCATTTTTTCCGCTTTTAACGCCTATTATAATTTTAGGTGGAATTCTCGGCGGCGTGTTTACTCCCACGGAAGCCGCGGCGGTTGCAGTTGGATATGCAACATTTATTGGCCTATTTGTCCTGAAGACCTTGCGTGTAAAAGACCTCCAAAATGTACTAACAAAGGCTGCGATGACGTCGTCGGTAGTTTTGTTGTTAGTCGGAGCAGCAATGGCTTTTAAGACTGTTGTTAGCCTTAGCCATGCGCCGGAAATTCTGGCTGTCTACATTGTTTCTTTGTCCAATAATCCTTTAGTATTGCTGTTTTTAATTAACATTTTACTTTTTATAGTCGGAATGTTTCTTGACGCCGGTCCTGCTATTATCATTTTGGGCCCAATACTTGGACCTATATTTGTTAGCCTTGGCGTAGATCCCATTCATTTTGCAATAATTATGAGTGTTAATCTCACAGTAGGCCTAGCAACGCCGCCTATGGGGTTAGTCCTTTTTGTGGCATCATCAGTGTCAGGTGAGCGTGTTGAGGCGATCGCTAGAGCAATTATCCCATTCTTGTTGGTTGAAATATTAGTGATCTTTCTAATCACATATGTTCCCGCCATCTCGATGACCATCCCCCGTTTGACGGGGTTTTTAAACTAGACCTAAACAGCAAAACACTTGGGAGGACAACATGCTAAAAGGTACAATTAAGTCACTTACTGTTGCTGCAATACTTGCAACTGGTGCAATCTCAGCTCAGGCTGCAGATTTCACAATTCGTGCTACAGCAAATTCAAATGAAAACGACGAGGATTATGACGGCCTTATCGTTTTTAAAAATTATGTCGAGAGCGCGTCAAACGGGGCTATAGAAGTTGAATTATTTATTGGCACGCAGCTTTGCTCAAAAGGTGCTGAATGTCTTCAAGGTGTAGCCGATGGCTCGATAGATGTGTACATTTCCACTTCGGGTGGCGCGGCAGGGATTTTTCCATATGTTCAAGTACTCGATTTACCATACTTAATGGCGGATGATCGTGTCGCAGAACATGTTTTATCGGGCGAATTTACGCGCACAGTGCGCAAAATGGCTCTTGAAAACTCTGGAGACAAAATTCGCTTGATGACAATCGGTAACACGGGTGGATGGCGTAACTTCGCCAATACTAAACGTCGTGTGCAAAGCCCGAGTGATATGGAAGGCCTTAAGATCCGTACTGTTGTAGCGGATTTGCCACAAGAATTAGTGCGGGCACTTGGTGCTTCTCCAACGCCCATCCCTTGGCCTGAACTTTTCACGTCCTTTCAAACAGGAGTTGTTGAAGGATCTAAAAATGGCATTACTGACATCATGGGCATGAAATTTCCTGATGCAGGGCTGCAATACGTAACTTTAGACGGTCACGCGTACATGGGTGCACTCTGGTGGATGTCCAACGACAAGTTTATGTCACTACCAAATGACATGCGCACAATCGTGGTCGATGGTTTTGCTCAACTTCAGCAAGCAACTTTTGCCTCACCCAAGCGTAAATCGATTCAAGCATATGCTGATTTTGTTGCAGGTGGTGGCGACCTCTATGTTCCAACTCCAGAAGAAAAAGCTGCGTTCAAGAGTGCCGCGGCGCCAGTGTACGATTGGTTTAAGGCTAATGTTGATGGCGGCGAAGAGGTTTTTGACGCTCTAACATCCGCAGTAGCTGCAGCCGAAGCAGAACTAAATTCCGGTAGAGCAAGCGATATAAACTAACATTTTTGAAAGTGTCGCGCGAGTTTGTTCGCGCGGCACAACTATTAAAGTCGTCTATGAAAACTAAATGTTGAATGGTAAGGAGCCTATTTAAATGGATAAAGCCAAACTCTATAATCATCGATTAAAAGATGTGCTTTAGCTATCTGCTCGCTGGACATTTTTTTAACGACCTCCTCCTGACTTATCATCGCATCAGGATCATTGCCAATTGCGGACAGAACATACCACATGTAAGCTCTCGTAAGATCTATCGAGGGCATTCCGAGTCCGACTTCATAATACCATGCCACTCCCGATTGTGCTCCTGGATGTCCTTTCATTGCTGCTCGCAAATACCATTCAAAGGCGCGTTCGTAGTCTTGTTCAACACCAAGCCCCATCGCATACATTATGCCAATGAGCTCTTCCGCTTCAGCGTTTCCAGAACGAGCAGCAGGCCAAAGAGCCGCACGAGCCTCCATAAATTTTCCAGCCTCCATCAGATCACGGGCTTCCTCAAGTTCCGCCTGCGCCATAGATCCAATAAAACTAACAAATATAAAAATCTGGGTAATAATTACCCTACTCAAAAATTGTGGCCAAAAATATTTCAATGTCTTACCTTATATCTACTTGCTTCAAATCCAAGTTATGCGGAAAAATATAGTCTTTCTCAAGAGCACTTTCTTCCCACGCAAATTGCAAGAGCAAAGATAGGACAACTATTGTTCTATGATAAAATTTTATCTGGAAACCGCAATATAAGCTGCAGTACCTGCCACCATCCTAAACATGGTGGAGGAGATGGATTGAGTTTGGGTATTGGTGAAGGTGGCGTAGGTCTAGGACCAAAAAGGTCCGCTGGTACTGGCGATAGTAAAATTTTAAAACGAATACCAAGGAACTCAAGTTCCCTATGGAATCTTGGACATGAATCAATAAAAGTCGTTTTCCATGATGGTCGTCTTGAAATTAGTGATATTTATGAAAATGGATTTAACTCACCCGCGCAAGAATGGCTCCCAGACGGATTAGATACGATCATCGCAGCTCAGGCTTTATTTCCTCTAGTTGCTCAATTTGAGATGGCGGGAAACCCGAAGGAAAATGAGATAGCTGGCGCTGTTCACGATCGAATTGATGCGGCATGGCCAATTTTAGCAAAGCGCGTTAGGATAATACCTGAATATGGCGAAATGTTTGTCAAAGCATTCTCCAATATTGATGCACCCGAGCAGGTAAGTATTGTTGAAATAGCCAACGCTTTGGGTGATTTCATAAATTTTGAGTGGCAGAGTTTTGACAGTCCTTATGATGAATTGGTCGTCAATGGGATAGATTTAAGCGATGGCGCGGAACGTGGCAGAAAAATATTTTTTGGTCGTGGTGAGTGTTATAGTTGTCATCGTGGGCCCTTGTTTACTGACCAAAATTTCTATGCACTGTCCTTACCTGCTTTTGGACCAGGCCGCACCAGGCTTTTCGATCCAACAGCGCGCGATACTGGCCGCATGGGCGAAAGTGATAAATTTGAAGACGCTTACAGATTTAAAACGCCAAGTTTGCGAAATGTAGCACTAACAGCCCCGTATGGTCATAACGGAGCATATCCCTCGCTGGAAGGAATTGTGCGTCACCATTTGGATCCAATTGGAATGAGGGCTAAATGGACACGTGATATGGCTAATCTGCCGCCAGCTCCCTGGCTTGAAGACATTGATTTCGTGGTGCAATCTGATCAAAGAGAGATTAATCGCCAAAAGCGACTAATTGATATTAGTAAAATCGATCTAAGTGATGATGATGTATCTGATATTATTATATTTTTGGAAAGCTTGACAGGTAAAACTGCTGAATTGGGCAGGCTCGGCATTCCTGATAAGGTCCCAAGCGGATTGTCGATTGATTAATGTTTGTGATAACCGATTTTAGGCGCATTTTAATTTATAAGAATAGTTTATGTTTAGATTAAGATCCAGCCTCGTAAACGTGATACAGCTGCTGCCAGACGAATGAGAACTTGCATCGAATTACTGGTGGGGCTTATATCTATGCGCTCAATAATTTGCGCCAGTCTGCTTAGCGGCACTGCGTGACCATATTGAAATTGTTACGAAATGCAATATGCTGCGCGGGGCTGGGCGATATGCCAGAACACGAGTGAAGCACTATGATACCTCTGCGGCGCCTATTGCCGCTTTGATCGATCATTCATTACGCCTCATGGGCAATTAAAAAATTGACCTTTTACTGGTGGACAGGCCAGATCCAATGATGTCTCTTCACTAGACAGGAGCGGCTCTGGATTTTGTGGTGGCCTCTGGGAAAGTGGCGTCAGTGGGTGTATCGAACTTTAAACGCGATGACTGGACCTCGTTGCAATCGATAATGAAAACGCCTCTGGCCACCAATCAGACCGAAATGAGCGTTGTGGAGAATAGCGCATTTACCAATGGCGATTTGGTTTTTTTGCAGGAATTTGGTGTGCCGCCCATGGTTTGTTCCCGCTGGCTGGCGGCGCATTGTTCCGGGGGGAGAGCCCCAAGCTTCTGATTTTGTTTCAAATGATTGGTGCTCGTGATGTGGCCGCGGCTGCAGTGGCTCGGCTCTTGGCGCATCCAGCGCGCATCATGCCTGTGCTGGGCACCAACAATCTCTCGTGCATCGCTACATTGGATGCAGTTTGTGCCATTACGTTTGACCGCGAACGGTGGTTCAAGGTTTTTGAAGCTGCTAATGGCTGCGAGGTGCCATAGCGGTTTGCTATCGCAGGCGCGGTGGTTTGGTGGAGGAGCCGAGAATTAACTCAGCATCCAGCAATATACCTTCAGGGTCCCGGCTGGGGTCGGCGATGGTTTTGAGCAAAAGATCCGCGCTCAGGCGGCCGGCTTCGCGCACGGACGAGCGGGTGGCGGTGTAGACGGGCACGGCAGCGGCGTCGCGAAAATAAGACAAGTCATCATCATGGGTTATCACAGAGACATCCCGCCCGAGTTTCAACTCCCGTTCATCGAGCGCGCGCTTTATACCATGGGCCATAATGATCGAAGAGGTGACGATGGCCGTCGGCGGGTCGGGCAAGTCTAGAAGCGCAAGAGCATTTTTATAGCCATTTGGCTCGGTCATTTCGCTATGGGTTACGTAGGCATCAGCGAGTTCGATGTTGTTTTCTTTGAGCGCACGCAGATAGCCCTGCGTTCGGCGCACGGCAAAATCCACACCCGCCATACCGTTGATCAAACCAATGGTGGTATGGCCCAATTCGATCAACAATTGCGTCGCTCGAAAAAAGGATCGCTCATTGTTGACGTCCACCCAATTGTATTTCTCCAGTGTATTGCTTGAGCGCCCATGCACAACAAAAGGCAGATTGAGGCTATTGAGCTGGGCAATGCGTTGTTCGTCGACGCGCGGTGTGTGCACCACCACACCATCCACCGTAGACCGCGCGGCCAATTCCTTATAGCTGGTAAATTCATCTTCATCGGGCACCAGCGAGAGCAACAAATCATAGCCGCTTTGCGCATAGCGTGCACTGGCGCCGGCGATGAAATCTGCAAAAATCGGATTGACCAGTTCATATTCTTTGGAAACCGAGACCAAATGCCCGATTGTCATCGATTTCCCGGTGGCCAAGCGACGGGCGCGCGTGTTGGGTTTGTAGTTGTGTTTTGCCGCTGCTTCCAGGACCACCTGGCGGGTTTTTTCACTGACCTCTGGGAAGCCATTTAGCGCGCGACTCACTGTGGTCTGAGACATGCCAAGTTCTTGGGACAGAGATTTAAGATTTGTTAAATTAGTCAAAGCGCTTCCAATATTTTACAAAACTTTCTTGGCGACCAGGCGAAAATCCAATTTTATAAAAATTTTGGCCAATTTGTGCTATTTCTGTCTCATTTTTTGAAAATAATAAAGATATATTTTTTCATTAGAGAGCTTTTTTGTCAGTTGACAGCGCGTAGATCGCAGAATAGCCAGACAATATCCAAAGCGCTTTGATAAATTTAAGGCGTAAAAATTACTTGCGTTTTGTCTCGTAATCTATGTTGTGTTTCGGGAAACCATGCTGGTTTTTAGGGTGCCGTTTTGAGAGGCGTTTCGAAATGTTTGACGCGCGTTTTGAGGGGGTAAAAACTGTGAATAGGATAGACTTTTGGGAGGAATATATGTCTTTTTTGAATAAATTTTTGAGCGGAGCTGCCGTGGCGGCTTTGTCCATGTCTTTCGCCGGAATGGCGCAAGCGGATGCTTGTGATACGCCCTCTAAGCTTGGTGACCTGGGCAATTTTGCGGGTGAAGTCATCACCATTGCTGGCTCCATGGAGGGCAAGGACGAAGAAATGTTGCTGAACACCGTGAGCTGCTTTGAAAAAGCAACTGGCGCGGTTGTGCAATATTCCGGTTCGCGCGATTTTGCTGCGCTTGTCGTTGCCGACTTGCGGTCCAACAACGCGCCAAACATCGCGATTTTCCCGCAGCCCGGTTTGGCTGCTGATATGGCCAAAGAAGGTCACTTGGTGCCGCTGGGTGACGATTTGGCCAATTGGATGTCCGATAACTACGGCGCTGGGTCTTCATGGGTTGATCTGGGCACATATGCCGATGCGGATGGCAAGGAAGATTTTTACGGTTTTGCCTTCAAAATGGATCTGAAATCCTTAGTTTGGTATTCTCCAGAACAGTTTGAAGACAACGGCTATGAAATCCCTGCCACGATGGAAGAGCTGATTGCTCTGTCCGATCAAATGGTGGCCGATGGCAACACCCCATGGTGTATTGGTGTGGAATCGGGCAATGCGACCGGTTGGACTGCGACCGATTGGATGGAAGATCTGATGCTGCGCACAACGTCGCCAGAAAACTATGACCGCTGGGTTTCCAATGATCTGCCGTTTAACAGCCCTGAAGTGCTGAACGCGATGGAAGTTTACGGCCAGTTCTCACGCAATGATGACTATGTTGCCGGGGGCGCTTCCTCTGTTGCAACAACATTCTTTGGTGACGCGCCGAAGGGTCTTTTCTCATCGCCGGCCAGCTGTCTGATGCACCGTCAAGCGTCTTTCATCCCAGCGTTTTTCCCGAAGAAAGGCGAAGAAGTGGCAAATGGCGAAGCGGATTTCTTCTACTTCCCGCCCTATGCCTCTGCAAACCTCGGCAACCCAGTTTTGGGCGCGGGTACGCTTTGGACCATGGCAAAAGACTCCCCAGCAACACGGGCGTTCTTCCAATACATGACCGAAGCTTCCGCACATGAAGCTTGGATGTCACAAGGCACATTCCTGACCGCCCACATAGGTGCAGACTTGAATGCCTATGCGACACCTGCTTTGCGCAAACAGGGTGAAATCCTGTCCAACGCCACTACATTCCGTTTCGACGCATCTGATTTGATGCCAGGGGCGATTGGTGCCGGTGCTTTCTGGTCAGAGATGACTGCTTTTGCAAATGGCCAGGATGCGAAAACCACAGGTGACAACATCCAAGCCGCATGGGATGCCATCAAATAAGATGGACCTAAGGCTATAAGCTTGAGGAGCGCAAAGTGTATTTGCGCTCCTCTTTTTCTAAGCACCTCTATTACCAGATATGATTTAAGGATCATGCGATGCGCGCCCTCAGCCCGATCATAGCCAGTAATGGCCTTGCGATTTTTTTGACAATTGTCTTTCTTTTGCCCATCACAGCAATTTTCGCTTTTGTGGTAACAACGCCATTAGACGATGCAATGGCAAACTTGGGCCTTTGGATGCATGCGCATTGGCAATGGTCTTTTCCCGAATTTGACACGCAAGAGCGGTTTGCAAAAATTGGATTTGCCCTGAGATCGGTTGTGATTGCAGTGGGAATTTCGTTCTTTTATTTTGGCATTTCGAATTGGCTCAACGCCAGTATGGCGCGGGTGCGTTGCAAAAATTCTCTTGGCCGCCAATCTAATATAATTGAAGCGATACAGCCTTGGATTTTTGTGGGTCCGACTTTGGTTTTACTGCTGTTGTTTTTGCTTGTTCCGGCCTTATCCACGCTTTCATTGTCGTTTCAAGAATATGATGGCACGCCCTCAGTGCGCAACTATGCCTTTCTCTGGGATCCTGAGTCACTGGGATATTTGCAATTCCGCCTGGCGATGCGCAACAGTTTGATGTGGCTCATTTTAGTGCCCTCGACCTGCATCATCTTCGGCCTTTTGATCGCCGTGCTGGCCGATTCCGTCTCTTGGGGAGTTGTGGCCAAAACCTTTATCTTTGTGCCCTTGGCGATTTCCTTTGTCGGGGCCGCGGTGATCTGGCGCAATATATTTGCCGGCGGCGGGATTGAGCCGCTCGAGACCATCAATGGCATGACACCCTCCTATCAAATCGGATTGCTCAAATCCTTGTTGGGACATACGGCGGAATATAATGAGCCGCTGTATAGCCTGAAGTTTTGGGGCAATTTCTTTTTGATGTGGATCTTGGTTTGGGTTCAAACCGGCTTTGCCATGGTGATCTTTTCGGCGGCGCTGCGCGGTGTTCCGGAGGACACCATTGAGGCGGCAAAGATTGACGGAGCCAATCCGTTTCAGATGTTCTTCCGCGTGAAGCTGCCGCAGATCTATTCCACGGTTTTGGTGGTTTGGACGACATTGGTGGTCTTGGTACTTAAGGTGTTCGATATCCCCTATGCGCTATCGGCCAATGACGACGATAAATTATTGCTGGCGACCATGATGGAAAACGCGCGTAACAATTGGTCGATTGGCGGTGATAATGTGGACAATCTTTATGCGTCTATCGCGGTGATGCTCATGCTGACAGTTGTGCCCAATATGGTGTTCAACGGCTGGCGCATTCGCCGCGAACAAAGAGAGCTTGGGAATTAAGGTATAGATAGATGACAAAAACTCTCAGCCATATTGTCCTTGCCCTCATCGTATTTATTTGGGTTGTGCCCTTTGTGGCCCTTGTTTCAACATCGATGCGATCTGAAGTGGCCGCGAAAACCTCTGGGTTTTGGACCTCTTTCACGCCCACGGAATTGGGGCATCGGTTTGCCACCCATGAGCGGGGCGGAACAGAGCCTATTATGGTCATGCGCGGGAATATTATGGAGCGGATCAATGCTGGAACCTCTGGCTATGAGGTCTCCGGCGATGTGAAATCCATTTTGATCAAGACCCGGATCGCCGATCCGGAAAACCCCGGTAAAACTAAATTGGTCCGCAAATTGGTTCCGGCGGGAGAAACGATGGATGTTCGCGGAGGGGCGTTCGTCTTTGACACCAACGGCGATTTCACCTGGACCTTTGACGAGGCCACGGCGCCCAAGCCCAAAAATCTTGATGTCTTTATCGATCAAGACCCGGCGTTTGGGGCGGATGCCTATATTGAAGTCTTGTTCGACAATAAAAACGTCCCCAATGCGTTGATCTCCTCATTCATCGTCACCATTCCTGCAACGATCATCCCAATCACGATTGCCGCTTTTGCTGCCTATGCCTTTGCTTGGATGCAGTTTCCGGGACGGGACTGGTTGTTTGTAATCGTGGTCTCGCTGATGGTGGTGCCGACGCAATTGGCCTTCCTGCCCATTTTGCAAGGCTTCAGTGGAATCGCCTCATGGGCCACCGCCTTAAATCAATGGTTGACCGATTGTGAGCTGACTGACAGCTGCCAAGTGGCTTCGAAAACCTTTGCCAGTCTTTGGATCACCCATACGGCCTTCGGCCTGCCTTTGGCGATTTATCTGCTCCGAAACTACATCGTGGGCCTGCCCAAAGAGCTTTTGCAAAGCGCGCGGATTGATGGAGCCAGCCATTTGCAAATCTTCACGCGGATCATCGTGCCGCTGTCCGTGCCGGCTTTGGCCTCTTTTAGCATCTTCCAATTCCTTTGGGTTTGGAACGATTTGATCGTGGCTTTGTATATCGGGCCGAACAATTCGTCAGATTTGGTCTTCCCCATTCGTCTGCAAAAACAATTGGGAACTTTCAAAGATCAGCTGCATTTGCTGAATGCGTCTGCGGTGATTTCTATGATCGTGCCGGTTGTCGTGTTCTTGTCGATGCAGCGATATTTCATTCGTGGGCTGCTCGCTGGCTCGGTAAAAGGTGGTTGACTATGCCTGATCTTAAATGGTGGGAAACCGCTGTTATTTACCAAATCTATCCCCGTTCTTTTCAGGATTCCAATTCTGATGGGATTGGCGATTTGCCAGGGATCACCACGCGGCTTGAGTATATCGCCAATCTCGGGGTTGATGCGATCTGGATCAGCCCATTCTACCCTTCGCCGCAGAAGGACTTTGGCTATGATGTCTCCGACTACTGCGATATCAATCCTGAATACGGCACCTTGGCAGATTTTGACGCGTTGATTGCCAAGGCCCATGGGCTTGGCCTTAGGGTGATGATTGACATCGTGCCGGGACATTGTTCCGATCAACACGCTTGGTTTGAAGAAAGTCGGCAGTCGCGCGACAATCCAAAAGCGGATTGGTTTCACTGGTCCGATCCATTGGCAGACGGCTCGGCGCCCACCAATTGGCTGTCATTCTTTGGCGGGCGGGCGTGGACATGGGAGCCACGGCGCCAGCAATATTATTTACACAATTTCCTACCTAGCCAACCCAACCTCAATCACGCAAATCCGAGTGTTGTTGAGGCTTTTCGCCAGATTGCACGCTTTTGGTTTGATCGTGGCGTTGACGGATTTCGCATGGATGCGGTGCATACGGTCAATGCAGATACCGCACCGTATCGCGACAACCTGCCGAAACCAAACTTTAAGCTGGGCAACTTACCCCAGGAACAACAACCATTTTTCCGACAATTGCATGACAGTGCGCAGCTCAATCAACCGGCAATTCAAAGCTTCATCGAAGCCTTTCGCAAAGTTGCAGATGAATACGAGGGAGACCGCTTCTTAATGGGTGAGTTGCACGGTGATAATCCGGTTTTGGCCAGTGAAACCTTCACGGCCCCGGGCCGTCTGCATGCCACTTACAACTTTAACTTACTTGAATGGGCCGGGCTTGATGTGGCTGGACTGGAGCAGGCGATTTCAAACGCGATCGAGGCCTTTAATGGGACTGGGCGTCTCACCTTTGCCTTTTCCAATCACGACGTCCCGCGCTCTGCGACGCGCCAAATGGCGCCGCTGGGTCTTGGCCAGGAGCATCAAGAGGCGTTGCAATTGCTTTTGCTGAGATTGGAAACCAGTCTGATTGGTTCGACCTGTGTCTATCAAGGTGAGGAATTGGCCCTGAGCGATGTGCAAGATATTCCACTCGATCAAATGCAAGATCCCTGGGGGATTGAATTTGCGCCGGTTTTCCTTGGCCGTGACACTTGCCGCACGCCTATGGTTTGGCGCAAGTCTGACAATAGCTGGGGTGGATTTTCCGATGCGGTTAGCACTTGGCTGCCCGTAGCGGAGCCCCATCTGTCGCGTGCGGGCCTAGATGAGGCCGAGCGACCCGGCTCAGTCTACTGTCAATTTGCCGAGTTTTTGACCTGGCGAAAAGCACAGCCGGCCATGATGCGAGCCAATAATATGACGTTAGTGGCCAGTGGGCCGAAAGAAATTGTCTTTGATCGTATGTCCGAGACGCAAAATCTAAGATGTCGCTTCGATTTTGAAACATTAACAGCATCCATCGCGGAGATTTAAATGGCTCAAGTAGAATTACAGGGTGTGAATAAGGCATTCGGTAAAACGGAAGTTATTCGCAATGTCGGGTTGGAAATTGAAAAAGGCGAATTTGTGGTCTTTGTTGGCCCCTCAGGCTGCGGCAAGTCGACTTTGCTGCGGTTGATTGCCGGGCTTGAGACGCTCACGAGCGGCGATATTTGCATTGCTGATAAGACCGTGACCGATCTACCGCCGTCCAAACGCGGCATAGCCATGGTTTTTCAATCTTATGCGCTTTATCCGCATATGACGGTTTATAACAACATGGCCTTCTCGCTGGATCTGCAAGGCGTGCCAAAAAAAGAGATCCGTGAACGGGTTGAGGCGGCGGCGAAGATTTTGCAGATGGAGACATTGCTGGACCGCCGCCCAGCGGCTCTATCTGGCGGGCAACGGCAAAGGGTGGCGATTGGTCGGGCGATTGTTCGCAATCCGGATGTGTTTTTGTTCGATGAGCCGCTGTCCAATCTTGATGCGGCTTTGCGCCATGACACAAGGGTCGAAATTGCCCGGCTGCATGCGCAGCTGGGTGCGACGACCATCTATGTTACCCACGATCAAGTTGAAGCGATGACTTTGGCCGATAAGATTGTTGTGCTCAAAGCGGGTGAGGTGATGCAGGTCGGCGCGCCGATGGACCTTTTCAACAAGCCGGCTAATGAGTTTGTCGCCGGATTCTTGGGCTCTCCCACGATGAATTTCTTTCACGGCACGTTAACTGGGAAGCCTGAAACGCCAGAGCAGGGGCGGTTTTCTGGTGGCGGCATTGAAACGGGTGACGTGCGTTTGGTGTCCACGGAAAAATCCATTGGCGATTCCGTAAAACTCGGCATTCGTCCGCAGCATTTGATTTTGGATGACAAAGGCCCACTTGAGGGTACTGTGTCCTTGGTGGAGCATCTGGGCACTGACACAATCATCGAATTAATGGCTGCTGACAACACGCTGTTCCGCTTCGCGACTGCAGATGCCATAAATGTGACGGTAGGAGATGTTGTGCGCTTTGGCTTTGACCCCGAAAAGGTACATATCTTTTGATAAAGCGCAGCGAATTTCCAGAAGGGTTTCTATTTGGAACGGCCACATCGGCCTACCAAATTGAAGGGCATGCCAAGGGTGGGGCCGGGCTCACCCATTGGGATAGTTTTGCCGCCACCCCTGGAAATGTCGTGCGTGCTGAGCATGGGCAATTGGCCTGTGACCACTATCACCGCTTTGAGCAAGATTTGGATCTTGTGGCTGCGGCCGGTTTTGACACCTATAGATTTTCAACCAGCTGGGCTCGCGTGATGCCCGAGGGCAGGGGGCCGGTCAACCAAGAGGGCTTGGATTTTTATGATCGCCTCA